>Ga0111538_10002346_pt1 | contig 26681 bp, 20 predicted proteins | sample SoiMethybrSBSTD1_FD_79669 | JGI IMG/M metagenome (GOLD analysis project Ga0111538, IMG submission 79669) | Bulk soil microbial communities from a Populus tree surrounding site in Tennessee, USA - Soil MetaG P. TD hybrid SBSTD1 (version 2)... | ecosystem: Environmental > Terrestrial > Soil >...
GCTCGCGCGGCGCGCCGATCGGCCAAACCGCTCGGTCTCCCAAGTCATTTGGACTATAGCCTGGACATGCGCCTCGTCTGATGGCCCCGAACAACGCGTCCAAAATCCCTCTCGGGACGGTGCTTGTAGAAAAATACCGCTTGGCCCGCGAAATCGGGCGGGGCGGGATGGCAGCGGTCTACGAAGCCGAGAACATCCACATCGGCAAGCGGGTCGCCGTCAAAGTCTTGGCTGCGGAGCTCACGGCATCGACGATCGTGGTCGAGCGGTTCTTGCGCGAAGCGCGGGCGGCTGCCGCCATTTCGAGCCCTTACATCTGTGATGTTTACGACTCGGGCAAGCTCGAAGACGGGCGCCCCTTCTTGGTGCTCGAGCTCTTGGAGGGGGAATCGCTCTACGAGCGGATGACGCGCGTCCGCCAGATCGACGTGCCGACCACCGTTCGCATGGTGGGGCAGATCGCGCGCGGGCTCACCAAGGCGCACGCCGCGGGGATCGTGCACCGCGACCTCAAGCCCGAGAACATTTTCCTCACCAAGGACGAAGAGGGGCACCTCCTTTCCAAGATTCTCGATTTCGGGCTCGCCAAGTTTTACATGCCGCTCGACGACGGCGGGCCGCAGTCGCGCCTCACGCGCGAGGGGGCCGTCTTCGGAACGCCGGCGTACATGAGCCCGGAGCAAGTGAAGGGGCAAGGGCAGGTCGATCATCGCGCCGACCTGTGGGCGCTCGGGTGCATGACGTACGAGTGCCTGACCGGACGCACCGTTTGGTCTACCGAGCAAGGCGTGGCGATGACGTTCGCGCAAATTGCGAGCGCGCCTTTGCCGAACGCGCTTTTATATCGCCCCGACCTGCCGACGACCTTTCAGACTTGGTTCGAAAAAGCGCTGGCGCGGCACGCCGACGCGCGGTTTCAGACGGCCAAAGAGCTCGCTGACGAGCTCATGTACGCGCTGCCCGACGATTCGGCGAGCGTGATTTCGCTGACGTCGCTCGCCGACGCGACGGAAATCGTGCCGCGCGTGCGCGCGACGACGCCCGAGCCCCCATCGTCGAACCGCGGCGGTCCCACTCCGCCGACGCCTCCCGTCATCGACACGAGTCCCCACTCCGCGATACCGGTCGTGCCTCCGAGTGCGACCGGACACGAGACCCCCGCCCCGGCCAGCGTCGCTGCAGCGGCCCCCGCGCTCGCGCGTTTGTCGGGGGGAAGCCCGCTCAGCGCGACGCTCGACCGTGACTCGGCGGCGACGCGACGAACGAAGCGCGCCAATCGCGCCGCGTTCACGCTGGGGGGCGTGGCGGCGATCACGGCCGGTGGATACCTGGGGTGGCTCTTTTTGATCCGGCCGGCTGCGCCTCCGCCGGTGGAGCAGCCTGTCGTCGCGCCGGCGGCCTCGTCGATCGCGCCCGTGGTGAGCACGGCGCCGCCGGTCGTCGATGTTCCTGCTGCGATGGCGCCCAAGGCACCGAAGTGGGCACCGCTCGTCGCGGGGGCACAGTCGCAGTTCGCGTCGAACAACACCGCCGACGCGCTTCGCATGTTCAAAGAGGCAGTCGATACGGGCGCCCCCAAGACGCTCTTCGATCAAGCCCAGTTTGCCGCGGCCGCCAAAGGGCCGTGCAAAATCACCGGGGTGTCGCATCCGCGCCCGTTCAATTCGTCCGTCGGCTCCAGTCGTCCGATGATGGCGTTCACGCCGCGCGGCCCGATCGTAGCCTGGACCGACGATCACGAGTCCGCCGGGCACGACCACGCCTACACGGTGCTGCTCGACTCCGCGATGCGCGCTTCCGTACCGCGCGACGTGACGCCGGAGGGGGCGCTCGTGGCCCATCCGCAACTCTTGGCGTTCGGCGATCGCATTGCGCTCGCATACATCGACATGAAGGGCCCCGAAGCGGGCATTCGCGTCCGGTGGCTCGACGCCGAGGGACGCATCGTTTCCCCTTCGCGCGCGGTCACCAGCCGCAAGCTGCCCTCCAGCGCCGCGCCCTCCATCGCGCGCGCGCCCGACGGCACCTTCTGGATCGTGTGGGCCGAGGATCGACCGAGCGAAGCCTCGAGCGACCTCTTGCTCCGCCACATGTCGGGGGAGCTCGAAACGATGGGGGGCGAGGTACGGGCCACCGACTACGCGCCGCGCGCAGGCAAGCCCCGGGTTCGGTATCCGTCGATCGGTATCGCGGGGGGATTTCTCGATATCGCGTTCCGGCTCGAGCGCGACCCGCAGCGCGCGATTCAGCTCTTGCGGATCGGCATCGCCGACCCCGCCTTGGCCAAGGGACTCGAACCCCCCACCGAAAAGCCTTCCCGTGGCGAAAAAGAGAAGGATCGCGAGCTCGGCGAAGCGACGACAGTGACGAACGAGAGGGAAAAAGGGGACACGCCGCGCATCGAATGCGTCACCGAAGGGTGCTACCTCGTCTGGCACGGCGATGGCGGCGGGGCCAACGCGGCCTACATGGAGGCCTCCAAGGGTCAGATCCTGTGGCGCAAAAAATTCGACCCCAAGGGGGCTCGCCCTACGCTGGGGATCGCCCCGTCGGGGGCGGTCGAGCTCGCGTGGTTCGAGGGAAATCGGCTCAAAATGGCGGCCATGACGCGGGACGGGGTCGGACCTCCGACCATCATTGCCCGAACGATGGGCGATCCGGCACCCCCGAGCGTTGTTCCGGGAGGCGCGCCCGGCGAGTGGTATGTTACCTGGCTGGATGCGGAAGCCGGTCACCCCGAACTCCTCGGCGCCCGAGCGCTCTGTAAGTAGCCGCTCGGCGCCACCGTCGTCATACTCCCCCCACCTCGTGTACCGCGCGAGTCCACCCATGCTCGTCGTTCCTCCTCGCGGTGAAATTCGCGTTCACCCCGTCGAAACGCCGCGCCTCGTGCTGTCGCCCGTCGAATCGAGCGACGCACCCGAGCTGTGGCAAGCCGTGGACGGCTCGCGCGCGCACCTCGGCGAATGGCTGCCATGGGTGCCTTTCAACTCCGATCCCGCGGCGAACCAGCGCTTCACCGACGCGTGCGCGTCGGACTGGGATGCAGGGCGCGCGGTGCGGTTTACGGTACGCGAGCGCGCGACGCGAACGCTCGTCGGCATCGTGGGCCTCGAGGCGTGCGTGCATCTGCATCGCTCGTGCGAGCTCGGCTACTGGCTGCGCAAAGAGGCGACGGGGCGCGGGCTCATGACCGAAGCAGCCCGCGCGGCGCTCGATTTTGCCTTCCACCAGATGGGGGCGCATCGGGTGAAAGTTGCGGCCTCGACCGACAACCACCGTTCGCTGCTCGTCATCGCGCGGCTTGGCTTCAAGTTCGAGGGCATTTTGCGGCAGGCCGAGTTTTGCAATCGCCGCTGGCTGGACCACGCCGTGTTCGGCCTTTTGGCGACCGATTTACCGCCGGCCTGAAAACCGGGTCAAAACGCGAGGCCCGCTTGAAGGCCGACCGATAGCCACGCCCCCTCGACGGCATAGACCGATTCGGTGCCGTCGCGCAGGCCGCGCACGGGCAGCGCAACGACGCCAGCTGCGCCTTCGAGCGCGATGAGCGCTGGATCGAGACGCGATGAGGCATACGCGACGCGCGCGTGCAGCTCGGGGCCGCCCCACGCCGCGCTGACGGTGCGCCCTTCGAGCGCGGAACCGGCGTTGGGTTGTCCGGCGAGGCGCACCCAGCCGAAGCGCGCGCCCGGTCCGATCTCCCAGCGAACAGTTCCGGTCCAGGCGCCGACATCGATGTGCGCCGCGGCAGCCACCGACTGGACGGCAATGCGCGCCGAGTTGGAATCGATTCCACCGAACGATGCGTCGGCGGAAAGCTCCGAAGTGACGACTCGACCGAGCGGATATTGGAACGCGAGGCGCCCGCCGAAAAGGAGCGCGGCGGGGTTGCCGCGCCATTCGGCGAGCGCCCCCGCGAAGAGCGCGGGGCGCGGAAGCGACCCGCGCGGTGACGAATCGATCGTCGATCGATCCGGCTCTGCCCGCGTCATCGCGGGCGTCGCGGCGGGACTCGGCGGTGGGGCTTCTGCAGCGCGGGGTTGCGCCGCCATGGCGTGGACGAGCTCCGCCGCGGCGAGCGCTACGGCGCGAGCTCTGTGCTCCGCGGCGAGCGCGTGCAAATCGATGGTCGATGCGCGCGTCGCGCCCCCGAGCGTGACATCGATATGGGCACGTTCCGCCTCGCAGCGCACGACGATGTTTTCGGGCGGTGTGCGCGCGGGACCTCGCTCGCGCAAGAGCACGTCGATCTCGAGCTTCACGAGCGCGGGCAGCCGGCCCGCGACGTCGTCGGCGCAGCCCATGACCTGCATGCGCAACCCGACGTCGGGCGACTGCGCCGCTGCACCAGCAACCAAAGTGGAAACGAGCGCGAAGCCGAACGCGCGAGCTCGAAGTCGTCGCATCGCAGCTCGGCGGCGCCCTCGTTATTCCAACCGCGCGAAGCGCCGCACTTCCGCGCGCCGCCGCCCATTCGGGTAATCGCGGTCGTACTGTTCGGCGACGCGCCGGGCAGCACCGAGATCGCCGAGCTGAGATGCCGCTTCCGCTTGGCGGAGCAACGCGTCTTCCGCGAGCGGGCTCTTGGGCCACGAGCCGTGCACGCGGCCGAACATGTTCATCGCTTCTTCGGTGCGGCCGAGCCCACTCAGCGTCCTTCCGAGCGTAAATGCGGCCAAGGGGGCTCGCTCGTCGCGCGGATGCTCGCGAACGATGCGTTGGAGGTAGGGCACCGCTTCCGACGGGTGGTCGGAAAGTCGAGCCACGTCCGCCGCGACGAGCAGCTCTTCGACCGTGTCGCCGGCGAGGGCCGGGTTGCGCGAAAGCACGGCGTACGCGCCGCGGTAATCGCGACGGGCGACGCGCGCGCGGTACATCTGCGTGGCGTGCGGACCGCGCGCCGTCTTGGGGTCGACTTCTTCCCGCCCCGCGGTGCCGTCATCGGCGGCGCTGCTCGCGTTCCCTCGCGGAAAGGTCCCACTTTCGCCGGCCGCGAGGAAGGCTTGTTCGTTGTCCCAAGAAACGCGAACCCTGCCGCGTGAGACTTCGACCCACGTGGCATCGCCTCGCCGCTCCACGACGAACTCCGTGCCGACGACCGTGACCGTGACGGCTCCCGAGTGAACCTCGAAGGCGCGATCGGGCTTGGGACTGACGGTGTAGCGGCTGGTTCCTCGGACGAGCTCGGCGCGAACTCGCACCGCGCTTTCTTCGATCAGCCGAACCTCGGAGGTTGCGGAATCGAAATCGATCGTCGAGCCATCGCGGAGATGGATCGCGCCGCTAGCCACGGCGCCCATCGCCGGCACGCCGTTCGCGACGGGGGCCGGCATCGCGACGCGGTTGCTGCGTACGGCGAGCACGGTAACGCCGAGCGCAGAGGCAAGCGCGGTGGAGGCGATCGCCGCGCGCCACGCGCGCTTGCGCCGCGCGATGCGCGTGTGAACGGTCCCCAAGAGGCGCTCGGTGCGCCCTTCGTCCCAACCGAGTCGCAGCCTCGGTAAATCGAGCCGCTCTTTTTCTGTCATCGGATGTCCCCCATGGCGGCCTGCGCGGCCCTGAGCCGGCGCTGCACCGTCGAAACCGAGCACCCGAGTAGATCGGCGATGGCCTCCAGCGTCTCCCCTTCGACGAGCCGCAGCACCCACACGATGCGCTCGTCTCTCGGCATGCGATCGAGCTTGCGATAGATGTGCGCGACTTGCGCTCGCTGTTCGGGGCTCGCCGAGGAATCGACGAGCTCCGCTTGCATATCGACGTCGGATTCGCCGAACCACCGCCGCACCCAGCGTTTGCGAAGCCATCGCCGCGACCGCCTCACCGCAATGCGGCGCAGCCAGGGCCGGACCGCCGCGGGATCGCGGAGGTTCGCCAAGCCGCGGTGCGCCTGGATGAACACGTCTTGTACGACATCGTCCACATCTCCCGGACGACCAATGAGCTGCAAGACGATGCCTCCAACGTACGGCGCATGACGGCGGAACACATCGTCGAAGCGAAGCGGCAGCGAGTGCCCTTCGTCGGACGTCGCCGGACCGCGCGGAGCAGGATCGCCTCCCGGAGGCTTGCTCAGTAGATCCCGCAGGTTCCGGCCCGACGCTGGACCGCCGTCTGCGGGCTCCGCGCCGCGTCGCAGGGCGGGTTCGAGGGGCACGCTCCACTCTGCCACGGCGCGGCGTTGCCGTGCCACCCAGAATGGAGCGGTATCGAAAGTCGTCCAGAGGGTGAGCGCAATCGCTGACAAGCCATTTTCTATGTGCACCCGAGCCGGGCAAACCTGGTCAAAGAAAATGCGAAAGCGACGGCTGTCGACATTCCGAGCAATGCACCTGCTAAGCTGCCCCCGTTCGCCCGAGGAACTGAGCCACACCTCATGCGAAGCCCCAAGGTGCTCCTTTGCGCGATGGCGGTAACGGCTTGCTCCGGAACCGAGGGGGATATCTTGCGTTCGATGGGCGACGCGTCGCTTCCCGAAGCGTCGTTACCGGAAGCTTCCCCCACCGATGCGCCCCTCGCCGACACGCGACCCGACGCCGCGCCCCCTCGACCGAAACCCGAGCCCCTGACGACGTGGCAAATCCAGCTCAGCGGAACCCTCGATACGACCATCGACGTGCGCGTCTACACCGCCGATATCGAGACCCCTCTATCGGTGATTCGCGGCTTGCACAACGCCGGTCGCATCGTGATCTGCTACTTCAGCGCGGGGACCATGGAGAATTTCCGCGACGATGCCTCCCGGTTTCCGCCGGAGAGCCTCGGTTCTCCCCTCCCCTCGTACCCGAACGAGCGCTGGGTCGACGTTCGCCACGCGACGGTTCGCTCGATCATGCAAGATCGCCTGACGAAGGCGGCCCGGTCCGAGTGCGACGGCGTTCACCCTAGCGGACTCTCCGCGTTCAATGCGAGCACCGGCTTGGATTTCTCACGCGCCGATCAGGTCGATTACAATCGCTGGTTCGCATCGGCGTCGCATGCGTTGGGGCTCTCGATCGGACTCGTCGAAGGCGATGCTTCCCTTGGCCAAGATCTCGTTGCGGACTTCGATTGGACGGTCGTCTGGAGCTGTCTTTCCTCGAACTGCCCAGCGGCCGCGCCGTTCATCGCCGCAAAAAAAGCCGCGCTCTTGATCGAATACGGCGACCAAAGCCGCACGGCGGAGGTCTGTCCCAAAGCCAAGGATCTGGGGCTTTCGGCCATCATCAAGAGGAATGCCAACCTCGATGCGTTTCGCGCCGGTTGCCCTTAGGAGGGCGCGGCAGCCGGCAGTCCGAAAAAAAAGCGCCGCCGGTTGACCAACAATTCGCCGACCGGGGCCACTCGGGTAGGGACAGCGGAATCACCGGAGAGGAGCCCCTATGCGCCGAGTGGATGCGCGTTTCCCGCGGCCCATCGTGGAGGTCACACTGGTCCTTGCCACGCTCGGCGCGGCCTGCAGCGGGATCATCGACGACCCGCCGACGATGTCGAGGGATCGGCGCGCCGGCGGTACGGGTGCCGCGGGTGGAAGCGGAGGCACGACCAGCTCTACGGGCGTTGGTGGGAGCGGTGTCGGCGGGAGCGGTGTCGGTGGCGGCGGCGTCGGAGGTGGCGCCTCGGGCGCTGGGGGCAGTGGGGGCGCCAATCCGACCCTCGCCGAAATTGCCGCTCGCTACTTCCCCGGCCAAGCGTCGGCGAACGCGCCCAAGAGAGTTTTCCGCCTGACGCGTACGCAGCTCGACGTCACGACGAAGACGCTCCTGCCAAAGCACTACACCGCGACGGCCATGGCGGCTCTCCCGCGCGATCCGCTTCAGACCAACTACGAATACGCCGATAACCTCGGATTCAATCCGGCCAACTTCACCCCTTACACGAATTGGGTCGCTCAGATGGCGACTGCCGTGCAGGCGTCGCCGGCAGGGGTCATCGATTGCGCATCGAGCAGCAACTCCCCCGCGTGTCTTGCCGATCAGGCGAAGAAGTTCGTGAGCAAGGCTTTTCGCGGTGTGGCCTCCGACGCCACGCTCGCGCGTTACGCCGACTTCTTCACCGCCGGCGCAGTTAGTCAGGGGGTGCCGAATGCGACCGCCGAGCTCGTCGATCTCACGTTGACCTCTCCGAGCTACGTGTTCCGCGACGAAGTGTCGACGGACGCAACCAGCCTGCTCTTGCCCGCGCAGCGGCTGCAGCACATCACCTACACGCTCGCCGACGCGCCGCCGGAAACGGTCGGCCTTTCTTCGGCCACGCCGAATACGTATCTGCAAACGCCCGACGCTGCGCAAAAGACCATCGACCAAGTTCTCGCGAGCGCCGAGGCGCGCGCAAAGCTGCTTCGATTTTTCGTCGCGTGGCTCGAGGTGAAGGAGCCCGACGAGTTCAACATCGCGACGAGCGCGTTTCCCGAGTTCACCCCCGAGGTCGCCGCGGCCGTCGTGAACGAGACCCGGGCCTTCCTCGAGCGTCAGTTGGCGACCGCGGCTCCCAAGATGAAGGACATCACCGAATCGACCCAGACTTTCATCTCGTCCGCGAACGCCTTTCTCTACGGAAAGACCGCACCAGCGAGCCCGACGCTCATCGATCTCGATCCCGCGCAGCGGCTCGGGATTTTCACGCAGCCCGCCGTGCTCGCGTCGCACTCGGGCCCAACGACGAGCCGCCTCGTGAAACGCGGCGTGTTCTTCACGCGCAAAGTGATGTGCCTGCCGCTGGGAGCCCCACCGCCTGACCTCGATACCACCGTCCCTCCGACGGCAGGCGCCACCGAGCGGCAGCGCATCGAAACCGTGACCGCGCAAGCGAAGTGCGCAGGGTGCCACGCTTACATCAATCCGTTCGGTTTCATGCAGGAGAACTTCGACGCCATCGGACGTTGGCGAACGATGGACGAAGGAAAGCCCGTCGACGCCGCGATCACGGTCGATTTCCTCGACGAAGGAAAGCTCACCGTGACTTCGCCGGTGGAAGCGCTCAAAGCCTTCACCCGCTCGCTCCGCTTTCAGCAGTGTTTCGCGCGGCAGCTCTTCAGGTTCTACACCGGTCGCGACGAGACGCCGGGCGACGACCCCGTGCTCCGTCAGATGTTCTTCGACTTCGCCAACGGCATGAAGCAGGACATCGCCGGCATGCTGCGCACCTTGGCGAGTGCGCCGACTTTTTCACGCCGCTCGGAGGCACCGTGATGCGAAGGCAAGGCCACCTCACCCGTCGCGATCTGATCAAATGCTTCGGGCCTCTCGCGTTCTTGCTGACCCCCATCGCGAAATCGATGGGGTTTTCGAGGGGCAGTGTTTTCACTGGAGCGCCGCGGTTCGTGCATTTCTTCAAGGGGCCATCGTTCCACTCGCCCACCGTAAGCCCCACGACGTCGATCACGAGCCTCCCCGCGCCGCTGGCGCCGCTCGCGCCGCATGCCCAAGATCTCGTCTTGTTTTCCGGGATGAGCATCCACGGCGGATCGCCCAAAACGGACGGCTATCAGGAAGAGCACGCCGCAGGGCTCATCGGCTGCTCGACCGGAAACAGCTACCATTATTCGAAAAACGACTCGTACTACGCGTACACCGACAACGAGTCGATCGACATCGCCATCGCCAACTTCTATCAAACCATCCCCGCGCTGGCGGCGCTCCCATTCGCGAGCTTGCATCTCGGAGCGGGGGCGCAATCCGACGCCGACAACATCGGACTCGGTCAGCGGTACATCTCGTACCGCAAACGGCAGACCGGCGACTCGCTGTACGGCAATGCCATCGAGCCCATCCAGGACGTGGGCCAGGTCTACGACATGCTCATGCAGCGCATCAACGCGATCTGCGTCAAGGACTCGAGCACGCCGGGCACCGACACCGCCAAGCTGCGCGCCGCGCTCGAACGCAAGAAGAGCTTGATCGACTTCCGACTCGCGGACATCGCCGAGGCCAAACGCGCGCTCGGCATGGATTCGGTGCACGCGCAGAAGCTCGACGGTCTCGTGGACGGGTGACGCGATGTCGAAAAGGCCGTGAACGCGCAGCTCGCCGGGCTGGGTACGGGCACGGGGACGGGCAAGCCGTGTCCCACATCGATGAAGCCGACGGGCACCGGGCAAAACAAGAACAACTGCGATCAGCTCGGCCCCGTCACCGACCAAATGATTGCCCTCATCAAGCTGGCATTCGAATGGGACCTCACGCGCGTCGTGGCCTTCACGTTGTCCGGTGCGTCGAGCGGTCACCGGTGGCCCACGCAGGGGGTCGACAAGGCCCACCACACGCTCGAGCACAGCAACGACGTTGCCGGGCAGAACATCATGGGGACGTACTTCTCGGGAAAGTTCGCCCAGCTCCTGACCGCATTGAAGAGCATCGACGACGGCGGCGGAAAGACGGCGCTCTTCAACAGCTCCGTGCTGCTCGGCATGGAATGCTGGAGCGACAGCTCGAACGGTCATTACCTCAAGAACATCCCGTTCATCTTCGCGGGCCAAGGGGCGGGCGCGTTCCAGACCGGCCGCGTCGTCGCCGCGGGCGGGCGCAGCAACAACGATCTCCTCATCTCCATCCAGAATGCGTCTGGGATCGCGTCCAACGTGTTCGGCCTCGCGAGCTTGTGCAAAGGACCGATCCTCTGACGCTCCTTCCCTGACGCGACGAGCCGTGCGATGGTCGCACGGCGTGAAGAAGCTCTTCCTCGTCCTCTTGGTGGGGCTGGTTCTGCTCAGCGCCGTATTGGTGGCAAAGGCGCTGCAAAGGTCGCCGCAGCCGAGGGGCGTAAGCGCGGAGGCACCCGCCGGGGAATCGGATCGCGACGGGCTGAACGAGACGGCGATCGCCGAGCATCTTGCCGCAGCGCTCCGATTTCGGACGATCTCGCACCAAGACCCGAAAGAGGACGACCACACCGCGTTCGCCGAGCTACGCAAGTTTCTGACGGCGACCTACCAGCGTGTGCACGTGGGGATCGCGCACGAGACGATCGCGGGGGATGGTCTTCTCTACCGCTGGCCGGGGACCGATCCGTCGGCGGCGCCGATCTTGTTTCTTGCACATCAAGACGTGGTCCCCATCGAGCCTGGGACCGAAGAGAAGTGGACCCATCCACCGTTCGACGGCGTGATCGCCGACGGGCACGTGTGGGGGCGCGGCGCCATCGACGACAAGGGGTCGCTGATTTGCCTCTTCGAGGCCTTCGAGTCGCTGCTCGCCGAGGGGTGGACCCCCGCGCGCACCATCTGGCTCGCGTCGGGATTCGACGAGGAAGTCGGTGGACGGGAGGGGGCCAAAAAAATCGCCGAAGAGCTGCGCGCTCGCAACGTCAGGTTCGCGTGGATCCTCGACGAGGGGGGCGCGGTCAGTCGAGGCGTCGTGCCGAACGTCGAGCGCCCGGTGGCGTCGATTGCCATCTCCGAAAAGGGATACCTGTCCCTCGAGCTGACCACGCACGCCACGGGGGGCCACGCTTCGCTCCCCCCACCGGAGACGGCGATCGGGATTCTGGCCGCGGCCATCGATCGCCTGCAGAAAAATCCGCTCCCTGCCCGCGTGACGCCCGCCTTCGAGAAAGCGCTCGAGCTTTTGGCGCCGGAGATGCCCTTTGGTCCGCGTGTGGTGCTCTCCAACTTGTGGCTCACGGCACCGCTCGTTCTGTACGGCGCCAACGATCGCCCCGAGACGAGCGCCATGGTCCGCACCACCACTGCGCCGACGATCGTGCAGGGGGGCGTGAAGGACAACGTCTTGCCCTCGACGGCCCGCGGCGTCATCAACTTCCGCGTGTTGCCGGGCGAAACGATCGCTTCGGTCATGGAGTACGTCAAAAAAGTCATCGCCGACGAACGGGTCGCGATCACCAAGCTCGAGCGCTCGCTCTCGGAGCCGGCCCCCTTTTCCAGCACCGATCGCGGGGGCTACGAGGTCCTTCGTGCGACGCTGAACGAGCTTTTCCCCGACGCCGTCATCGTGCCGGGGGTGATGAACGGGGCCACCGACTCGCGCCATTTTCAGGGGCTTACCCCCGACATCTACCGTTTCCTCCCCACGACGCTTTCCAAATCGGACCTGCCGCGCATCCACGGCACCGACGAGCGGGCCAGCGTGGCCGACCTTTTGACGACGGTGCGCGCCTATCGGCGTATCATTCAACAGGGTGCAGCCGCCGGACCGCCGTGAGCCATTGACGACGACCAAGGGCGCGCGGGAATTTCCGCATTCGCTCGGGCGCGTCGCTCGTCCATTTCTCGCGGCTTGCGCGATCGTCGCGGCGTCAGCGGTTGCCCGCGCCGCCGACGGAGGCGCCGCACCTCGCAACGAATCGCCGCCAGAGAACGCCGTCGCCTTGGACGCCGCGCCGCGGCAAGTCGTTCTCGCCCTGGGTTACGGTTCGATCGTCGCACCGCGCGGGATCGACGTGTACCGAACGCCGCAGAGCCTCGAGCGCGTGGCTGCGTTCGACGGCTTCAGCGTCGATGTCACGCGGCGCGTTCCGCTCTTCGAATACGGCGCACGCTTCTGGAGGATGGGGGACTCCTCGGACGGCAAAGGGGGCGCCGCGCACCTGCTCACACGCTTGACCACCGAAGCGCGCTTCTATCCGTGGCGGCTGCGACCAGTCGAGCCGTGGATTGGCGCGGAGCTCGGGCTCGCGCTTGCCGACGACTTCGCGCTCTGGAGCGCAACCGACAAGGAGCCAGCACACCGCGTCGTGGCCGGCACCCGCCCCGGAGTCGCGGCAGGGCTCGAAGCCGGGGCGCGTCTGCATCTCGCGTCGCTCGTCGCCGTCGGCCTGCGCGGTGGCCTGCTCTACCTCGGTCTCGATCGCGTACGCGGCCCTTTTGCCGAATCGCCCGAGACCGCGAAGTTCTCGGTCTATCCGATCAACTACGGCCAGCGGCTCTGGTTTTCCGCGGCGCTCACCGTCGAGCTCACCGTGCCCGATTGACGCGTCACGTGACGCGCATCACCTCTTCCACGGTCGTGGCAAGCTCGCGCACTTTCTCGAACCCTACCTTGCGGATGGAGGGGATTTGGAGCTCGCGCATCACCTTGCGGTACGCCTTGGCGCTCGCCTTCGCTTTGATGAGCTCGCGGATCTCGTCGTTCATCTCGAGGACTTCGAAGATCCCGACGCGCCCGCGGTAACCGGTGCCGCGGCACTCCTTGCAGCCGCGCACGGTCGCGACGCGCGCCCCTTTCGACATGAGCACCTCGTCGTCCTCGATGATGTCGTTCTTCAACTCGACCGTCTCCGCGCACGAGCGGCACACCACACGCACCAAACGTTGGGCGAGGATCACGCTGAGCGCGTTGGCGATGATCCAGGGCTCGATGCCGAGGTCGACCAGACGCACGATGGTTTCGACGGTGTTCGACGTGTGCAGCGTCGTCATCACCAGGTGACCGGTGAGCGACGCTTGCAGCGCGATGCCCGCCGTTTCGGCGTCGCGGATCTCGCCAACCAAAACGACGTCGGGGTCTTGGCGAAGCACTGCGCGTAAGCCCGCCGCGAAGGTGAACCCCACGCGCACGTTGGTCTGCCCCTGCGTGATGGGAGAGAGCTCCACCTCGATGGGATCTTCGAGCGTGACGACGTTGACGCACGCGGTGTCGAGCAGCTGCAAGAACGCGTAGAGCGTCGATGTTTTGCCGGAACCGGTAGGACCGCACGCGACGAGGAACCCCTGATCCTTCAAGACGAGCTCGCGCACGCGCGATTGCATGGCGCCGTTCATGCCCAGTCGTTCGAAGGAGATCGGGCTTTGCCCGAGCAAGAGCCGCATCACCACCTTCTCGCCCTGCGAGCAAGGGAACGTCGAGGCGCGCAGATGGATGCGGGACCCGCGCGCGGGATCGAGGGAGAATTGGCCGTCCTGCGGAATGCGCCGCTCGGAGATGTCCATGCGCGCCAAGACCTTGATGCGCGACACCATCTGCGCCCCGACGTCGACGGGGACGATCCCCTGCTCGGTCATCGATCCATCGATGCGAAAGCGCACCGCCAAGTTGTCGCGCTTCGGTTCGAGGTGGATGTCACTCGCTCCGAAGCGGACGGCGCGCCTGACCAGGTCGTCGAGAATGACGACGGCATCGCCTTCGAGCGGGGGTTCTTGCGGAAGAGCGGATCGCGACGGCCTTACGGATTTCCCCATCGCAAAAAGACACTAACACCGCGCGCTTTTTTTCTCACCGACTTCGGATTAACGATCGACGCAGCGAGACCCATTTGCCCCAGCGCCGGCTCCCCCCACAGCACATCGAGCCGGGCCCTGGCCCGCCGCGGAGTCAGTTGCGCAGCGCGCTCAGCGGACGCATCGCGGGTCGGTCGATTCGCACGCAGCGACGGCGAGCGTGTATTCGCCCGCCACCTCGGGGCCGGCGGCTGTCGTATCGACGACGACGTAGTACGTACCTGGACCGACCATGGTCTCCAAGATGGCATCGCCGCTCGCCACGCAGCGCGTCCCGTCGAGCGCGTCGAGGAGGTACACGTCGACGTCGACCGGCGTATCGCCCCCGGAATGCGTGGTCGAGCCGTCGAGCACCACGGCCCTGAGCGGCGTCGGCGCCGCGATGTTGAGGCGATAGATGTATTCCGCGCCCGGGGCGGGTTTCGCTCCGGGGCACGAGTAGACGGGGATCCCCGTCTCGCGTGAATCGGCGGTGCTGCGCATGTCCGAAAACGGCAGACCGTCGATGACGAAGGGGGACGCCGCGGTGCCGTCACCGGCGAGCTGCGGCGCGCTGTCGTCGAGCGATGCCGCGCCGTCGACGACCACCTTCATCAACCGATCGAGCACGGTCAGCGCGCCGAGGTTGCGCACGTTGTACCCGAAGGCGAGCGACGCCGCGTCGAGGTGACACGCCGTGTTGAAGTCTTCGTTGTTCGGATGGATCCCGTCGCCGCCGAGCCCGTACCCAGGGGTGGCAAGCAAGTCGCGGTTGTAATCGACGAGCGGGATCTGTCGCCCCTCGGCGACGCCGCGGATGACGGCGTTGAACAGGGGGACGATCTCCATGTAGAGCGGGTCGTCGATGCGCGGCGGGATCGTGCTGAGCCAAGGGACGACGCCCCGCGCCAGCATGGAGTCGATCAGAGTGACGAGCCCCTTCTGGTACGGTCTTAGCTTCGCATCGAGGGAGGCACGGGGCGCGCCCCCCGCTCCGATGTCGTTGGTGCCGTACATCGTGCTGGCGAACTGAGGATGCGTTTCGCCGAACTCCTGCTCGAAGGGGACGGGCGGGTCCCCCTCGAAGGGCCAAGTGACGGCCGCGCCGACCCTCGTGCACTTGCTTTGACGATCGAAGGATGAGGTCGCGCCGATTTTCGTCGATCGAAAATGGAAAACCGCTTCGGCGAGATCTTCGTGCCCGCCGAAGACGATGTTGAAGTCGTAGCTGGGGGCGCGGTTGTTGATGTCCCCCTTGAAACAGCCGAGATAGTGCGCGCTGTCGCTGATCGAGTCGCCGACCTTCATGAAGACGTTGTCGGCGAGCCCCATTCCGTGGAGCGCGACGTTGCGAAGGTGCGTGGCGATGGATGCAGGGATCGGCGATTGCGTGCGATCGGTCGGATACCGGTAGCGGTCGGCCGTCTTCGGCACGTACCAGCGGGGCATGTCCTGCGTGATCGGCGGCATGCCCGTACGCCAGCTGGCCGGGTGGCGCCCCCCCTCGAATTTCGGGACGAAGCCCCCCCCCGATCCCCCGCTTCCCCCCGTACCCCCGGTGCCAGTTCCACCGCCGGCACCGGTCGCAGGCGATCCCGCATCCGGAGCCGTGCCGTACTGCTCGATTTTGATACACGCACTGCTCGCGAGAAGGGCCGCGGCGAGCGCGAAGCGCCCGAGCGCGCTAGGTGGATGTTCGATGGCGAGGCGGCGGACGAGCGATGGACCTCGGAAGACTCTCAAGCAAACCTCCCTCGCGGGGCTCGGTCGCCGCGAAACGACGCCGAAAAATGCAAATCCTGAGTTTTTCAGACTACCACCTTCGGACATGACTTTCCCCACCGATCGCGCCCATCCCGCTGGCTCTTCTCCATTCTGTTCTGGACCTCCGGTCCGTTTCTGGACCTTCGGCCCGTTCGGGACCTCGGGCCATCCGTTTCTCCCCGGATCGCAACTGGACCGGACGCGGTAAGCTTCCCGCGTGCTCAAGCCTCGCCGCCTCTTGCGCGACGGGCTGCCGCTCCTGCCGGCTGCGCCCCTCCTCGTCGTCATCGTTGGCGTCGCCGTGGCTATCGCCGTCACGCTCGTGGGGCTCGCCGACCTTCGCCGGACGAGCGACGAAGCTTCTTCGCTCCGGGCGCGGGTCATCGCCAGCACCCTCGCGGCGCGCCTGCGCGTGACGGGGAGCGAGGACCGCATGGAGGTCGTGCAAGGGGCAGCGCGCGGGACGTACGCGGACATCCTGCTCATCGACCACTACGGCGGTGTCGTCGCCGATGCGTCCCTCGGACCTCCGCCGAGGGCCGAGCTCGTTCGCTGTCTTCTCGCCGGAAACGGCGTGATCAGCTCGCCGCTCCTCGGTCGCACGCGTTTCGCCGTGCAACCCCTCGGGCCGCCGTTGGAATGGCTCTCGGTGATCGCCATGGTCCCCGCGCTTCCCACGCCGACGGAAGCCAGCAGTTTGCTGCGCGCCGTCGCCATGCTCACCGTGCTGCTCCTCGGCGCGGCCGGCGCGGTGGCGTACGTGTTCGCCAACGACGTCCGCAACGACGTCACGTACGTGCGCCACCGCATCGCGGAAATGGCAGCCGCCGACAAGGATCCCGCGGGGGCGCCGATCCCGATCCGCGCGCTCGATCAAGTGGGCGTGCTCACGGCGGCGTTCAACCAATTGGTCGGGCGATTCGCGGCCGCCGAGCGATCGTACCGCGAGGACCTGACGTTTGCGTCCGCGCTCGACGGGGAGAGATCCGCCTTTCTTGCCGCCTTGAGCCACGAGCTGCGCACCCCCTTGAACGGCATTCTCGGATTTGCCGACGTGCTGCTCAGCGAAGTCGACGGCACGCTCGACGACGCGACGCGCGAAGAACTTGGCGTGATCCGCACCAGCGCTTCGCATTTGCGCTCGCTCATCGACGATATCCTCGAGCTCTCCGCCCTCGAATCGGGGGGGCTCAAGCTGCGGCGCGAGCCCGTCGACGTCTATGCCGTCGCGGAAGAGGTGGTGCGCGAGCAGAGACCCCTCGCGGCGGACAAGAAGCTCGCGCTCGATCTGCAGGGCAAGCGCGGCGCGATCGCGCTCGCCGACCCGCAGCGCCTGCGCCAAATCCTGGGCAACATCGTGGGCAACGCCGTGAAGTTCACGTCGCGGGGAGGCGTGCGCGTCGCGGTGGAGAACGAGAACGACGAGGTCGTCGTTCACACCATCGACACCGGCCCCGGTATCGCCCCCGCCGAACGCGCGGCCATCTTCGAGGAGTACGCGCAGGCTGGGGACATCGCGGCGCGGCGCAAAGGGACGGGCCTCGGCCTCGCCATTGCGCGGCGCCTCGTGGCGATGCACGGCGGCGTCATCGAGCTGGAGAGCACGCTCGGGCAAGGGTCGCGTTTCACCTTCAAGCTCAAGCCGACCGCGGGGGAGGCGCCGTGAGCACGACCGGTACCAACCCGACGGGCAGCTTCGCGACGGCGACATCGCCGGGGCGGATCGTGGTGCCCCCGAGCGAGGGCGCGCCGCGCCTGCCGCAGCGCGTTTGGCAAGCGCAGCTCTTGCTCGGGATCATCGTCTTCGTATCGCTGGCCGGATTCGCGCCGCAGTTCTTGCTCCTCGAGGACGAGGTGACGCGCGCCGCGCTGAAGTTCGCGGCGGAAATGTTGGTCCCGTTGGGCTTCCTCGGGTGGCTGCTCCTGCGCGCGCGCACGCGCCGCAATCGCTACGTGCTGCGCGCGCTGGCGCTCGGATCGGCGGCGATCGAACCGGATGACATTGCCCGCCTATCATCGGTGCCCGGTTATGCGACAGCCGTCTTCGCCTCGCTGCTCACCGGCACCTCGGTCCTCTTTCTCCTGACGCCGTTTCGACCGGCGCTGCTCGACCTCGACACGGCGGTGAGCCTCGCGCTTTTCGGCATCATCGTGCTCGCGGCGGCCGCGTTGCCTCTGCACGTCGCCCTGCGCGCGGCCGTCGCGCGCGCGCTCGAGCGCGCCGACCCCGAGTCGATGGTGGGGCTGCTCGACCGCGCCGAGGCGTCGGGGGCCGCGCGCCAGCGGCTCCTCTTCCGGCTCCTTTTGGCCACGGTGCCCCCCGTCGGCTTCGTGGCCATCGGCTCGGCGCTGATCGCTCACGCGCACGTACGCAAGTTCGACGCCCAGGCGCGACTTCGCACGGCGGAGATCGCGGCCCACGTCGCGCTCGAATCATCGGCAGGATCGGGGACCATCGCCGAAGCGGGGCGCGCCGATGCCAGCGAAGCGGCGCGCGCGCACGGCTTCTTACTGCGCCCCGAGCAACGGGTGACCCGCTTCGTGCTCGAGCGCGGCGACGACGGCATGATGGCGCTGACAACGCCGCTCGACGAAGGGGCGGCCCACATCCGCTTTCGCACGACGGCGGTTCGCCCCCTCGCCGGAGCCGACGTGGCCATCGCGATCTTCGCCGTGGCGGTCGCGGCCGCCATTGGCCTCTCCATGGGTCGAGCCCTCTCACGCGATCTCTCGCAGGCGACCGAGCGAGTGCGTTTGCTGCGAACCGAGGCCGTGCAGGGAGACGTCGAGCCGTCGGCGGTACCCATGCGTTACACGCAAGTAGCCGCACTCAACAACGCGATCGACATTCTCGCCGGTCGATTCCGCATCTTCGCGCGCGCGCAAGAGCGCGCCATCGAGGCGCGCGCCGCCGCGCGCAAGCTCCGTTCGCTCCTCTTCGCCAGCGTGAGCCACGATCTCCGAAGCCCCCTCAACTCCATTCTCGGGTTCGCCGGCTTGGTGCGACAGAAGCCCCTCTCGCCGCCGCAGCGCGAGAGTCTCGGGTTCATCGAGCAGAGCGGGCGTGAGCTGCTCGCCCTCATCGAGACCATCCTGGACATGGCGAAGATCGAAGCCGGCCGCATGACGCTCGTACGGACGCAAGTTTCGGTCGGCGTCGTAGTGGCCGAAGCGATGCGCCGCAGCCGCTTGCTCGCGGCCGCGCGCCCCCTCGAGTTCGAGGTCGACGTGGCCGACGGCCTGCCGCGCATCGCCGGCGACGAGAGCCGCCTCACGCAGGCGATTTCCGCCATCATTTGGGCTTCGGCGCGCTACGGCGAGCCCATCGTTTCCCCCGACGGCACGGTGAGCCCCATCGACATCCAGGTGAAGGAACGCGCCGGCGAACCGGGCATCTTGATCGAAATCGAGGCTCCGAGCAGCCAAGTCCCCCCTGACGAGCTCCAGGATCTGCTCTCCGCCTCCGGTCCCCGCAGCGACACCCGCCGCCGCTACGGCGGGCTCACCCTGGGGCTTGGCCTCGCGCGGTCCATCATCGGCCTTCATCGCGGTGCGCTCGCCGTGAAGCGCACACCGCAGGGCACCGCGCTCTTCGAGGTCAAGCTCCCCGTCGGTTAGTGCGACTAGCATTGCTGCCCGAGTCTTGGCCTCGGCAGATCACGATCGGTCAATTTGGCGGGCAGCCCAACGCAAGGTACGGCGAACCCGTCGGAATCACCCAATTCAAGTCAAGACGGGCCGCTACGCCTGGCCAGTCTTGCTCCGCTGATACGAGAAATCCGCCTGGCACTTCGCTTCGCTTCGCGGGCTTCCGTGGACTCCGTCCACTCCGTCACCGGTCAATTTGAGTGGCCGTATGATCGCTCCGATGATCGATCTGGTAGCGAGAAGTCTGAGGCAGTAGTGCTAAATCTTGCCCCCGCGCGGTACGTGAGGCAGTTAGGAAATGTCTCTCGCCTTCACCATGAAGAAATCAGCATCGCGAGCCGAGAGTCCCCTGCAGCACACCCCGCGTGGCCCGGGCGCCACCGGCGAGCCTCTCGAGCGAACCATCGCCGCGGGCGAGCAAGGGGACGATTCCCGCTTCGATCGACTGTTTCGACCGACGTCGCTCGACGAATACATCGGCCAGGAGCAGCACAAGAACAACCTGCGCGTCTTCATCGAAGCGGCGCGCCGCCGTAAAGAGCCGCTCGACCACATCTTGTTCTGCGGGCCGCCGGGTCTCGGCAAGACGACGTTGGCGTACATCATCGCGCGCGAAATGGGCGTGAACGTGCACGTCACGTCGGGGCCCGCGGTGGAGCACAAGGGCGCGCTCGCGGGGCTTCTCACCAAGCTCCAGCCGAACGACGTTCTCTTCATCGACGAAATTCACCGGCTCTCCCCCACCGTCGAAGAGAGCCTCTATCCCGCGATCGAAGACTTCAAGATCGACATCACCACGGGCGACGGACCGTACGCGGCGACCTACGAGCTGCCCATTCCCGCTTTCACCTTGGTCGGCGCGACCACGCGCACGGGGCTACTCACCGCGCCGCTCTTGTCGCGCTTCGGTTACGTGATGCGGCTCGACTTTTATCCGGTCGAAGACCTTGCCAAGATCATCCACCGCAGCGCGCGCATGCTTACGACGCCCATCGACGAGGCGGGAGCGATGGAGCTCGCGCAGCGCTCGCGTGGTACGCCCCGGGTGGCCAACCGCCTTCTGCGACGTGCGCGCGATTTTGCCGACATCGAAGGTTCGGGAAAGATCGATCCGGCCATCGCACGCCTGACGAGCGAACGACTCGAGATCGACGCCGCCGGTCTCGACGAGATGGACCGCCGCCTGCTGCGAACGATTATCGATACTTACGAAGGGGGGCCGGTCGGCGTCGAGACCCTCGCCGCGGCCCTCTCCGAGCCGCGCGACACCATCGAGGACGTCTACGAGCCGTACCTCTTGCAGATTGGCATGCTGGGTCGGACGCCCCGTGGCCGGGTTGCCACACGAAAAGCGTATCTACACCTAGGTAGGCAACCGAACGACACCGGCACGAAGGATTCGCAAGGGTCGCTTTTCTAATGGCGCCATTCGGCGGTATTCTTACGATCGTGCCCAAAGGCGCGCCGGTCCTGGTAGTAGACGACGACGGCATCACTCGCCGGCTCCTATGTGAGGCTCTGGGCGCAGCAGACATCGAGAGCGTCGGGGTCGGATCCGGCGGCGAGGCGCTGCAGTGGCTCGCCAAACAGATCCCGGCGCTCGTGCTGATCGATCTGGTGATGCCAGATCCCGACGGCTACGTCATTCTCCGCGCCATTCGTTCGCGCCCCGCGCTCCGCGACACGCCCGTGCTCGTGATGACGAGCCTCGAGGGTGACGACGAACCGACGCGCGCCTTCGGATCGGGCGCCGACGATTTCATCCGCAAGCCGCTCCACGCGCCGGAAGTGATCGCGCGCATCCGCGGTCACCTGCGCATTCGCGAGTACATGGAGGCGCTCGAACGGCGCGAGCGCGACGCGCAGGTCGTGCTCGAGCTCACGCAAGCCCTGTCGTCGAGCCTCGATTTTCGCGACATCCTCTTCACGGTCGTGCGGCGCATCGCCGAAGTGGCCAAGGTCGACCGCTGCAGCATCGTGCTCGTGCGCGAAGGGGACGTCGGCTACGTCGTGGCGGCGAGCGACGACGAGCACCTGCGCGACTTGCCTATCGACTTGAAGCAGTACCCCGAGATCCGCGAAGTCATGTCCTCGGGCGAGCCGCTCGTCATCCGCGACACGCGCACCCACCCGCTGCTCGAGGTCGTGCGCAAAGGTCTGCCCGCCGCGGGATTCAGCTCTCTCTCGCTGATGCCCATCCTCTTCGAAGACAAGCCGATGGGCGTGCTCTTTTTGCGCGCGCGGCACGTGCTCGCCTTCGGCGATCACGAGCTTTCGCTCTTCCGCACCATCGCCAACGCCACGGCCATCGCGCTCCGCAACGCGCGCATCCTGCAGAGCCTGCGCGATCAAACGCAGCAGATCACGTTCGCTCGTTTCGAGGCCGAGCGCCGCCTGAAGACGCTGCAGCGCTACGCCGACTTTTTCGAGAGCGCCGCCGACGGCATCGTCGTCATCGACAGCGAGGGCAAGCTGCTCTTCGCCAACCCGAGCGCGCGCGAGATCACCGGGCACAGCGAGGGGGACCTCATCGGCACGACGCTGGGGCACCTCATCGTCGAAGAAGACCGCGAGCGCGCGCACAACATCCGCCTCGGTTTTGCGCAAGGGGTCTACCCCCAGGGCGTCGACATCAAGCTGCGCAAAAAAGACGGCAGCGTCGTCATCCTCAGCGTGAACACGAGCTCCGTGCTACGCGAAGAGAACGCCATTCTCTTCACGTTCCGCGACGTGACCCAAGAGCGCGCCACCGAGGCCGAGCTCAAGCAGACCAAGGACTTCTTGGAGCGGGTGATCGACAGCTCGGTCGACGCCATCGTCGCCGCGGACATGAAGGGGGGCGTGCTCCTTTTCAACCGCGCGGCGCAGCGTTGCTACGGGTACCTCGCCGAGGAAGTGGTCGGCAAGATGAACGTCGCCGAGCTCTATCCGCCTGGCGTTGCGCGCGAGGTCATGCGCCTCATCAAGTCGGGCATGTTCGGCGGCCCGGGCAAGCTCGAGGACTACCGCTGCGAGATGCTGGGCAAGGCCGGTGAGCGGATCCCGGTCTCGCTCTCGGCCGCGCTCCTTTACGACAAGGACAAGCCGGTCGCCTCGGTGGGCCTCTTCACCGACTTGCGCGAGCGATTGCAGATGCAAGAGCGCCTCGCCGCGGCCCAGCAAGAGCTGCGTGCCCGCGAGAAGCAGGCCCTCATCGCAGAGCTGGCCGGCGCAGCGGCGCACGAGCTGAACCAGCCGTTGACCAGCGTGATGGGCTACGCCGAGCTTTTGAAGAGGCGCCTCGATCGCGATACGCCGGCCCACTCGGCAGCGACGGTCATCGTCAATGAAGCCGAGCGCATGGCCGAGATCGTGCGCAAGATCGGAAAGATCACCAAGTACGAAACCAAGAGCTACGTAGGCACCGCCAAAATCCTTGACCTCGACAAGGCGAGCGAGGAAACGGTGCCGCAGGCCGGCAACCCGACGAGGCGCTCATGAAGCGACGGGTGCGGGCACCTGCCGCGAGCACGAGCCCCCCGTCGGGCTCCCAGCCTCGCGCCACGTCCTTGGCGCGCACGCTGAACGGGAATCACAAGGCGAAATCGAAGCCGGTGTCGAAGCCGCTGACGCGCGAAATCCCCTCGCCGTGGCTGGCGCGGCTGCTCACCTTGAGCTGCGAGCTGCCCATCGACGAAGGTCCGGAAGCGGTAACGACGGCGCTCGTCGAAGCCGTGGCGTCGATTCTTCCCCAGCACGCGTTCGGCGTTTCCCTCGACGAGGCTGTCGATCCCGATCGGCCGGGCAGCGCGCGCATCCTGCGCAGCTCGTCGAGCGGCTCGCGGGTCAGCATCAGCCCGCCGCCGGCCCGCATCTTCCCCGAATTCGCCCGCGAGCGCGTGCTCGAGGTGGGAGGCGAGCATCACGGCATTCGCCTGCACGTCGCCAGCAACGACGCCTCCACGTTGAAAGACGGCATGCCGGTCCATCTGCTGCTCAAGCAGGTCGGGCGCATTCTGATCAGCGCCCTTCGCACGACGCGCCTCGTCAGCGCGAAGGGGCGCGAATCCCTCGAGCTCAAGGGACAGATCATCCAGTCCGAAAAGCTGGCCAGCTTGGGCCAGATCGCGGCCGGCGTCGTTCACGAGCTCAACAACCCGCTCACCTCCATCGTCGGCTACTCGGATTACCTGCGCGCCAAAGCGGAACGCGAACGGAACGACCCCAACGACATCGAGCGCCTCCGCCGCATTGGAGAATCGGCGGCGCGCATCCTGCGTTTTTCACGCGATCTCATGGCCTACGCGCGGCCGTCCATCGAGCCCCCCTCGCCGGTCGCGGTGCACGGCGTCGTCGATCAGGCGCTCGTGTTTTGCGAGCACCTCTTCACGCAAGCCGGGGTTCGTGTCGACCGAAACTACGCGACCGATGTTCGCCCCGTCCTCGGGGTGCGCGATCAGCTGACCCAGGTCTTCGTGAACCTCTTCACCAACGCGTGCCACGCCATGGAGTCACACGGCGGATCGCTTTCGGTCACGACCGAAATCGACCTCCCGCGCCACGCGGTGAAGATCGCGGTGGCCGACACCGGCCACGGCATCGAAGGCGAGCACCTCAAGCACATCTTCGATCCCTTCTTCACCACGAAGACCGAAGGGCGCGGCACCGGGCTCGGCCTCTCCATCGTGCGCAACATCGTCCTTTTGCACGGCGGCGCCATCGCCGTCGACAGCGCGCCCAACCAGGGCACCACGTTCGTGCTCCATCTGCCGATCGCTACGTAAGGAAGCGTCGCGGGGAGACCCAGGGTCCGCCGCCGCTCGGGCTAAGGAGAACGTCGACGTCAAAGGTGCGCATCAAGAACTGTTCGTCGAGTCCAATGCGCGGCTGCACGATGTGACCAGAATCTGGTACTCGATCGGCGATGGCTTCGTTCGACACTTCGAGCGCGGTGGAAATGAGGCGTTTTCGCCACAAGCAGAAACCATGAGGTCGCGCCGACCGATGTCGACATGGCAAGTGTGTTAACTACTATTTGCTTTGCAATGCTCTCGCGCGCCTGTTATGCAAACAGCCGATTCGTGATTGCGCGAGGCGCCATTCGCGTCCTGCGCTCGGACGAATCTTTCTAAGACGAACGCACAAGGGCAAACACGCCTCAGCGTTATGTTCATAATGGCGCATTTGGAGCGTGCCGGACGGGGCGGCTTATCTCGTTCGGAAGTGTGTCTTTGATGCACGACGGCAGTTCACCTGTACTTGATAAAAGAACCATCGCTTGACGACAAAGTGATGTCGTCAAGCGCGTCGATTGCGCTCGTCGTGGCCGTCACGCATCACGATGTGCACCCGTACTCGACACTGCGGAGGTTTGACATGAACAGAGCATGCCGCTCCACGAGCGGTCTTTATCGATATCACGTCGTTGCCGTGATGACGGGGGCGTTATTGGCATCGTGCAGCGCGGACTCGCTGCCGGAGGCGCCTCGGCAGCAGCAAAGCGTCGTCGCGCGGACAACGCCGCCCCCACCGACGCCCACGCGCCCGGCTGCGTCGCCGTCACCCGCGCTGTCCGGCGCGGGAGCTCAGGCACGCGAGAACGCAAAAGCGTTCCTCCGATGGGCCGAGCGCTCCGCCTTTTCGCAGAGGGAAGAAGCCAGGGCCCAAATCCATGCGGCCGCCAACAACCCAGACATCGTCGACGCACTGGCGGAGGAAGCTCGTCAGGCGCAGCAGGTTGACCACAGCCGTGCTTTAGTAGCCATTGGCATTCTCGGAGAGACGGCCAGTCCCCGAGCAGTCGAGCATCTTCGCGCGTTGCTCTGGCAGGAGTTGCCCACGACCGGCCAGCTGGTGGACGGGGAGATCATCGAACGGTCGGCGCTGGAAATGATCGAGGCCAAGGCCGTCAGCGGTTTGGCGTACATCAAAGACGGAGCTGCCGAGCAGGAGGTTCTGCGAGCGGTCGCGGAGCACCCGTCGTTCCACGTGCGCGCCGAGGCAGCCGCCTTTTATCGCGCGAACCATGGCGACACCGCCGCGACCCGCACGGCGCTCGCTGCACATGTTCGCAAAGGCGAGGAGCGAATCATCGACAGGCCCATGCGATTGGCGGGCGACACCAAGGATACCGTCAACAAGAAGCTCCAGGACTATCTGACGGCCCATCCAGAGATCATTCCGCCGAAGCCCGTACAACTGCCGCCGAAGGAGAAGAAGGCCAAGGTCGAACCGCCGGCCGATCCGGTGCCCACGCAATAAGTACGGGTTTCGATGTTCAACACCTTTTGGCATCAATGGAGGACTTGTGCCATGCGGAGCAAACTCACGCTTGCAGTTGCGTTGTTACTAATCGGTTCGGCGCAGAATGCGCACGCCGTGTGCGTGCAGAACGACTCCAGCGCCGCGGAATGGGCGCTGTGGAACACGCACGGATGCGATTGGAATTTCGTTTTGTGGGCAGACGACGTCTACGACACGCGATCTTCGGACTGGTCGAATCGTGGCTATTACGAAGCGTGCAACATCGACAAGGAATTCACAAAGTTCTGGAACGCGGCGTATTTGATTCACTATGGCCTGTCGGACAATTGGGACTGGTCTTTTCACGGCACGACGGACTACGAGCAAGCGTCGTGGAAGTACGACTCGGAATACCACGATGACCTTTACCATAAGGCCTCCGACGACATGTCCTTCGTCGGCTACTGGCAATGGCAATTTTGGGGCGCGAACTCGGTCGAAACGTCGTGTCGGGTCTACAATGCCACCGAAGTCCAAGGCCATCCGGCGGCGCGAGGAAAGACCTACGTCCACGAGGGCTGGCACGGCTGGCAAGAGCAGCATTACTATTCGACGGATCACATCAACGGTCCTGTCGGCAACTGCTCTGCTAGCGGCAATGCCTGCGACTATTGGTATTGGCACGGGATCAGTGCCTTCCTCTTCGGAGAGATGTGGAAGTGGACGTCGGACGGCACGTATTTCCACTCGCCGAATCAGGCATCGGTCGAGTATCTCTGCGACCTGGCCGATTTGCCGCAGGGATGGGTGCCAGGTGCCGTGCTGACTCCGGCCGCCTCGATTGCCAATCTGCTTTCCGATCAGAGGTTCATCAACGGACCTGGTTTTCATTGTGGAGATTGGCGGCCCTGGTAAC
>Ga0111538_10002348_pt1 | contig 26638 bp, 26 predicted proteins | sample SoiMethybrSBSTD1_FD_79669 | JGI IMG/M metagenome (GOLD analysis project Ga0111538, IMG submission 79669) | Bulk soil microbial communities from a Populus tree surrounding site in Tennessee, USA - Soil MetaG P. TD hybrid SBSTD1 (version 2)... | ecosystem: Environmental > Terrestrial > Soil >...
GGAACATCGTGTGCCGGGCGTCGGCGACCTGGGCGTCGTAGTCCTGCAGCGCCCCGACCATCGAGTCCTTCGTCAGGGCCGCCGCCTCCCGCAGCGCCATCCGGCTGGTCAGGTGCCGGTGCCCGGCCATCCCGCGGTGCACGCCGGTCGAGGCCATCGCGTCGTAGAGCGCAACGCCGGCGCCGGCGTACAACCGCTCCCAGCCCCGGTGCTGCAGCGGGTAGAGGAACTTGACCGGCCGCACCAGGTGCGGCGCGAGCCGCTGCAGGAGCAGGCCGCGCTCGCGCAGCGCCTCCCGCACCAGCCCGAAGTCGAGCATCTCCAGGTACCGCAGCCCGCCGTGGATCAGCTTGCTGGACCGGCTCGACGTGCCGCTGGCCCAGTCCCGCATCTCGACAAGGCCGGTGGACAGGCCTCTCGTCACCGCGTCGAGGGCGGCGCCGGCGCCCACCACGCCGCCGCCGATGACTACGACATCCAGTTCGTCGGCCGCTGACATCGCTTCCAGTGCTGACTGCCGGGCGGTCGGGGACAAGGATCCGGAGCGCATCTGGTGGCCTTTCTGCGTCTATTGAGTGGGCGGCCACCGCGCACGGCGGCCGCCCGGCCCGTCCGTGGGGTCAGCCCACGTCTACCCAATCGAGCGTCCGCTCAACTGCCTTCTTCCACTTCGCGTAGCCCTCGCTGCGCTGCTCGTCAGACCAGCTTGGCTGCCAGCGCTTCGACTCGTTCCAGTTTTCCCGCAGTTCGTCGGTGGACTTCCAGAATCCCACCGCGAGACCGGCGGCGTACGCCGCGCCCAGCGCCGTGGTCTCGGCGACCACGGGCCGGCTGACCGGCACGCCGACGATGTCGGCCTGCATCTGCATGCACAGGTTGTTGGCGGTGATGCCGCCGTCGACCTTGAGCGTGTCCAGCGCGACACCGGAGTCCTGCTCCATGGCCTCCAGGACGTCCCGGGTCTGGTAGCAGATCGATTCCAGCGTGGCCCGGGCGATGTGCGCGTTGGTGTTGTAGCGGGACAGCCCGACGATCGCGCCGCGGGCGTCGGAGCGCCAGTACGGCGCGAACAGGCCGGAGAACGCCGGCACGAAGTACACGCCACCGTTGTCCTGCACCTGGGCGGCGAGCGTCTCGCTCTCCGCCGCGTTGCGGATGATGCCCAGCTGGTCGCGCAGCCACTGCACGGCCGAACCGGTGACCGCGATGGAGCCCTCCAGCGCGTAGACCGCCGCGGCTTCGCCGAACTTGTAGCACACGGTCGTGAGCAGGCCGTTGCGCGAGCGCACGAGCTCGGTACCCGTGTTGAGCAGCATGAAGTTGCCGGTACCGTAGGTGTTCTTCGCCTCGCCGGGTGCGAAGCAGACCTGGCCGACCGTCGCGGCCTGCTGGTCCCCGAGGTCCCCGGTCAGCATGATCTCGCCGCCCACCGGGCCGTTTGCCCTGGTGGTGCCGTACCCGTTCGGGTCGGACGAGGGCCGGATCTCCGGCAGCATCGCCCGCGGGATGTTGAAGAAGGACAGCAGTTCGTCGTCCCAGTCCAACGTCTCCAGGTTCATCAGCATCGTGCGGCTGGCATTGGTGACGTCCGTGATGTGTGCCCCGCCGTCGGCGCCGCCGGTGAGGTTCCACAACAACCACGTGTCGGTGTTGCCGAACACGGCGTGGCCGGCCTCGGCCGCCTCGCGCACGCCGTCGACGTTCTCCAGGATCCACTGGATCTTGCCGCCGGAGAAGTAGGTGGCCGGCGGCAGGCCGGCCCGCTGGCGGATCACGTCGCCCTTGCCCTCGCGCTCGAGCGCCGAGGCGATGCGGTCGGTGCGGGTGTCCTGCCAGACGATCGCGTTGTAGTAGGGCCGGCCGGTACGCCGGTCCCAGACCACCGCCGTCTCGCGTTGGTTGGTGATGCCCAGCGCGGCGAGGTCGGACGCGGTCAGGTTCTGCGCCTGCAGCGCGGTGGTGATGACCGACCGGGTCCGGTCCCAGATCTCGACGGGGCTGTGCTCGACCCAGCCGGCCTGCGGCAGGATCTGCTCGTGCTCGAGCTGGTGCATGCCGACCACATTGCCGCCGTGGTCGAAGATCATGAATCGGGTGCTGGTGGTTCCCTGGTCCACTGCGCCGACGTAGTCAGCCATGGGGTCTCCTTACTAGCGGTCAGACGCGGTCGGCGGCGGCGTGGGCGACACCCTCGCCCTCGGGACCCGGCAGGCGGCCGGGCTCGCCCGGCTCGTCCAGCGGTAGCTGGAACCGGCCGACCATGACGTGGTACAGGCCGGCACCGACAAGACCACCGATGATGGGTCCCACGATCGGTATCCAGAAATATGGATAGCCGGTGGTATCTGTGAACGCGTCTGAATAGCCGGTGAGCCACGACGCGAGCCGCGGGCCGAAGTCACGGGCCGGGTTGATCGCGTACCCGGCGTCCGCGCCCCAGGCCATGCCAATGGCCACGACGATCAGACCGATGATGAACGGGGCCATGTTCGCCTGCGGCGGGGTCGCCAGCAGGTCGGTCACCGCGAGGATCAGGAACAGCAGGATCGCGGTGCCGATGATCTGGTCCCGGAAGGCGCCCCATTCGGTGACGCCGAGCTTGGTGGCCGGCAGCGTGGAGAACACGCCCTGCGACTTCTGCGTGCTGCCCGGGTCGAAGGTCGCCAGTGCCTCGGTGTAGTTCCACCGCACGAGGAGCGCGGCGAAGAACGCACCGAGGAACTGCGCGAGCGCGTAAGGGCCGACCTTGCGCCAGGGGAAGCCCTTGAACGCGGCCAGCGCGATGGTGACCGCGGGGTTGAGGTGCGCGCCGCTGATGCGCCCGGCCACGTACACGCCGAACACGACGCCGAGACCCCACGCCCAGTGGATGGACTGGATCTCACCGACACCCGTGGCGACGACCTGCGCCACCACGCCGACGCCGAAGAGGATCAGGATCATGGTCCCGGCGAACTCGGCGGCCATCTCGCCGAGTAAACCGTGGGCCTTCAGCCGTTCCGCCATGTGCCCTCCAGATTGAGGCAGGTCACCCACCCGGCCGTCGGTGTTGCGTGAAGGTTTCGAGGAAGTGACCGTCTTGACGATTGGGTGGACCGTACGTACGGCGGAACAGGGCGTCAACGAACAACGGTCGACATTGTCGAACGCCGTTTGCCTGCTCTAGCATCGCGGCGTGCCGGGCAGCGTGCAGTCCATCGAGCGGGCCGCGGCCATCCTGCGCCTGCTCGCGAACAGCTCCGGCCGGCTGGGCATCGGAGAGATCTCCCGATCGCTCGACCTGGCCAAGGGGACCACCCACGGCATCCTGCGCACGTTGCAGGCGGTCGGCTTCATCGAGCAGGATGACGTGTCGGGCAAGTACCAGCTCGGCGCGGCGCTGCTGCACCTGGGCACGAGCTACCTCGACGTCAACGAGCTGCGTTCACGCTCCATCAACTGGGCCGATCCGCTCGCGGCGCGCAGCGGCGAGGCGGTCCGTATCGGGACGATCCTGGACGGGAAGGTGCTGGTGGTGCACCACGTGTTCCGTCCCGACGACACGTTCCAGACGCTCGACGTCGGCTCGCTGCTGCCGCTGCACGCCTGCGCCATGGGCAAGGTCCTGCTCGCCTACGACGCCGCCGCCACGCGGGTGGTGCTGCAGGCCGAACCGGAACCGTTCACCCGGCGCACGATCGTCCGGTCCGACCAGCTCGTCCGCGCCCTCGGCCAGGTGCGCGAGCAGGGTTGGGCCGCCGAAGTGGAGGAGATGACGCCCGGAGAGGCCGGCATCGCGGCACCAATTCGGGGCTACGGTGGCCTCGTGGTGGGCGCCATAGGGGTGTCCGGCCTGGTAGAACGACTGTGCGACAGCAAGGGGCGACCGAACCAGACCCTCGTCTCGTACGTGCGGGAAGCGGCCCGCGCCGTCTCCCGCGACCTCGGCGGAAGCCGTCGCTGAGCAGGGAAGGCTTGTCATGACCGAGCGGTACGTGGTCGCGATCGACCAGGGCACCACGTCGACCCGGTGCATCGTGTTCGACCGGCGCGGCCAGCTCGTCTCGGTTGCCCAGCGCGAGCACCAGCAGTACTTCCCCAAGCCCGGCTGGGTCGAGCACGACGCGATGGAGATCTGGCGCAACGTCGAGCGGCTCGCCCCGAAGGTGCTGGCCGAGGCCGGGATCACGCCCGACCAGGTGGCGGCGCTCGGCATCACCAACCAGCGCGAGACCACGATGCTGTGGGACCGGCGCACCGGCGTCCCGATCTCGCGCGCGGTCAACTGGCAGGACACCCGCACCGACTCGCTGGTGCAGAAGATGGGCCGCGACCCGGTCGCGCAACGGGTCAGCGACCTGTGCGGCCTGCCGTTCGCCACCTATTTCTCCGGGCCGAAGCTGCGCTGGATCCTGGACAGCCGGCCCGGCCTCGCCGAGCGTGCGGAGCGGGGCGACGTGCTGTTCGGGACGATGGAGTCCTGGCTGATCTGGAACCTCACCGGCGGGAGCAGCGGCGGCATCCATGTCACCGACGTCACCAACGCCAGCCGCACGATGCTGATGGACATCCACACGCTGCAATGGCACGACGAGCTGCTCTCGTTCTTCGGCGTGCCCCGCGCGATGCTGCCGGAGATCCACCCGAGCGCCGAGGTGTACGGCCGCGCGGTCACTGCCTTCCCCGGCGTGCGCATCGGTGCGGCCCTGGGCGACCAGCAGGCGGCGCTGTTCGGCCAGACGTGCTTCGGCCCGGGCGAGGCCAAATGCACCTACGGCACCGGCAGCTTCCTGCTGCTCAACACCGGAATCGAGCCGGTGCGCTCGACGCACGGGCTGCTCACGACGGTCGGCTACAAGATCGGCCAGGACGCTCCGGTCTACGCGCTGGAGGGATCGATCGCGATCACCGGCTCGCTCGTGCAGTGGTTCCGCGACCAGCTCGGGCTGATCACCACCGCCCCGGAGATCGAGACGCTGGCCCGCACCGTCGACGACAACGGCGGGTGCTACATCGTGCCGGCGTTCTCCGGGCTGTTCGCGCCGCACTGGCGCAGCGAGGCGCGCGGGGTGATCGTCGGGCTGACCTCCTACATCACCAAGGGTCATCTGGCCCGGGCGGTGCTGGAGGCGACCGGCTGGCAGACCCGCGAGGTGGTCGACGCGATGAACGCCGACTCCGGGCTGACGTTGAAGAACCTCAAGGTCGACGGCGGGATGACGGCGGACAACCTGCTCATGCAGTTCATCTCCGACGTGCTTGACGTTCCGGTCGTCCGCCCGATGGTGGCGGAGACGGTCTCGCTCGGTGCCGCGTACGCGGCCGGGCTCGCGGTGGGCTACTGGCCCGACCTGGAGGGCCTGCGGCAGAACTGGCACCGGGCCGCGCAGTGGCTGCCCAGCATGGACGCGCGGACCCGCGACGAGGAGTACGACAACTGGCAGCGCGCCGTCGAGCGCACCTTCGACTGGATCAAGCCGCGCTGAGCTCAACCCACGGCGAGAACTAGGCGACCGTGCCGGCCAGGGCGCGGAGGATCAGGGCGGTGCTCGTCGCGCCGGGGTCCTGGTGGCCCACGCTGCGCGGGCCCAGGTAGCTGGCCCGACCCTTGCGGGCCTGCAGCGCGGTCGTCTCCTTGGCACCGGCCTCGGCCGCGCCTGCGGCCGCCGCCGCTGCCGCCGCGAACCCCTCCGGCGCCGCGCGCTCGAACGCCTCGACGGCCGGGCCCAGCGCGTCGACCATCGTCTTGTCGCCCGGCGCGGCGGCGCCGAGCTTCTGGATCGCGGCAAGGCTGTCCCGCAGCCCGGCCCCGAACGCGGCCGTGTCTGCCTCGGGGCCGGTGAGGGCCTTACCCAGCGCGCGGAACGCCTGCCCGTACAGCGGACCCGACGCGCCACCCACCTTGGAGATCAGCGTCGTCCCCGTCTTCACAAACACCTGACCGGGGCCGTCGGCCTCGAACCCGTCGAGTGCGGCGACCACGGCGGTGAACCCGCGGTTCAGGTTCACGCCGTGATCGGCGTCGCCGATCGCCGAGTCGAGCTGGGTGAGGTAGTCGGCGTTCTCCTTCACGGTCGCGGCGATCGCCGTCACCCAGGTCCGAGCCGTACCAGCGTCGAAGGTCATGCCCCCCACCGTAGGCCGGGTGTGTTCACCGGCGCCTCCCACAGGCGGATCATCTCGTCGTCGGCCTTGAGGATCGTCACCGACATGCCCGCCATGTCGAGGCTGGTGACGTAGTTGCCGACGAGGTTGTGCACGATCTGCACGCCCGCCTCGTCGAGCAGCGCCGACACGTGGCCGTAGAGCAGGTACAGCTCGATGAGCGGGGTGCCGCCCAGCCCGTTGACCATCACGATCGCCCGGTCGCCGCGCTCCATCGGCTTCGCGGCGAGGATGGACTCGACGGCGGTCGCGGCGATCTGCTTGGCCGGCTGGAGCTTCTCCCGGCGCCGCCCCGGCTCGCCGTGGATGCCGACGCCGACCTCCATCTCGTCCTCGGGCAGGTCGAAGCCGGGCTTGCCGGCGGCCGGCGTGGTGCAGGCGGTGAGCGCGACGGCGAACGAGCCGCTCGCCTCGTTGACGCGCCGGCCGATCGCGGCCACGTCCTGGACGCTGCCACCCTCCTCGGCCAGCGCTCCGGCGATCTTCTCCACGAACAGGGTGGCACCGGTGCCCCGCCGGCCCGCGGTCCACGTGGAGTCCTCGACGGCGACGTCGTCATCGACGAGCACCGTCTCGACGGTGACGCCGTCGTCGCCGGCCAACTCGGCGGCCATCTGGAAGTTCATGACGTCGCCGGTGTAGTTCTTCACGATGTGGACCACGCCGGCGCCGCCGTCGACGGCCTTGGTGGCCGCGAGGATCTGGTCCGGCACGGGGCTGGTGAAGACCTCGCCGGGCGCCGCCGCGTCGAGCATGCCCGCGCCGACGAAGCCGCCGTGCAGGGGCTCGTGCCCGGAGCCACCGCCGCTGATCAGACCGACCTTGCCGCTGCGCGGCGCGTCGGCACGTACGACGATCTGGTTCTCGAGATCGACCCGGAGGCCGGAGTGTGCGGCCGCCACCCCGGCGAGGGCCTCGCGGACGACATCGTCGGGAGCGTTGATGAACTTTTTCATGGCCGCACTCCTGTTCCGCGTTCGTTATCGCTGAAACTTGTTCGGAACCTAAGCCGGGCCCCGAGGCCTGTCAAGGAGCGGTTTCCGCGCGCGGCGGGCCGCCTCAGGCCACGAACGGGCCGTGCCGTCAGGCGAGGAATGGGCCGTGCCGTCAGGCCACGAATCGGCGCGGTGTCGAGCGGCCGCCGCCGAGGTCGCGGGAGAGCAGCCTCGCGGTTTCCCGGACCGCCACCGCGTGCCCGTCGCGGGCCGCGGCGGCCAGCAGCCGCTCGACCGGACCGATCAGCCCGATCGCGCCCACCACGCCGTCGCGGTCGAACACGGGTGCGGCGATGCCGGCGTCGCCGATCGCGGCCTCGCCGTCCTCGACGGCGTAGCCGTTGCGGCGGGCCTCGTCGAGCTCGGCGGTGAGCGTCGCCGGGTCGGTGATCGTGCTGCCGGTGAGCACGGGCAGCGCGCCGGCGAGCAGCCGGACCCGGTCGGACTCCGGCAGGTGCGCGACGATCACCTTGCCCAGCGCGCAGGTGTGCCAGGGCAGCACCGCGCCGACCTCGAGGATCTGCACGGCTCCCTCGGGCCGGAACGCGTGGTGCACCACCAGCACGTGGTCGCCGCTGGGCACCACCACCCACACCGCCTCGTTGGTTCGGGTGGCCAGCGAGTCGGCCCAGATCACCGAGCGGGCCCGCAACTCGTGCGTCTCGAGGTAGGCGTTGCCGAGTTCTAGCAGCGCCGGGCCGAGGCGGTATTTGCCCGTGTTGTGGTCCTGGCTCACCAGCTGTTCGGCCTCGAGCGTGCGCAGCAATGCGTGCGCGGTCGGCTTCGCGACGCCGAGCCGGGCCGCCACCTCGGTCACCCCGAGGCCGCGGTGCGCGCCGGACAGGCCGCGCAGGATCTCGATCGCCCGGGCCACCGCCTGAACTGTCGCCATTCCGCTGGTTCGCTCCCGCCGACATCTGACCGCTATGAGGTACCACTGTTCGGTATTGCAGAACGGTGGTTAACGAAATTAGCATCTCGCTTCATGGTCGGTCTGGTGTTGGTCTCGCACAGCGAGCAGTTGGCCGCCGGGCTGCGGGAGATGGTCGTCGAGTTGGCGCCGGGCGAGGTGGCGGTGGCGGCGGCCGGGGGCACCGACGACGGCCGGTTCGGCACCAGCTACCAGCGCATCGCCGCCGCGATCGCCGAGGCCGACCGCGGCGACGGTGTGGTGGTGCTGGCCGACCTCGGCAGCGCCGTGCTCACCGCCCGCACCGTGCTCGACGACCACCCGCGCGACGACGTGGTGCTCGTCGACGCTCCGCTCGTCGAGGGTGCGGTCTCGGCCGCGGTGCTGGCTTCCACCGGCGCGAGCCTCACCGACGTCAGGGCCGCCGCCGAGGAGGCCCGGGAGGCTCCCAAATTCTGAGCGTCAGCCCCGCCCACCGGAGGTGATACGCCTTCGCAGGCGTCGGATCGGTGACAAGTGGCCGGTCAGGGCTCTGCGCGCTTTACAGCTGTGGATACGCTGCGAGCCGACATTGCCCGTCCAGACTCCCACACGGGCATCCGAACGACCTGAAACAGGGAGCATCATGTCCAGCCCAGGCGGGCCGCAGCAGCCCTACAACGACCAGTTCGGCCAGCAGGGCGGCTACCCGCCGCCCGGTGCGCAGCCAGGTGGGTTCCCGCCGCCGGCGCAGCAGGGTGGCTTCCCGCCGCCCCAGCAGGGTGGCATCGCACCGCCGCAAGCCGGCGGCTTCCCGCCGCCCGGTCCGGCACCGCAGCCGGTCCGCTCCGGCGGCGGCGCGCGCCGCCGGATCATCACCATCGTGGTCGCGCTCGTCGTGATCGGCGGCCTGGTTGCCGTCGGCGCCTTCCTGAACCGCGACGCGGCCAGCAAGGCCAAGGTCGGCGACTGCGTGCAGCAGCAGGGCAGCAACGACCTCAAGGTGGTCAAGTGCGACGACTCGAGCGCCGACTTCAAGGTCGTCGGCCGCGTCGAGAACAAGACCCAGGTCGAGGCCAGCCTGAGCGCCTGTGACTCGTTCCCGGACGCCGAGTCGGCGTACTGGGAGGGCGAGCAGGGCAAGAAGGGGCTCGTGCTCTGCCTGGCACCGATCAAGTAGCGTGACGACGCGGTCCGCCGCCCAGGTGCTGGGGCGGCGGGCCGCGCGGTGTCTGCCACCCGAGCGGCGTTTGCCGCCTAAGCGGACGCCGGCGCCCAGAACACGTAGTCGGCGCCGTAGCGCACCGAACGGGTCGAACCCGCCTCACACGCCCCGGTCGGGCCCACACCACCGGCGGTGTTCACCCTGCTGATGAATGCGACGTCGTCGAGTTCGGGGCCGGGCTTCGTGTTCTCGTGCTTGGTGACCTCGAGCAGCAGCCAGGGAATCGTGCCGTCCTTCGGCACCCGCTGGGTCACCGCGGCGAGCACCGTGGAGCCGTCGAGAGCGGTCCAGCGCGGGCCCTCGTAGTGGTGGATCAGCTTGAACGCGCCGTACGCCTTCAGCAGCGCCTGGGGCACCGAGGCCGTTGCCCACGTGAGGGTCGCGGCGTCGCACGAGTAAGTCTGCACGCCGACGACCACCCGGTACGCCGCCTTGACGAGGAAGCCGGCGCCCGGCGTCGGCGCGCCTTCGGGCAACGTGAAGCTCCGCGACGCCAGCGCCGCGGCCGGCGCGGGCACGGCCTGCGCGGGCACGGCCTGCGCGGGCACGGCCTGCGCGGGCACGGCCTGCGCGGGCACGGCCTGCGCGGGCACGGCCTGAACCGCCTGCACCACCGCCGCGCCCAGCGCGAGCACCGCGGCGGCGATCCGTACCTTTGTCTTGTCCACCATGGACATACACCCCCTATCCCGGGTCGGACCGTACCGAGGCGGCACGGCCACCCGAGGTCCGCTTCAGAAACAATTCAAGAAGGTCTAAGTCTTGCCAGACGCGGATTTGAACGACCGCTAAATGGTTGTACGTCGATACGAGGTGATTTCCGGCGCGACCGACTCGCCGGTGATCCTGCACGTCCCGCACGCGTCGACCCGCATCGACGACGACGCCCGCCGCCACATCCTGCTCACCGATGCCGCGTTGCGGCGGGAAATCGATCTCCTGACCGACGCACACACCGACGTCGTCGCCGCCCGGGCAACCGCCGTAGCGCGTTCCGAGCCATTCCGATTCGTCAATCTCATGTCACGGCTGGTCGTCGATCCGGAGCGCTTTCCCGACGAGCGCGAGGAGATGCGGGCGGTCGGCATGGGAGCCGTGTACACCCGCACCGCACACGGCGACCAGATGCGCGACACCGGCAACGCACATGTCGAACACCTGTTGGCCACCTACTACCGCCCGTACGCGGCCGCGATGACATCCACAGTGGACGAACGGCTCGCCGCGACCGGCCGGGCCGTGGTGATCGACGTGCATTCGTACCCCAGCCGGGCGCTCCCGTACGAACTGCACGCCGACCTGCCCCGGCCGGCGATCTGCCTCGGCACCGACCCGTTCCACACGCCGCCGCGCCTGCTCGCCGCCGCCCGCGACGCGTTCGCCGGGTTCGGTGACGTGGCCGAGAACGCGCCGTTCGCCGGCTGCTACGTCCCGCTGACGCACTACGGCCGCAACCCCGCCGTCACCGCGATCATGATCGAGATCCGGCGCGACACCTACATGCGGGAACCCGGCGGCCCACCCACCGACGCCCTGGACACACTGGCCGCCGCCCTGGCCCACCTGGTGGACGCGGTCACTTCTCGATGGCGATGACCCGGTCGGCCCGCGCACCATCCGGTCCGGCGTAGTCGCCGGGAACGGCGGTGAGGACATAAGCGTCGAGCGACTCGGCCGTGTGCAGCACGACGGCCGGCTCGACCGACTCGAGCCGCTCGGCGACCGCCGCCAGTTCCGTCCATCGCTCGCCGGAGAGTCCCAATGGCACGAACGCGACGTGCCGCACGAGATGGTTCAGCATGTCGGCGTCGGCGCCCGACGCGGCGAGCGAGGCCTCGGCCAGCACCGTGACCGGCACTCCGAAGTCGACGTCGTCGTCAACGAGGACCGCGATCATCTCGCCGACCGCCAGCGACTGTTTGACGAATGCGGCTACCGCGGACCGGTCGAAGACAACCTGTACCGGGCGGCCGTCAGGCATCCTCGTCCCGCCGCCCGGCCGAGACGCGGTTCGCGGCGGCACGCAGTTGGGCACGCGCCCTGTCGACACCCTCCGAGCTGATGTCGAAACCGGCTTCGCTCAGTTGCCGCAGCCCGGTTTCCCGCCGAAGATCACGGCGAGCCAGCGCCGTCAGGTACGCGGAGACATTGTCGACCTTGTCGAGACGGGCCGCCACGTCGTCCGGAACGCTGATCGTGATCTTCTTGGTCATACTTCGATGGTAACACCGGCCATACCCAAAGACAGTTCCGGTAATACCTAGTTGTCGGACTCCTCGCTCGTGGGCAAGCGCACCCGGAACCGGGTGTCGCCGGGCCGGGACTCCACACTCAGGTCGCCCCGGTGACGGTTCACCACGATGCGGTACGAAATGTCCAGGCCGAGCCCGGTGCCCTCGCCCACCGGCTTCGTGGTGAAGAACGGCTCGAACACCCGGCGCAGGTTCTCCGGCGGGATGCCCGGACCGGTGTCGCCGATCTCGACGAGCACGCACTCGCCGTCGAGCGCGGTGCGCACCGTCAGCGTCCCCGAGCCGTTCATCGCGTGCACGGCGTTGTCGATCAGATTGGTCCACACCTGGTTCAGCTCGGCGGCGTGTGCCGGGATCTGGGGCAGGCTGCGGTCGAAGTCCTTCACCACCGTGATGCCGTCGCCGATCTTGTGGTTGAGCATCACCAGCGTGCTCTTGAGCCCGTCATGCACGTCGATCCACTGGTGCGACGCGCGGTCGAGGTTCGAGTACTGCTTGGCCGAGAGCACCAGCGACGAAACCCGCGCCGTCGCGTCCTCGATGTCGGTCATCAGCTGCTCGGTCTCCAGCGCGTACCCGAGCCACTGCAGCGACTTCTCCAGCAGTGCCGGGTCGTCGACCTTGGTGCGGATCTCCTCCATGCAGTCGAGGTCCAGGCCGCCCTGGGCGAAGATCGGGGCCAGGTCCCAGCCGCCGGCGACGCCGTGCCCGTCCATCCAGTCGGAGATCTCGTCCTCGCGGTCGCTGGTCTCGATCGCGCTCAGCGTCGGCGCCTTCGCGGCCCGCTCGATCACCGTCTCCTGCAACTGGGTGAGCGCGACCAACTGCTCCCTGGTGATCCGCTCGTCGGCGAGCTTCATCAGCTTCTGCCGCATCCCGGCGACCCGCTGGCGCAGCGCCACGGTGGCCCGCGACGCGGCGGCGGCCGGGTTGTTCAGCTCGTGCATGAGCCCGGCGGTGAGCGAGCCGAGCGCGGCCAGCCGCTCCCGCTGCCCGACCACCGCCTGCGCGTTGCGCATGCCCATCAGCAGGCCCTCGAGCAGGTGCATGGCCATCGGGAACCACTCCCGGACCATGTGGCCGAACGCCGGCCCGGGCAACACGAACAACCGGGTCTCGGTCAGCGCCCGCAGGGTGGCCGTGTAGGTGTGCCATTCGGAGTTGTCGAGCAGGTAGGCCTGCGTCGCGCCCATGTACACGCCGGGCTGGTCGGAGCGGTGCATCTCGACGTCGCCCTGCCCGACCCGGCGGGTCAGCGTGATCGTGCCGGAGATCAGCACGAAGAACTTCTCGGCCGCATCACCCTCGTTGATGATCACGCCGGGTGGGTGGGTCTCCACCGTGCCCTGCTCCGACAGCCAGGCCAGCTGCTCGTCGGTGAGCGCCTCGAACAGGAAGAGCTTCTTCAGCTCAGCCGGTGGCAGTGTCTCGGTCATGACGCGACTCCGCTCCGCGGTGTCGCGCCCTGACCGGGCGGCCTGGGCCTCATGATTCCCTCGCTTCGCTCGGTCATTGCGCCTCCAGGTACCGGTGCACGAGCGTCACCGCCATCGCACCCTCGCCGACCGCCGACGCCACCCGCTTGACCGAGTTGGCCCGCACGTCGCCGGCCGCGAATATGCCGGGCACGCTCGTCTCCAGGTGGTACGGGTCGCGGTCGCGGTCCCAGCCGCTCGGCCGCTTGCCGTCCACGAGAAGATCGGGCCCGGTGTAGATGAACCCGCGCGGGTCGCGGGCGAGTGTGCCGCCGAGCCAGTCGGTGTGCGGCTCGGCGCCGATGAACACGAACATGTAGCCGGCCGGGACGACCTCGGTGGTGCCGTCGGCGGAGCAGCGCAGGGTCAGCGCCTCCAGCCGTCCCTCGCCCTGCGCCTCGATCACCTCGGTGCAGGTGCGGATGCGGACGTTCTCGATCGCGCCCAACTGCTGGATCAGGTAGTACGACATCGAGCGCTCGAGCGAGTCGCCGCGCACCACGATCGTCACGCTGCGGGCGTACTGGGAGAAGAACACGGCCGCCTGGCCGGCCGAGTTCGCCCCGCCGACGATGTAGACGTCGGTGTCCTTGCACGCCGACGCCTCGGTGACCGTCGAGCCGTAGAACACCCCCTGCCCGGTGAGGTCGTCGGCGCCGGGGCAGCGCAGCGGCCGGTACGAGACACCGGTCGCCAGGATCACCGCGTGCGCGGAGATCTCGGTGCCGTCACCGAACTTGATCACGCGCGCCGAGCCCTGCGGCTCGATGCTCGTGACGTCGCGCAGCGTGAGCATCTCCGCGCCGAGCCGGCCGGCCTGCCGGCGGGCCCGTTCGGTGAGCTGGGCGCCGGAGACCCCGTCGGGAAAGCCGAGGTAGTTCTCGATGCGGGAGCTCTGGCCGGCCTGGCCGCCGGTGGCGCGCCGCTCGAGGAGCACCGTGCGCAGCCCCTCGGAGGCGCCGTACACCGCGGCGCCCAGCCCGGCCGGGCCGCCGCCGACGATCACCAGGTCGTAGAAGTCGCGGCCGGGCGCCGTCGAGAGGCCGACGGCCGCGGCAAGCTCCGTCTTGGACGGGGCGGCCAGGGGACGCCCGTCGGCGGTCACGATCAGCGGGACCGCCTCCGGGCCGAGGCCGGCCGCGTCGAGCAGGCGCTGGCCCTCCGGCTCGTCGGCGCCGAACCAGCGGTACGGCACGAGGTTGCTGGCCAGGAAGTCGCGCAGCTTGTACGACGGCGCGCTCCACCGGTGCCCGACGACCTTGATCTCCGGTATCTCCCGGTCGCCGGCCTCCTTCCACGCCTCCACCAGCGCGTCGACCACCGGGTACAGCTTCTCCTCCGGCGGATCCCACGGCTTGAGCAGGTAGTGGTCGACGTCGACGACGTTGATCGCCTGAATCGCGGCGTCGGTGTCGGCGTACGCGGTGAGCAGCGCGCGCCGCGCGTTCGGGAACAGATCCATCGCCTGTTCGAGGAACTCGATGCCGCTCATCTGCGGCATCCGGTAATCGGCGAGCAGCACCGCCACCCGCCCGCCGCGCAGCTTGATCTCCCGCAACGCCGCCAGGCCCTCGTCGCCGGACGAGGCGCGCACGATCTGGTACTCCTCGCCGTACCGGCGCCGAAGGTCGCGCGCCACGGCCCGCGACACGGCCGGGTCGTCGTCCACGGTGAGCATCGCCGGACGGCTCAAGGCATCCCCCTCCACTTGCTGCAGCCCAAGTCTCGTCGCTGGTCGCGCGATCGACAACACGCGAGGATTCGCCGCTTCAGGGTCACCCGATTGGGAGGTTTAGTGACTATTTGTCCGATAAAACACCTGAATTAGCGCGAAACCACGTCAAACGCTCGCTCGTTGGGCTTAGCTAACTCGCGAGGGCCGGGGCGACTCCACCCGGCCGCACAGTCACGGGGAAGGGCAACACAGTGAAGCGACAGATCCTCCGCTTGGTGGCCGGCACTGCGATCGCGGGCGCGGGCCTGCTGGCGTTCGGCGCTCCGGCGCAGGCCGCGCAGGTCTCCTTCGGCAACAGCGGAATCCTCTCCGGCAACCAGTTCTCCAGCGTCATCCAGGCGCCGATCAGCGTGTGCGGCAACGCCGTCGCGATCGGCGGGTTCGCCACGGCGAGCTGCCGCGGCGGCGCCACCGCCGTCAACTACAGCCACATCGGCGGCGGCAACAACGGCGGCCCGGCCTCCTGGATCTTCTCCCGCACCTGGAGCTGATCCACCAACGCAGCAGGCCCGACGCCCCCGCGACCGATGGTCGCGGGGGCGTTGTCGTGGTCGTCGTTCCAGGTCCGCGCGATGGCGGATGTCTTGGGCCCGACGACGGGAGCAGCATCGTCCGGTGCCTCGCGTGAACCTTCACACCATGCGCTGCGAAGCGCTGTTCTCCTCGTCCCTGCGACGCAACGAGCGACACGATCCCGCGCGGGTGCGGGAAGCCATCGAGCAGGCGCTGCGGGTGCTCGGCAGCCGCGGCTGCGCCGCCTGGGTGGCCCAGGCGTACGGCGACTTCCCGGAGGCCGCCGTCACCCGGATGCACTGGGCGCAGTCCCTCGTCAACGACGTCTTTCCCGACGACTGAGTCCGGAACCTCCACCCGGTTGGCGGTGTCAACCGGGTGGAGGTGGTCGGGATGAGGATCCTGCGGGTTGCGCTGGCTCTCCTGGTGGTGGCGGCCGGTGTGCTGATCGGCGCGCCGCCGGCGTTCGCGGGCAACTGGGTGGTGACGGTGCTCGACCCGGTGCCCGACCGGTTCGAGCCCGGGCGCGCCTACACGATCGGCTTCTGGGCGCTGCAGCACGGCTCGCACCCGTACCCGGGCACGTTCGAGACGATCGGGCTGCGCCTGCTCGACGAGAAGGGCACGCCGCTCGTCTTCAACGCGACCGCGCTGCCCGAGGCCGCGCACTACGCGACGGCGGTGCGCGTGCCCACCGCGGGAACCTGGACCGTGTACGGCATGCACAGCCCGTTCCAGGACTACAAGATCGGCACGCTGACCGTTCCCGGCGGCCTGAGCATCCTGCCGGTGCCGCAGCCCATGCAGGTCGACCCGGCGGAGCAGCCCTGGGGTGACATCCGGCCGCCGACGGTCCAGGTCGACCCCAACCGCGGCCCGTTCGACGACGGCACGACGTTCGTGGTGGAGCCGAAGGCCCAGCCCACGTCCGGCGGCGTCGCCAAGGAGCCGGCGTCGAACGACGGCCGCACGGGCCCGACGGTGCTGGCCGTCCTCGCGGCGACGGCACTGCTCCTCGGCCTGTTCGTGGTGCACCGGAGGCGGCGCCCCCCGGCGGCGCCCGCGACCGAGCCCGACCGCCTGGACATGCACGTAGGCGCAGCAGTCGATTGAAGCCACCGTTGATCTTGCAGTTGTGGTGCCAGGTTTCACCCTGATTCCGGCTGATTTGTGAGGCACCACAACTGCAAGATCGCGGGTCCGATCTCCCTTGACACCCTTCCCCGACGTGAATGAGTATTCATTCGCAGTCGACCCGGGGAGGATCCGTGCTCAAGCTCGATGTCAACGGTGTCGCACACACAGTCACCGCCGATCTCGACGACACAGTGGTCGACGTCCTGCGCGACCGCCTCGACGCAACGGGAACCAAGCTCGTCTGCGGCGCGGGCGTGTGCGGTGCCTGCACCGTTCAGCTCGACGGAGAGCCGGTGGCGAGCTGCCTGCTGCCCGCCGCCGCGGTCGAGGGCCGGGCGATCACGACCGTCGAGGGGTTGACCGAGCACCCGGTGACCCGCGCGTTCGCCGCGCACAACGCGCTGCAGTGCGGGTTCTGCACGCCGGGCTTCGTGGTGGAGGCCGCCGCGTTCCACGACGCCTGGCGCGCCCACCACACCGGACCGCCCGACGACGGGGCCATCGCCGCGGCGCTCGCCGGCCATCTGTGCCGCTGCGGCGCGTACCCGGAGATCTCCGCGGCCGTGCGGGCGGCGTGCGCCGGTGAGTTCGACGCGGCCGGCCCGGTCGCCGGGCCGCGGGTCGAGGCCGCCGAGAAGGTGACCGGCGCCGCGAAGTACACAGTGGACGTCCGGCTGCCCGGCCAGCTGCACGGCGTCATCCTGCGCTCGCCGCACGCCGCGGCCCGCGTCACAGACCTGGACCTCGCGCCGGCGCTGGCGATTCCCGGGGTACGCGCGGTCGTCGAACTGCTGCCGGGCGACCGGATCGTGCGCTACGTGGGCCACGAGGTCGCCGCGATCGCGGCCGTCGACAGGCGCACCGCCGAGCACGCGCTCGCCGCCGTCCGGGTCGGGTACGAGCCGCTGCCCGCGGCGATCGGGCTCGACGCGGCGATGGCGCCCGGCGCCACCCGGGTCTATGCCGTCGGCGACCGCAAGCCGCCCAGCGCGGCCGAGGGCCCACCGACGCCGGCGCCGTGGAAGGGCAACCTGCACGGGCCGGTCGCCGCGTTCTCGACCGGGCGCCGCAAGGTGCGCGCCCGGCTCGCCGACGCCCGCGCCGCCGGCGACCCGCTGCTCGTGGAGGAGATCTTCACCGCCGACGCGCAGTCGCACACCACTCTCGAACCGCACGCGGCGGTGGCGCACTGGGACGGCGACACGCTGACCGTTTACCTGTCGACGCAGGCGCTCGGACACGTGACGAAGCAGATCGCCGAGCGCTTCAAGCTCCCCCGCGACAAGGTCCACGGCATCGCCGAGCACATCGGCGGCGGGTTCGGCGCGAAGCTGTCGCTGACCGCGGAGACGGCCGCCGCGGTGGCGCTCTCGATGGCCGCGACGGCGCCGGTTGCCGTGACGCTGGACCGCCTCGAGGAGCTCAGCTGCACCGGATACCGCCCGGGTGCCCGGCTTGAGACGTCGCTGCTCGCCGACGCCGACGGGAACCTGCGGGCGCTGCGGATGGTTGCGTACGCCGACTCCGGCATCGCCGTCGGCACGAACATCGCCGGTCTGGCCCGGCTCATCTACCCGTGCGACGCCAAGGAACTCGTGGACTACGACGTCGTCACGAACGCGGCGCCGGGGTCGCCGTTCCGTGGTCCCGGTGGCCCGCTCACCTGCTTCGCGCTGGAGCAGGCCGTCGACGAGGTGGCGCGCCGGCTCGGCCGCGACCCGATCGCGCTGCGGCAGCGTTGGGACGCCGGGCCACCCCGGGAACGGCTCTACGAGTGGGTCGCGACGAGGCCGGCCTGGCGCGACCGCGGTCAACGTGCGCGGACCGGCCGGTTCCGGCGCGGCGTCGGCGTCGCGGCGGCCAACTGGCTCTACTTCTGGCAGCACGACTGCGCGGTGGAACTGGCCGTCGAGCACGGCCGGCTCGTGGCGAGCACGGCCGTGCAGGACATGGGGACCGGCAGCCGCACGGTGCTCGCCAACACTGTGGCCCGCGCGTTCGGACTGTCCACATCGGACGTTGTGGTGCGGCTCGGCGACAGCCGGTTGCCGGAAGGGCCGATCTCGGGCGGCAGCCGAACCACGGCGACCGTGGTGCCGGCCGCGCTCGCTGCGGCCCAGCGGCTGCAGGCGGCGCTGGCCAAAAGGTGCGGCGCCGTCGCCGAGGCGACCGGCCTGCGCCGCGACGGTCGCCTGGTGCCGTGGGCCGAGGCGCTCGCCGCCGCCGAAGGGCTGCGGGTGCGGTCCAAACGACCGGAGGACGACAGGCGTGCGAGCCGCCGGGCGCGCCCGGTGTTCGACGGCGGTGGCCCGGTGGGCGTCGCGTATCCGTGGCTGCTGCGGCTGACGGCCGACCTGCGGGTGGGCCGCGGCTACACCGGATCGGTGTACCTCGTCGAGGTCGAGGTGGACACCTGGCTCGGCCGAACGGCCGTGCACCGCGTACACGCCGCCCTCGCCACCGGCCGGTGGCTGGAGCCGGAACTGGCGCTGGCCCAGGTGCACGGCTCGGTGATCCAGGGCATCGGCTACGCCCTGTACGAGGACCGCGACGTCGACCCGAACACCGGACTCGTGCTCGCCGCCGGGCTGGAGGACTACCGGATCCCCGGCATCGCCGACGTTCCGGAGATCGTGACGCACGTCGACGACAGCGGTTTCGAGCACGTGCCGGGCGGCGGCGTCGGGCTTGGCGAGATCGCGACGATCCCGGTCGCGGCGGCCGTGGCCAACGCCGTCCGGGACGCCGTGGGCGTCCGGATGACGGCGCTGCCGATGCGGCCGGACCGGGTCCTGACGGCACTTTCGGGAGGCGGACGATGACCGAACTTCGGGCCGGCGGGACGGACCTGTCCGAGCGCCGGCGCAGCGGTGTCTCGACGGGGCCGATCGCCGACATCGCGTACCGGCCGGACCTGCTTCGCATCGACAGGGCCGCCGACGGGTCGACCCGGATCGGCGCGCTGGTGCCGATCGCGACCGTTGCCGGCCTCGGCGCGGACTACCCCGGGCTGGCGGCCGCGGCCGGTGGCCTGGCGACGCCGCAGATCCGCCGGATCGGCACGGTCGGCGGCAACCTGTTGCAGCGCAACCGGTGCTGGTACTACCGCAACCCGGGCGCCAATTGCCTCAAGAAGGGCGGCCACGACTGCCCCGCCCGTGCCGGCAACCACCGCTACCACGTCCTGTTCGACCTCGGGCCGTGCGTGGCGCCCCATCCGTCGACGCTGGGCGCAGCACTCCTCGCGTACGGCGCGACGGTGGAGACCGACAGCCGCACGCTTGCAGTCGCCGACGTCTTCGGCGACGGAGCCGACGGCACCCGCGACCACCGGATCGAGCCGGGTGAACTGCTGACGGCTGTGGTGCTGCCGCCGCCGGTGCCGGGCGAACGGGCCGCCTACTTCCGCGCGATCAGCCGCACCTACGCGGAGTGGCCGCTCGTCGAAGCGGTCGTCCGGCTGACAGTCCACGATGGACTGATCGCGTCGTCGGCCGTCGCCGTCGGTGGCGTGGCGCCGATCCCGTTGCGGCTGCCGGCCGCCGAGGCCGCGCTGAGCGGCCGACCGCCGACACCGGAGACGTTCGCCGCCGCCGGTTCGGCCGCGACCCGAGGAGCGAACCCGTTGCCGCAGACCGGATTCAAGCTCGTCCTGCTGGCTGGAACGGTGACCGAGACGCTACGGCGGGCGGTCGATACCTGACGTCCACGATGCGAGACTGGTGGCATGCGCGACACCGATCACGTGGAGCCCGCCTGTCCGGTCCCCTCGGACACGATCGCGTGTCGGCTGCAACGGCTCGGTCGCATGCAGTACCTGATGCTGACCGCCGCCCTGGAGACACTGGGCCTGCACGCCGGGCAGGAGCACGCGTTGAGCGCGCTGTGGGAGCACGGCCCGCAGACGCAGGCCGGGCTGGCCGCCCTGGTTGGCGTGGACACGTCGACGATGTGCCGCACGCTGCAACGGTTGGAGCGGGCCGGATACGTCGCGCGCACGCCCGGTGAGACCGACAGGCGGACCACCGTTGTGGTGCCCACCGCGGCCGCGAACGCGTTGCGGGGCGGGCTCGCCGGCGTCTACGGCAGCACCGAGGAGCGGCTGACCACGGCGCTCACCGGCGCCGAACGAGCGGAGCTCGGCCGCCTCCTCCAGAAGATGATCGACTCGTTGGCGCAGTGAGCAGGTCGTACCCTCGTTCCATGGTCAACTCGTTTCCGTTACCCGGCACCGGATCAGCCACCGTCGTCGCGCCGGCCCCCGCAGCGGGCCCCGGCTACTGGACCGGTGGCTCGAGCGCCGTCCTCGACGACGACGGCAGCGTCGTCGTCGCGTACCGGCAGCGCAACGGCCACGACGGCAAGGATCGGACGGTGATCGCGCGGTCGACCGACGGCGAGCGGTTCGAGACGCTCTGCGCCTTCGACGGGACGCGGTTCGGCGCCAACTGGATGGAGCGCCCGGCACTGGTGAAGGTCGGGCCGGGCAACTGGCGCATGTGGATCTGCATGGGCAGCCCGATCGAGGACCCACAGAGCAAGCGGTGGTGGATCGAGCTACTGGAGGCCGGTGACCCGGCGGGGTTCGCCGACGCGCAGGTGCGGCCGGGCTTCCCCGGTGACGAGGTCACCGCGGTGAAGGACCCGTACGTCAAGCTGATCGACGGCCGGTACCACGCGTGGATCTGCTGCCACCTGCTCGACATACCGGGCGAGGAGGACCGCATGAATACCGCGTACGCCACCAGTGACGACGGCATCACGTGGACATGGCACGGCACCGTCCTCAGTGGACGGCCGGGCGAGTGGGACGCCCGTGGCGCCCGCCTCACCACGGTGCTCCCGGACGGGCGCGCCGCCTACGACGGGCGGCGCAACGCGGCCGAGAACTGGTTCGAGCGCAGCGGAATCGCCGCGCCCACGGGCGACGGCTCCGAACTGGCCGCCGTTCCCGGCACCCCGGTCACCGACGTCCGCTACCTCGACGCGCTTGCGCTCCCGGGCGGCGGCTACCGCATCTTCTACGAGTTCCGGCTCCCCGACGAGAGCCACGAGCTACGCACCGAACTCGTTGTTTAGCCGGAGAGTTCGCGTTCCAGCGGCGTCCGGAAGCGGGGCATCACGCGCACCGGGCCGATCCACGCGGTGAGCCCGGCGGCCGCGGTATTTACCGCCGCCGCCGTCTCGGCGCCGACGTCCTCCAGTAGCCGCACGACGACCTCGCCGTCGCGCCGTTGCGCCCAGCCGCCGACGATCCGCCCGTCGCACCAAACGCTCGGGCCGATGTTGCCGTTGCGGTCGAACAGCGCGCCCTGGTGCGGGCCGAGGTACCACGAGCGCTCGGCCCAGCCCATCGGCGTCGCGTCCAGGGCGGGCAGCAGGGCGATCCACGGCTCGGGTTCGGGCACGTCCTCATCGCCGGGCAGCACGATCCCGGCGACGCCGTCCAGATCGACCTCGATCGGATCGATCTCGGTGAGCGCCGTGCGCACCTGACCGAGCGGCCAACCCGTCCACCACTTCAGGTCCGTCACGGTGCCGGGACCGAACGCCGCGAGCCACAGCCGCACCAGTTCGGCGCGCGCCCTTTCGACGGGTACCTCGGCGATGCCCCCGGGCAGCCAGTCCGCCATCGGCGCCCAGCGCCACTGGCTGCTGATCCAGGTTCCCTTGGGCCGGGCGCGCACGATCCGGCCGTCGAGCGCGAGCAGGTTCAGCACCCAACTGGTGATGCTCTGCGGGCCGCCGTAGGACTTGTCCGGCGCGACGAGCACCTTGGCCCGCAGCCGCGGTTCGTCGGTCGACAGTTCGACGCCCGTCGCCTCGCCGCGAGCGGCCAGCGCACGCACCGCGCCCTCGCCGACGTCGGCGAACCAGGCGGCGCGATCGTCGACCGGTTCGTCGACCGCGTACTCCCCGAGCAGCTTCAGGTAGCGCTTGCGCTGGGTCTCGGCCACCGCGCGGCTGGCGGCCGCCTGGAGCACCGGCGCCGTCTCCACCGGCGTCACGAACATGGTGCGACGCATGGCGAGCAGCCGGATGAGGGTGCGCTTCTCGTAGAGCGCGCGCTCGATCTCGGCGACGGTGACACCGGCCGCCCGCGCCTGCACCGACAGGAACACCGACGCGGGATCGGTGGCGTGCAACGCGACGACGGCCCGGGCCGCATCCTCCACTGTGGACGATCGGGCCGCGTGGGTGAGTAGGTGCCGCTGCCCCAACCTCGCCCGGCGCTGAGCTGTTCCGATCCGGCGCACGGCCCGTTCCTATCACGGACCGTGCGCCGGTGGAATTCGGTCAGCCCACGATCCGCCGGGCGAACGCGAAGCGGTAGACATCCGACCGCTTGACGCCGCCGCGCTCGGTCGACGCGTGCACCATCTGCCCGCCGCCGATATAGATGCCGACGTGGCCCGGATCGGTGAACACGAGGTCCCCCGGTCGCAGTTCGGCCCGGCTCACCGGCCGGCCACGGCCGGCGATCCCGCCGGTCTGGTGCGGCAGCGAGACTCCGATGCGCGCGTAGGCCGCCATCGCCAGGCCGCTGCAGTCGAACGCGTCCGGTCCGGACGCCGCGTGCCGGTACGGATGGCCGACCTGGGCCAGCGCGAAGGCCACCACCGCACCGGCGGCTCCGGCGGGTGCCGGCGCGAAGCCGACGGTCGGCGGCCGGGCGGGGCGCTGCTGGCGGGGCGGACGCGCCCGACCTGCGGGCGCGCGGTTCGGCGCGGCTCGCTGGGGTGCGGTGAAGCCGGGTCGGCGCCGCTTCTCGGGCGCCGCCCGCCTCGTCGCGCGTCGCCCGGCCCCGCCCGGAGCGGCGGCCGTGACCACGGCCGGCGGGCTCGCGGAAGGCGACGCGCTCGCGACCGGTGGCGGGCTCTCGGCCGCCGCGGCCCGGGCGGCCCGGTCCGCGCGCGCCGCACGGGCCGCCGCGAGGCGCAACTGGCGGCCGTCCTCGATGGGATCGACGGGATCGGCCTCGTCGAGCGCGGTAACCGCGTCGACGGCGTCGACGGCGGCCGGCGCCGGCTGGTTCGGATTGTCATGGGGCGGCGGTGCGGACAGGCACGCGCCGACGATGAGCGTCATGACGGTGGTACCGGCCACCGCGTTGCGACGCAGCGTTGCGTACAGTGACGACTCCAGGGAACGGCCCGGGGCTCTCGCGCGCTTCCCGGCGGCCGGCGGAAACCGGCCGCGGCCGGCGCGGCGCTTCACGAGGCGCCGGCGGCCACCGGGAACCCGGGCGGGTTCGGTACGTTTCTGGTCGGTTGACCAATACGTACCGTAGCGACCGTAACGCCCTATCAACCCGATTTCGCCGAATCTTGCCCTGCGGTCGGTCAGGATGAGACCCGTAAGCAACGGAACGGGGGGCGGAACGATGAACGTAGCGAAGCGGGCACTGGCCGCGATTCTGGTGACGGCGGGCGCCGTTGCTGGCGGCGCGGCGGCGACCGGTGCGCCCGCGCAGGCGTCCCCGTGGCACCCGGACGGCCCGCGGCTGCTCGTCGTGGCGCCGGGCGTCGTCCACCAGCACACCCCGCAGTGGGTGCAGGCCTACTGGCTGGGCACCGAGACCGTGTGCGACTTCCGGCTCACTGCCGACGCTCCCGGGGTCGACGTCGGCTACCCGGCCAACACCGCGACGTACACGTCGTTCTACCGCAACGCCTCGCTCGACCGGCTCGAGCCGGACCGCACGGCGTTGCACCTCGAGGCGCACCGGGCCGGCCCGGTGCCGCTGCGGCTGCACATGGCCTACACGCACCGGGCCGCCGACGGCACCTGCGGCACCAAGGTCCGCCACCATGACCTGACCGTCCGCCTGTCCGTCCTCCCGGCCTGAGGCATCCTCCGGAATCGTGGACGTCGGCTACCGCCTGGAGCGGTAGCCGACGTCCACGATCGCGGGAATCAGCGGCCGGTCACCGCCGCGTCGCGCACCGGGTGCCGCGTCGAGTTCAGCCACTCGACGAGGTCGGCCGGCGGCATCGGGCGGGCGAAGTGGTAGCCCTGCGCGATGTCGCAACCCAACTCGCGCAGGGCCGTCACGTGGTCGGCGCCCTCGACGCCCTCGGCCACCACGCTCAGCCCGAGGTTGTGCCCCAGGTCGATGGCGCTGCGCACGAGGATCGCGTCGTTGTCGCTGCTCGTCATGTTCAGCACGAACGACCGGTCGACCTTCAGCTCGTCCACCGGGAGCCGGCGCAGGTACGCCATCGACGAGTAACCGGTGCCGTAGTCGTCGATCGACAGCCGGATCCCGAGGTCGTGCAGCCCCGTCAGCGTCTCCAGCGCGAGCGCCGGGTTCGCCATGACCGCCGTCTCGGTGACCTCCAGCCGCAGCAGGCGCGCCGGCACCCGGTGGCGCACCAGCATCTCCCGGATCCGGTCCAGCATCTCGGTGTCGAGCAGGCAGCGCGGCGACAGGTTGACAGCCACCGGGATCTCCCGGCCGTCGTCGAGCCAGCCGCGCACCTGCGCCAAAGCCTGGTCGAGCACGTGCACGGTCAGCTTGTTGATCAGGCCGGTGCTCTCGGCGATCGGGATGAACTCGGCCGGCGAGACGCTCCCCCGCTCCGGGTGGTTCCAGCGCAGCAGCGCCTCGACGCCGATCAGCTCGCTCAGGTGCAGGTCTACCTTCGGCTGGTAGTGCAGCATCAGCTCACCCGGCTGCGACAGCGCCCGGCGCAGGTCACCCAGCAGCAGCAACCGCTTCGGCTGGTGCACGAGCGTGCTCGGGTCGTACATCACGATCCCGGTCTTGGCGTCCTTGGCCGCGTACATGGCGAGGTCGGCGTTGCGCATGACCTCCTCGACCTCGTCGCCGTGCTCGGGCGCGATCGCCACCCCGATGCTGATCTCGATGTCGACGGTCAGGTCGCCGAGCAGGAAGCTCTGGTGCAGTTCCCGCAGCATGCGGTCGGCCAGCTCGCGGGCGTCGTCGGCGCCGACGCCGGGGAGCAGCACCGCGAACTCGTCGCCGGACAGCCGCGCCACCGTGTCCGAGTCGCGCAACACGGCGGTCAGCCGCTCGGCGACGTTGCGCAGCAGGTCGTCGCCGTAGCGGTGGCCCAGGGTGTCGTTGACCTCCTTGAACCGGTCGAGGTCGAGCAGCATCACGGCATGCCGCGCGCCGGTGCGCCGGCTGGCCGCCAGCGCCTGCCCGACCCGGTCGGCGAACAGCGCTCGGTTGGGCAGGCCGGTGAGCGTGTCGTGGGTCGCCTGGTGCTGGCTCTCGTTGGCGTTGCGCACGATGCGACGCTGGTAGCGGACCAGCATCACGATGAATCCCGCCATGATCGACAGACCGAACACGATGCCGCCGGCCGTTATGTACAGCACCACGGTCTGGGTCCGGTAGAGGCGATCCATGGCCGTCTCGACGGTGTCGGCGTGCCTGTCGGCCCCGTCGTCGATCAACCGGTCGATCTGGACGTAGGTCGGGTTCAGCTCCTGGCGCTCCAGGTACTGGATCTGCGCCTCGTCGTGGGTGTCGACGGCGTCGAACATCCGGAGCACGGCCTGCTCGTACGGGCCGAACGCCGCCCTGATCCGGACGGCCAGGTCACGGTCGTCGGGCGTGCCGTCGTGCTGGATCTCGGTGAGCGCGACCAGCAGGCCGGCCTTCCCGTCCGCGAACCGCGCACGCAAGGCCGGGTCGGGCGTGGCGCGGTACTCCCGCACCGCCTCCATGCCCGCCGACATCGCATCGTCGACCGCGATGTAGGCGCCCGCGAGCGCGCTCGACTCGGCCACCGACCGGATCGAGCGCCGGGTGTTGATGCCGGCCATCATGATCACGAATGCGATCGTGAGAACGGTGACGACAAGTCCGATCCAGGCGATCCGGCCGACCCGGTACGACGGTGCCACCACACCGATCCCATCGGCGGGAAGGCCGCCCGGTTGAGCCCTAAGGATGCGACAGGTGCAGCGCGCCCGCGGGAATGCCCATCCGGCGCGCCGCATCCGCATCAGGGGCCACCCGCGTCACCCAGTCCCCCAACACGGCCGCGTGGGTGTCGCGGGTCGCGTCGTCGGCCGCCCATGCGAGGAACGGCCCGAGCGTGGTGGCCGCCCGCACCCGGTCCCACAGCGGTCCCGGCACCAGCCCGGGTCGCTCGTAGCTCGCCGCGACCACGAGATCCCAGCTCGCCCGGAACATCGGGGGGGCGGCGAGCGGATCGGTGCCCCGCAGCCCGGGGTCGGCGCAGCACAGCGATAGCGCCTCGACGTCCGGGTGGGTCCAGCCGACGAAGCCGCGCAA
>Ga0111538_10002349_pt1 | contig 26633 bp, 16 predicted proteins | sample SoiMethybrSBSTD1_FD_79669 | JGI IMG/M metagenome (GOLD analysis project Ga0111538, IMG submission 79669) | Bulk soil microbial communities from a Populus tree surrounding site in Tennessee, USA - Soil MetaG P. TD hybrid SBSTD1 (version 2)... | ecosystem: Environmental > Terrestrial > Soil >...
ACGACCGCCTCCACCTGGTTGTAGCGCCGGTCGCGCCAGATCTTCAGCCGCACCGTCTGCCCCGGCGGCAGCGTGCTGATCCGGTTGATGAACTGGTTCTCGTTGCGCACCGCCACGCCGTCCAGTTCCAGGATCAGTGTCTGATCGAATTTTGTAAAGGCCAGCATAGCCCCGGATTTTTTACTGTACCGGTAGGAGAAGATCCCGGTAAATGGTCCGTGTGTATCATTTACCCGGATGAGCAGGTCATTTACCTGCATGGCCAATGCTATCGGAAACCCCATGGCTGTGCTGAGCACTCTGCCACGAATATTGTTGTTGCTGAATATTTCGCCGCACGTTCCTTCTACGTTGTCGTATAGTTTATATGATTGCTTTACAAGCAGGTTGACCATCTGTGGTGTAACCGAAGGAAGAAGGTCTGTTACTTTTCCTAAAAATGCAGGGACATCATCGCCCGGCCCTGCCGCATTGGGATCGTCGATCTGCGGTTTTGGATAATCTTCCCTGAACGCGCGCTTATACATCACCGTTGAATATGTTCCGCCTGGTATGTCGAACTGGTTAACCACCACCTGGAAGTGAAATGGCCTTTCTGTTCCATGCGGTAAATTCGTAGCGCCGGAAAAATCCAGTGTCTGCATAACATTTTTCAACGCGTTGTCGAACGGTAATTTCAATCGGTAACATTCCAGCAGATATATAGGTTCTGTTTCGATCATTACACTATGGATAAATCCGCAACTGCCAAAACTTACGAGCGCGGCATTGAACAGTTCATCGCTGGCTACACGTCTTGTTTTTAATTTGCTTATCAAGGCATCCGATGCCACCGGGTAAGATAACCTTTCCAGCCAGATGTGATCCTGCGGGCTGATCACGATATGCATTCCCACGACAAAGTCCGGCGTTGCACCAAAATCAATTGCGGAGCCATGTGTTCCTGTTGCAAATGCGCCCGCTATGGTTTGTCCGTTACTGGCACCACAGGTCTTCAATGATTTATTGCTTCTTCTTAAAAATGTATTTAGTTCCTGTATAGAAATACCGCATTGCGCCAGGAGCAACTGGTCCCTCCTTCCCTGGTATGCAGCATCGATACTTTCATCACGCATGATGAACTTCAGGTTCAGTTGTTTCGTGTTGACGATCCATCCGTCTGTCGCAGCAACTTTGGTAAATGACCATCCACCACCGAGTGCCCTGATTGATTTGTTCCTTGCGACCGCATTGCCGATCAGTTGTTTGATCGTTTGTGTTGTGGTATTGTAGTCATTGATCGCATTGCCGGTATTGGGATTGGCTAAATCATACAGGTTGTCGATCGGTTGTGTAAATGTATTGTGCCGGTTTGTCCAGGTCGTCTGGTTAGTGGGGCGCATTAATGTTGCCATATCAATTTTTTTTACAGGCTGTCCACCCGTTCACAGGGTTTGTGACATTTCCAGCTCACTTTCACATTTGAGACAATGCCCAATGTAATGAGTGTAAGAATGGATTGACCTGCATTTTTAGAAAAGGTCACTTCATCGATCGCATTGCTGTTGTCACAATTCGGTACATGAAAATCTTTCGGCTTGTTCACCAGTCCCCATGCATAAGAATGCAGCACCTTTTCCTGGTATTCGGTGGATGGATCATTGTTGGTGTTAAGCACCCGGTACTGGTAACAGCTTTGAGTGGAAACACCTGCTGTCAGAATTACGATGAACAGGGCTGACCGGAAGCGCCACTCTTCATAATTTTTTTTTGGTGACATGTGGTGAAATTTAGGATGTGAAAGTTAGCTGTATTCGGCAACGCTATTGCGGGTGTTTTAACGGTGGTTAAATGCGTAGCTGCGAACCAAAATCGCTTTAATTATTTTGAGCATATTGAATAAAGGTTCGATTAAAGACACTTCACCTTCACTAAGATAAAACGGGGCGCTGGTCCCGTTTTTTATTTAAATATTTACTGCGCTACCCAGCCGCCATCAATAGAAATGGCTGAACCAGTCACGAATGACGATGCCTGGCTCGAAAGAAAGAGAGCAAGACCACCTATTTCATTCAAAGCACCCCATCTGCCCATGGGGATCTTCGAGATGAATGACCGGTATTTTTCAGGATCGTTCATAATGGGAAGATTCATTTCCGTTGCAAAAGGTCCGGGAAGAATAGCGTTAACCGTGATGTTCTTATCCGCCACTTCAATTGCAAGCGACCTGGTCAGTTGTAAGATGGCTCCTTTGCTAACTGCATATGGGGTTCTTTCTGTCATCGCCGTTACTGAAAAAATTGAACCCATGTTAATTATTCTTCCATAGCCGTTCTTTTTCATAACAGGCACAACCGTTTTGCATGCAAGCCATGCGCCTGTTACATTCACCTGTTGCACTTTATTAAAATCGGACAGAGAAATATCTTCTATTTTTCCCCTGATATTGATCCCTGCAGAATTGATGAGGATGTCGATCTTGCCAAAATGTTCTTCTGTTATCTGAACAGCCTTGTAAATATTGTCTTCGATGGTTACATCACAGCAATAACTTATAGATTTATTATTGTATGCAGAGGAGAGAAGCTTTAATGCGGAAGAATTTATTTCTTCATTTCGGGATGCAATACAGATATCCGCACCTGCTTCTGATAATGCTTTCGTCATTTCCAATCCTAATCCCCGGTTACCACCGAATATCAACGCTGATTTACCATTAAGTTTGAATTGATCGAGTATACTATTGGACAAACTTTTATTGTTTTATTTGGTAAATAGGGGTTGCCGCACCTGGCAAATTAGGAAAACCTTGCAAATAATTAATTAACCCCCTTATATTCGATTCCCGCGACATCCACCTGAAGGGATTTTAGTTCTGTTTTTTGCCGGGTTCGTTGCGGTATTGCGATGAATTATTTTGTCACAGGAATATATAAAAAATGAATTTTTACCAGCAAGAAATCAATCGAATTAAGACGATCTGTTACGAAAACAAATGGCAGATTGAGACGGTTATTGGAATAAAAAATTTTATTGACAATAATTTCGAGAAAGAGCTGAGTTTGGATGTGTTTTCGCGTATTCGATACACTTCAAAATTTCATCTGTTACGAATTTTTAAAAAGTATTACGGAGTGACCCCAAGCTGGTATTTGACACATCGACGGATAGAAGCATCCAAAAACAGCTTGAAAAAAGGGAAGTCGGTTTCCGAAACTTGTTTTTCGGTGGGCTATGAAAGTCCTAGCTCGTTTTCCACTTTATTCAAAAGCAAAATCGGCATGACACCAGTTGAATTTCAAAAAAGAGCAACTTTCGCAATGTGAATGGTAAGCTGATGTCGGAATTTGCGTGCCTTAACCTAAAAATCAAAAAAATGAAAGTAAGAGTTATCAGCATTCCTGTTCAGGATCAGGATAAAGCGTTGCAATTTTATACCGGAAAATTAGGCTTTGTGAAAAAATTTGATGTGCCGCTATGTGAAGGTAACAGGTGGTTGACGGTAGTTGCGAAAGAAGAACAGGATGGACCGGAAGTTTTATTAGAGCCATCACCAAACCATTTTGAGCCGGCTAAAACATATCAAAAAGCACTATTTGAAGCGGGAATACCTTATACGCAATTCAACGTTGAAGATGTGCAACAAGAATGTGAACGACTTTTAGATCTCGGCGTCGAATTCAGCATTCAACCGACATCAATGGGAACAGTAAAACTTGCTGTTTTTAACGACACTTGTGGAAACAATATTCAGCTGGTGGAAATACTGTAAAATGGCCAGTTGAAAAAGTGTATTCAGCCGCCGGCGGAGTTAGCGGATGAATGCACTTCAAAAGAACATATTTTACATACCTTTTGAAAAAAATTAATTAATTCTGCTGTCTATGAATTTAAAATCATTCCATTCACTTTCATTCCTGATGATACTTGCCTGTATTCTCTATTCTTGTGGTGATAAGAATAACAAGCAGTTCACCACATGGGGAATATACCGCGGTGATGAAGGCAGCAATGCATTCTCCGGTCTCAACCAGATAAATACAGAAAATGTCAGGCAGCTAAAAGTTGCATGGACCTATCGGACAGGAGACAAATCCGATTACATCAGCCTGGAATGCAGTCCTATTATTGTACACGATGTGTTATATGGAGTTTCTCCGCGATTAAAAACTTTTGCACTCGATGCAAAAACCGGAAAACAATTATGGTCGTTTAACCCTTTCGGAAAAAACAGCATGGATGGAGGCGTAAGCCGGGGTTTAACTTATTGGGAAGATAAAGATGAGAAACGGATATTCATGTTTGTATTTAATAAATTGATCGCACTCGATGCGAATACAGGTAAACAGATCATGAATTTCGGTGACAGCGGCTACGTAGATCTCAATAAAGATTTGCGCGATGATGGTAAACAGCACCAGGAAGACGTGCAAAACACTTCACCAGGCATCATCTATAAAGATTTAATCATCAGCGGCTCTGCTGTTGGTGAAAGATATGGAAGCTCCCCCGGCCATATCCGTGCATATGATGTGCGGACAGGCAAACGAAAATGGATCTTTCACACCATTCCTCAACCCGGTGAATTTGGTTACGATACCTGGCCTAAAGAAGGCAATGCAACCAGTGGCGGATGTAACGCATGGTCGGGATTGAGCCTCGATTCCAAAAGAGGAATGGTATTCGCTGCCACCGGCTCCGCGGCTAATGATTTACATGGAGGCGAAAGGGCCGGTATGAATTTATTCGCCAATTCAGTGCTGGCTCTTGACGCTGCAACCGGAAAATTGATCTGGCACTTCCAAACATTGCATCACGACATCTGGGATTTCGATCTGCCATCACCGCCAAACCTGGTCACCATAAAAAAAGACGGAAAAACAATTGATGCTGTTGCACAGATATCCAAACAGGGATTCATCTTTATGTTCAACAGGGAAACAGGTGAACCGATTTTTCCAATAGAAGAAAGACCAGTACCTGTTTCAACAGTTCCAGGCGAACATAGCTGGCCAACACAACCGTTCCCAACAAAACCATTACCACTATGCCGCCAATATTTCGATTCCAGCATCATTACTGATATTTCTCCGCAAGCACATGACTCTGCTATGCGCGTAGCAAAAAAATTAGCGTGGGGAAGTATCTACCTCCCTCCTTCCCTCCAGGGAATTATCATGTTTCCAGGCATCAGGGGAGGTGCAGAATGGAGTGGCGCATGTGTGGATATGGAAACGGGGATAATGTATGTTGGCATCAACGATATTCCCAATATTGTGGAACTCGAACCATACAAACCCGATATAGGCGACGACCTTTCCGGCATGCCCTTTATCAAAGCAGGAGAAAAAATATATCAGAAAAATTGTGCAGTTTGTCATGGCGATGACAGAAAAGGGAACCAGACTTTTCCTCCACTATTACAAATTGAAAAAAGACTAAAGCCCACGGATGTAAAAAGTATTCTGCAAAAGCCAAAGGGATTGATGCCTTCATTTAATTCACTCCCCGACCAGGATAAAGAAGCCATCATTTCTTTTCTGTTTAACAGGAAGGACAAAAGAACATACCAGGCAAAAAAACAGGAAACCAATTTAAAAGATACACTGCATAGATATGTACTGAAAGATTATATCCATTTAGAAGATCATGAAGGATACCCCGGCGTAAAGCCGCCATGGGGTACATTAAATGCAGTTAACCTGAATACAGGTGAACTGGAATGGAAAATTCCATTGGGAGAATATCCCGCACTTGCCGCGAAAGGCCATCGCAATACCGGTACACAACTTTTCGGAGGAGGAATTGTAACAGCCGGAGGTTTGGTATTTATCGGCGCCTCGCAGGATGAAAAATTCAGGGCTTTTGATAAAAATACAGGAAAGGTTCTATGGGAATATCAACTGCCCAGCGGTGGATATGCCACACCAGCCAGCTATGAAGTGGATGGAAAACAGTATGTGGTAATTGCAGCCGGAGGTGGAGGACGACAGATGACGAAAGCGGGTGATTACTATATCGCTTTCGCACTACCCTGACACCATTTATTTTTAGAAAAATATTTTACTCAAAACTCCATTTTACAATATCACCAACGTTATCCAGGCTTTCCAATACACGAAAATTACCGGCAACATTTTTAGATGAATAAACTGTCCTGGGAAATGACATTTCTTTTTCCATTAATGTTGATGATGCCGGTTGCAACATCTGATCTTTTGTATTAACCATTGTAACTTTCCTCGGAGCAACAGCTCCGATCAGATCGGGAAGATCATATGCAGTTAATGCCGATGCGACCCCCCATTTAAAATCAACCTCCACAGGATGCCAGTAATCGTGGCCGGGTATTGGTGTTATCCCTATTTTATAAAATTTATTATTTACCACAGATTGATAAGAGATCAATGAACCGATCAGTGAAATGTTTTTAATAGATGGATCAAATGCAGCAGCATGAATAAGAGGAATGCACATTTCATTGTAAGCAACCGCACCTATTTTCTGCGGATCAACATCGCCCTGGGTTTTCAGATAATTTGCAACCCTCACAACATCCCCTGCCTGTATGGCCACCATGCTTCTTCCAATATAAACTGCTGTGTTGGCTTCAGCGTACTCCGAAGCCACGGTATTTTTAATTTCGCCACATCCCAGTACATCTGCGGCTGCAACAACATATCCCATCATCACTAATTTTTCTATCTCACCTCCGGGGGCGGCATCAGTAATTTTTCCATTTGAATGAAGGTAAATGACTGCAGGACGTTTCTTGCTGCCGTCATCCGGTTTAAAAAGCAGAACAGGAATTTCATATTTACTGCTTTCTCCCGCGATCGCATCCAACTCTACTGTATAGCCATCACGTTGGTACCTGCCATTGATGAATGGTCCGTCTGCATCCGGAACGGGAGCTCTGTAACCAGAAATTTCCTTAGCTTTTATTTTTACGTTACTGATGTGACCTGCAATGTTTTTACGCAACTGCTCCAGGTTGTCAATTAATTTTGATGAGTATTCTTTATTCAGATCAAAGATCATCTTTCCACCTTTAGAAGTTGCAATCTGTCCTGTTGGCGTTACCACTAAATCTTTTGCTGTCGGTAAATCTGTTTTCTCCTCTGCAGGATTACCCGGAAGATTGAAATGCTTCTGAAAAAATGCGTAGATCGTCAATCTTATTTTAGGTGTCAATAAATGCTTAGTGTCATCTTCAACCAATTGTATGTTCTCTTCTTTTCCATATGCTGTATATATTTTTTTCCCTTCGCGTAATGCATCGCGTGCTCCCTGCAAAGCAAGGTATTCATCGCGTGAATTAAAGGACATCAGCACCGGCTTTGGTGCTCTCACTTCTATGAGGTCTTCAAAGGTTATGCTTTTTGGCAGGCCATTAATTAAAATAGTTTCTGCATCCTGCGCTCCCTTTGTTTCCAGCAATTTTTGATAAGCAGTTGGCCAGCTGCAGGGAACGGCTACTTTCACCCTGTCGTCGAAAGCTGCTACGTATGCAGTTACTGTTCCGCCACCAGAAAAACCTGTTACACCGATATTTTCCGGATCCACTTCTTTACGTGTAAGCAGGTAATCAATGGCTCTTATGCCATCCCACGCAAAATATTTAGCAGAAGGGGTTCCTGAAAGAAAGCAAACATTTCCGAAATAAGAGTGTTCAACAACCGAATAGCCGACAGCAGAGAATTTCAAGGCCGTATCGTAATACTGCACATGCTCACCCTGTCCTAACGGATCAATCACAAACACGATCATTCCTTTCTTCACCAGGTTGGTAATAATAACCTGGTAGTATTGTTCTTTGTATGCGATCTGGTCGTGGCCGATCACATTGAGAATTGCCGGAGCTTTGCCTTTGAGATTATCCGGGATATAAAGGCAGCCCGCTTCATAATATCCTGGAACCGGTTCGTATATAATTTTTTCAATGCGGTATCCTTCTTTCTGGATGATGCCGGTAATTTCAGGATTCAACGATTCTTTTTTCGGAAAAGGACCAATGATATCCTTCAGAATATTTTTAACCAACTTCTGTCTTTCCTGCCAATCGCTCTTCGTTTTTAGTGCCGCAATCTTTTTGTCCCTGGCTTTGTATAATTCATCGAGCTGAAATATCATGTGATCAATAGACACACTCCCCGGATTATTTCATCTTAACCAATGATGAAATACGTTAAGATCTTCTTCTTCCTTTTTTGCCTGTGCCAGCACAGTTTCCGTTATGAAGAATAAACAAATAAAGCAGGAAAGGAAAGCAACTGATGATCTGGTTTTTTTACTTTTAATATTCATACCAATTAGAAATTGTAAATTCAGATAATAATATAAATTTTAGCGTATGAAAGCATTTCAACATAAATTTTGGTTCATACCGCTGCTGGCATTTCTGACATGGATAACCATTAATGCATTTACTGAAGCTAATGGATCCAACGTGGAAATTAAGAAAAAACCTTCCATCGTTTTCCTGATTACTAAAGACACAAACAATTACGAAGCACATAAAACAGTTCCCATATTTGCTGCGATGCTCGAAAAAGAACATGGATATAAAACAACGGTGCTGTTGGGAACAGGGTCGCATGGCGATTATCAGTATCCCAATATGGATGCTCTTGCAAATGCTGATCTGCTGGTAGTATTTGCGAGAAGGATCGCTTTACCTCATAGCCAGATGAAAGCTATAAAAGATCATGTCAGCAAAGGAAAACCCGTAATTGGAATCCGCACTGCACATCACGCCTTCGACTTAAATGACTATAAAAAAGAAAACGGACACGAAGACTGGCCTGCATTTACTGCAGATATTTTGGGCTGCGAGAATAAAGGTTATGGCCCTGTTGAAACCGGGTATAACGTGTCTGTTATTCCGGAAGCAGCGAATCACCCTATCCTCAAAAATATTCAGGTAAACAAATGGCACAGTAAAGGAAGTATTTACCATGTTGCTTTGCTCGATAAGAGCGCCACTGTTTTACTTCAGGCAGAGCATGACGGAAAAACAGAACCGGCGGCATGGACGCGCATGGCGGGTAAAAACAAAGTTTTCTACACCTCGCTTGGTTATCCTGACGATTTTGATACTCCGCAATTCAGAACCTTACTAATCAATGGCATCAGTTGGGTATTGCAGGTTGAATAAAAACTTGTTTATACAAAAATATTTTACAGTTGTTAAGAAATAGTAATTTTAGTAACCAAAGTGACTGCGTCCGACTTGCATAACGAAAAACTGCTGTTCCAACAGATCAGTGCCGGTGATGAACAGGCATTCAAGTCTATTTTTTATTTATACAAAATACACCTGTTCAAGGTAGCCATCAGGTTAACCAAATCAAAGGTTATCGCAGAAGAGATTATCCAGGAAGTATTTCTCAGCTTATGGATAAGCCGTGAACATTTATCTAAAGTAGATGACCCATCATCATACATCTACCGCTGCTTATTAAACCAGGTCAGCAGTTATTTAAAAAAAGAAGCCAACCAGGAACGCATTGTAAGAGCAGCTATCCGTTATGGACAATCTTCATCCGACGCAACAGAACAACTTGTTGAAGTACATGATACACAACGGCTGATAGAACATGCAATTGTGCAACTGCCAAAGCAACAGAATCTCGTTTATAGGCTGAGCCGCCAGCAGGGATTAAGCAACAATGAGATTGCCAACCATTTACATGTGTCTCAGCATACGGTAAAAAGCCATTTATCAAAGGCAATCTGGTTCATAAAAACATATCTCAAGAACCTGGCATCGATTGTTATACTGCTAACTGAGTATCTCGGATACTGATTACCATTTATTTTTCCTGCCACTCATCCTTTTTTCATTCTTTTCACTCTACACTTAGTAAGGGATAGGTTGCTACGGAAGCTTTTGAACTTTCAACGATTATTTCTATGCCAATGTACGAACTCAGGGTAAGGCTTTTATTACGACGTTTTGTCGATGATAAGGCAACTGCAGAGGAAATAAAAGAAATGCTTGGTCTTTTACAAAGAGAAGAAGGAGATAAAATTCTCGGGTCTTTTATCACGGAAATGAGGCAGGAAACCGATCATTCTTCTGCTCACCTATCAGTTGACTGGGACAACATCTGGAACAAAATTCAACAATCCACAATACAGCCAAAGACATCTGCTTATAAAATGAAATGGATGTATAGGGCTGCTGCCATCATTCTGGTTATCGGGCTTGGTGCTTTTTATTTTAGCACCACCTCCAAAAAGACCGAAGTAAAAACAGCAAGCATACAGGAAACCAGGAATGATGTATCTCCAGGCAGCAAAAAGGCAATTCTGACATTAGCGAACGGTTCGCAGATTAATTTGGATGATGCTTCATCAGGTACGCTTGCCAAACAGGGAAATGCACAGGTTATTAAAAGCACTTCGGGAGAATTGATTTATAAAGCAACAGGTGAAACCGCAAATGAAGTACTCTTCAATACAGTGAGCACTCCGCGTGGTGGTGAATACAAATTAATTCTGCCCGATGGAAGCGCAGTATGGCTTAACGCGGTTTCTTCAATCCGTTATCCTACAACATTCACGGGAACAGAGCGGCTGGTTGAAATAACCGGAGAAGCATATTTTGAAGTAACGAAAGACAAGACACGCCCATTCAGGGTATTCGTTAATTCTCAAACCGGAAACCGCAACATGGAAGTAACAGTGTTGGGCACGGAATTCAACATCAACGCCTACACTGATGAAATGGATATCAAAACAACTCTTTTGAATGGAAGCGTCAATGTGATTAAAGGAGCTTCTTCTGCTGTTATCAAACCCGGCCAGCAAACTGTGCTCGATAACAGTGGCAAAATAAAAGTTATTAATGACGCGAATTTAGCTGAAGCAGTAGCCTGGAAAGATGGCCGCTTCGAATTTAATGACGCAGACCTGAAAACGATCTTACGGCAGGTGATGCGTTGGTATGATGTTGAGGTGGAATACCAGGGCTCCATACCAGACAGGTATTTTACCGCCACCATCTCACGACACAAAACCTTATCCGGATTACTGAACATTCTTAAACAAAGTGATGTTGATATTGAGTTGGAGGGTAAGAAGGTTATTGTGAGGCCCTGATAGGGAAAATGGCAACAAATAAAAGTGTAAAACAATAAAAATATTAGCCTGAAAAAAAACCGCCCCGGGTAGTGACCGGAGCGGAAAATATTTGGGTTAATTGAAATATCACAATCGGCGAGGACTGGACATTCATTCACCCAAACTAAAACAAAGTTATGCATTCGAAAGCTCTCTTTGAAATTCACAAAACCGGACTAACCAAAGCGCTGTTAATTATGAAGTTTACAGCATTCATTTTTCTCGTTACATGCCTCCAGGTAAGTGCTACAGGGACCTCCCAAACTATTACCCTGTCGGAGAATAATGCGTCCCTGGAAAAAATATTCAGGGAGGTGAAAAGGCAAACCAGCTATGATTTCTGGTATGAAAGCAAGCTGCTGAAAAATGCAAAGAAAGTAGACATCCAGGTTACAAATGCTTCACTTGAGCAGGTGTTGAATATCTGCTTTCAAGACCAGTTGCTGAGTTATTCCATAGTGGAAAAAACGATCATAGTTAAACCCGGAAATACCCGGCAGGTTGAATTGGTATCACCTCCTCCACCTCCCCCATTTACTGTAAGCGGTAATGTAACGGATGCAGAAGGTCTGCCTCTTGAAGGCGCATCAGTTAAACTAAAAGGAAAGGATGGAGGAACGTCCACGAATGCGAATGGGCATTTCAGCCTGGAAGTTCCTGAAGGAGGCGGTGTGCTGGTAATATCTTATGTGGGACATCAGCTGTCTGAGCTGGCAGTTTCAAGAGCCTCTTCTTCCATTAAAATTGTTTTAGAAAAACTTGATTCGAAAATAGAAGAAGTTGTAGTGGTGGGTTATGGCACACAGAAACGTAAGGATTTAACGGGTTCTGTAAGTTCTATTGGCCCTGCACAAATTGAGAACGTGCCGGTAACCACGTTGGACCAGGCTATCCAGGGAAGAGCTGCGGGCGTAAACGTTACTAATAACGATGGAGCTCCGGGAACTAGCGTGTTCATCCAGATAAGGGGAATTGGAAGTTTAGGAAGTAATACCCCATTATATGTGGTTGATGGTTATCCGATCACAGGGGGGCTAAATGCGCTTAACGCTAATGATATTGCTACCATTGATATTCTTAAAGATGCCTCAGCTACTGCCATATATGGTAACAGGGCAGCAAATGGAGTAGTGATCATAACCACCAAACGTGGAAAGAAAAACGGTGTTGAAGTTTCCTTTGATCCAACAATATCAGTTCAGTCGCAACCTAAAATGCATGATGTACTGAATGCAGAACAATGGGTTACCCTGGTTAACGAGCGTGCGCCTATAGATAATATTCAAACCCTGCCTGAGTGGAGTAATCCTGCAGCGTTACACAGTATCGACTGGCAGGATGAAGTTTACCGGACAGGATTAAGACAAGACTACAACATAGCACTCCGCGGAGGCAGTGAAAAAGTTCAATCAGCATTCTCAGCTGGTTATTTTGATCAGAAAGGAATTGTACTTGGATCTGAATTTAAAAGACTTAACCTGGGACTAAACCTGGATTATAACGCTTTTAAATGGCTTAAATCTTCATCCAGCGTTAAGTATACAAGACGTAAATATAAAACGCATATCGGCACCGGTGGCCAGGTTGGAGATTCAGAAGAAAAAGGAATTCTCGATTTAAGTTTTCTTCCGCCAACAATGACAGGCAATAAGCTAACTGACCAGGTTAAGGACGGCCTGGGTAACTATGGCTTCTACCCTCCTGCAAATGTCCATTTCTTCCTTTATAATTATGGAAATCCTGTTTATGATGCTGAAACCGATCAAATAAAAAATGAAAACGATATTTTTTTAGGAACTACTTCATTAGAGGCTACAATAATGGAAGGGCTGAGAGTAAAAACAAATTTTGGAATCAGCACCAATGAAAATTCCGGCTATTTATTCAAACCATCAGATACCCGTTCATTAGACCAATACGGTGATCCCGGAATCCAGAGAGCCCAGAACACATATTCTCAATATGCAGATAAATCCTTTGAATGGCTTTGGGAAAATACAATCTCATACACTAATACATGGGGAAACCACAGCATTGATGTTGTGGCTGGTGTTTCAGCACAGGAAAACACATTTCGCCATATGGGCGTAAAAGGATTTGGTTCAATAAGCGATGTGTTGAGGGATGTGGGTAGTATTGTAAATATTACCGACATCGTTGGTAACGAGAGAACCTATTCTCTTGCTTCCCAGTTTGGCAGGATAAACTACAAGTTTAAGGATAAGTACCTTATTACGGGTACTATTAGAAGAGATGGATCTTCAAAATTTGCACCGGATAAACAATATGGTGTGTTCCCTTCAGGATCCATCGCATGGAGGATGAAAGAGGAAGATTTTATGCAAGATGTAGGTTGGATCAGTGATCTTAAGATCAGGGCAAGTTATGGTGAGGTGGGCAGCCAGGATGGCGTTGGCTTGTTTCAATATTTAGCCCAGTATAGCACCGGAGGACCACAGATAGACCCCAATAATTTGGGTTATCCGTTTGACGGAGTTTATCAACCCGGTCTTCAACTTGCCGCATTACCAAATCCGGACCTTAAATGGGAAACCACAAAAATGACAGATATCGGTATTGATATAGCATTTTTGAATGGCGCACTCACATTCACAGCTGACTATTACAGAAAAGAGTCAAAAGATTTCCTGCTGAATCTCCCGGTGCCTACACAAACAGGCTTTACAACAGCAGCAAAAAATGTAGGTAGTATCCGTAATAGTGGAATTGAGCTTGCATTAGATTACAGGAAGTCAACGTCAAAAGATTTTAGCTATGGAATCAATTTCAATATTACAACTGTTGACAATAAATTATTAAGCCTGACCGGTGATCTTACCACCTTATCCGACCTGCAACTTAGCACCGATGGCCAGGGCTTAGGTTTTTCGCCAGGCTGGTCTCAGTTTAGCCTGACTAAAATTGGTGGTCCTGTTGGAGAATTTTATGGCTATAAAGCCGCAGGAATTTTCCAGTCACAGCAAGAAATTGATGCATTGAATGCAAAGGCAGAAACACAGTGGGGTACAGGTGCAACTTACCAGTCAGGTGCTGTTCCGGGTGATCGTAAGTTTGTTGATTTAAATGGTGACAATATTGTTACAGCTGATGACCGTACATCACTGGGAAGCCCTATACCTAAAGTATTTGGTGGATTAAACCTGGATGCCAATTATAAAAATTTCGATTTTAATGTATTTTTTTATGGAGTTTTCGGAAACAAGATCTTGAATTATCAACGGGCATCACTCGAAAGCTTTGGAGGTCTTGCCAATATCAGTCAGGACTATTACAATGGTAGCTGGAAGCCTGACAGGCCATCCAACAGGTATACAAGGATCACGAACGAGGATAATAATGACAATACCCGTCCATCAGATGTGTATGCTGAAAGCGGAGGTTATGTACGCTTAAGAAATCTTCAGGTAGGATATACATTGCCTTCTAAAACATCAAGCAAAGCTTCAATTTCAAGGCTAAGGCTGTTTGTATCCGCACAGAACCTGTTTACCATTACTGATTATTCCGGGCTTGATCCTGAAATCGGATTACCGCAACAATATGATGGTTCAAAGAGGTATGGAATCGCCGGAACCGGGGAACTTAACAGAAGTGTAGGATCATCTGGTGTTGATGTGGGTACTTATCCACTATCCAAAATTTACACGTTTGGATTAAATCTTACATTCTAACACAATTAAAGCATTAGAAATATGAAAATCAAACATTGTATATTCCTGCTGATAATGGGTTTGATGCTGCTACCCCCTCTGGGATGTAAAAAATTCCTGGAGCAAACTGATACTTCGAATGTTGCTGAAGATGCTTTGTTTAAAAAGCCTGAGGATGCTATTCAGCTTATAAATGCTCTTTACAACACTTTTGACCAGTCGGGAAATTATGATATCATGAAGTTCTCGCTGTATTACATAAACAATTACCTGTCATTGGATCAGATCAATTACGGTGGAGACAGAAGTTGGGGTACATATCTGTTCGATGCTAACCATGTTGCTTTTGAAGGACTCTGGAATATGTTTTACAAAGGAATTTCATCAGCTAACTCTGCAATTCCCAGAATTGAGAAGATGAGAGCCGAAAATATTTTAGATCAGCCACTGGCAGACCGGTTAACCGGTGAAGCATATTTTTTACGCGGACTTTTTTATTACTACCTGGGTTCCGCTTTTGGTGGCGTGCCGTTGGAATTAAAAACGCTTGATCCTACAGATGATGGACTGCATCCCCGGAATACACAGGATGAAGTATTTGCTTCAGTTGAGTCTGATATGACAATTGCTGCAGGCTTATTACCCGAGAAGGAAAACATTGAAAAAGGAAGGGCGACAAAAGGCGCGGCTATAGGCTTCCTCGGCGCCGCTCAGATGTGGTTGAAAAAATACTCAGAAGCAGTATCTACTTTCGATCAGCTTGCCGGTAAATATGAGTTGCTTGAAAATTATGTTGATCTCCATGAGTATAGTAATCAGAACAACGATGAAACATTATTCGAAGTAAAATTCCTGATACCTTCAGGGGGTACAAGGTCATGGGGCCGTTCTAACGATGCACATTGGCTGCAATCCTTTAATATGCCTGAAGAAATAACAGGCCTTGGCTTCGAATCTGCGAGTCCTAAATTGTATGCTTCATTTGAAAGTGGTGATACCCGCAAATTGCCCACAATAATAGGCCCTGGTGACGAGCATCCAAGTCCAGGATGTCAAATAAAAAATTATTCAAAAGTGCAACAGGGTTTTGCGAATGGCGACCCGCGTTATATCGGAACTGATGGAAATATTATTAACACGGCAGGTACTCCTGCAAAGCCATGGATAGGTTCAGATCCCAGTGAATTAAGATCTGGATATTTTAATGTGAAGACCTGGCGCGACCCCCTGGTAACAAATGGAAATGATTCACTTTTTGGTGATCAGGGTGTGCCGATGTTAAGATATGCGGAGGTGTTGATCAGTAAGGCAGAAGCTCAATTTAAAAGCGGCGATGATGCCGGCGCTATGGCATCCATCCAGCAGGTAAGAGACAGGGCCTGGGGTAAATTGGCAGATCCTTCAGTAGTTGTTCCTCCTCCTGCACAAACTGATTTATTGCAGATAATATTAGATGAATACCGGCATGAAATAAACGGAGAAATGTCGCTATGGTTTGACCTGAGAAGATCCGGTGAGCTTGTTAATTTCATTCTGGATAGACATGGATTTCAAATACCTGCAGGACGTGATGTAATGCCAATCCCAGCATCAGCAATTGCAACGAATCCGAACTTAGAGCAAAACCCATTATATTAAAAAGTGAAAAGTGAAAAGTTAAAAGTTAAAACTGAAGAGTTAGAACTGAACAGGTAAAACTGAATGGAGGCTATGTGTTATTCACTTTTAACTTTTAACTTTTAACTTTTCACTTATTCTTCCATGAACCGGTTTCTATTATTCATTATTTGTATTACCTGTTCGTGGTTGCTTGCCTGTAATAATAAATCCACTTTATTTGAAAAAATATCTTCATCTCATTCCGGGATACATTTCAATAACCTGATAACAGAAAACGATTCTATCAACCCGCTTGACATTGTTAACATTTATAACGGTGGTGGTGTAGGTGTAGGAGATTTTAACAATGACAACTTACCCGACATTTATTTTACAGGCGGTATGGTACCCAATCGCCTCTACCTTAATAAAGGTGATTTTAAATTCCAGGATATTACCGATGAAGCAAACGTAAATGGCGTGGGCAGATGGGGCCGAGGCGTAGCTGTGATCGATATTAATAATGATGGTCTGGAAGATATTTATGTTTGTAACACCATTCGTAAAGACCCACTTAAAAGACGCAACCTGCTCTACCTGAACAATGGCAATGATAAAAAAGGGATACCACATTTCACCGATGTTGCCGAGGAATATGGATTGGACATTAACGTGCAATCTACAATGGCTAATTTTTTTGATGCTGACAACGATGGCGACCTGGATATGTACCTTACCGTTAATGAAGCTACTTCAGACAATAACAACCGGTTCGGAAACAGCAGTGAAAATACAACCCGAAGCAGGGGTAGATTGTATGAAAATAATTGGGACAGCGCCCTCAAACATTCAGTTTTTCGTGATATTTCAAACGTAGCAGGTATAAATCTCGATGGATTTGGCCACGCGACAACAATTGTTGATATCAACCGTGATGGCTGGAAAGACATCTACGTAACAAACGATTTTCTTTCTGACAATATTCTCTATATCAATAATCGCAACGGCACCTTTACCAATCAGACAAAAGAATATTTCAAACACACTTCCTACAACGCCATGGGGCAGGATATTGTAGACATCAACAATGATGGACTGGCCGATATTATAGAACTGGACATGAATCCGGAAGATAATTACCGGAAAAAAATGATGCTCAATGCCAATAATATTACCGCCCAACAAAATTTTGATTACTATGGCCACCAGTATCAGTATGTGAGGAACACTTTACAACTGAACCAGGGATCACGACCCGATGATAATGATTCTTCTAATGTTCCTGTTTTCAGTGAAATAGGATTTATGAGTGGCGTAGCAGAAACAGACTGGAGCTGGGCACCGGTGGTGACAGATTTTGACAATGATGGATTCCGTGATATTATCGTCACCAACGGATTTCCAAAAGATGTGTCCGATCACGACTTCATAGTGTACCGGGAAGAAGCATTCGCAAAAAAATCGAAACAGGAAATCATAAGTCAGATCCCGCAAATAAAATTGCGGAGCTATGCATTCAGAAATAATGGAAATCTCACTTTCAGTAATACCTCTGCAGATTGGGGATTGACAATTCCCGCATTCTCAAACGGCGCCGCATTTGCCGATCTTGATAATAACGGCACCATGGACCTGGTGATCAACAACATCAATGATGAGGCATTTGTTTATAGAAATACATCGGGGAACAAGAATGACAGTACTAATCATTATCTACAGGTAGCATTTAAAGGCGATGACAAAAACATTGCAGGAATCGGTGCATGGGCCGACATATACTATCGCGGCGTACACCAGGTGTATGAACATAATCCTTATAGAGGATACCTGTCTTCTATACAACCGGTTGCGCATTTTGGAGTAGGCAGCGAAACACTGATCGATTCAGTTGTCATCCGTTGGCCCAATCTAAAAAAACAGGTCATTGGAAAAGTGAAAACCGACCAGGTACTGAAAGTTGATATAACCGACGCCAAAGAAAATTATTACTGGCCACGACAGAGCATAAATGATAATGCTCTTTTTAAAGAAATAACAAAAAGCGCTGGAATCAATTACCAGCATAAAGATTTCGAATTTGTTGATTTCAACATACAGGTTACTCTCCCCCATAAACTTTCTGAATATTGCCCTGCGCTTGCTGTTGCCGACTTAGATGGCAATGGCCTGGAAGATATTTTGCTTGGCGGCAATTCTGACATACACAGCCAGATATTTCTGCAGCAGAAAAATGGAGAATTTTTACAGAGAGATTTCTGTGCAGATAGCTCAACTGTGAGCTATAAAGACGCGGGGATCTTACTTTTTGATGCGAATGGTGATGGCAGCCAGGATATTTACATGACCAGTGGCGGCTTCAAGTACAAAAAGAATAACCCCAACTACCAGGACAGGATATACGTAAATGACGGAAAAGGTAAATTTTCCCTTGCAACAGATGCCCTTCCGGTTAACTACACAAGCAAGTTGTGTGTAAGGTCTACAGATTTTAACAACGACGGTCGTCCTGACATTTTTATTTCAGGACGTGTTCAACCGTGGGAGTATCCTAAACCGGTAAGCAGTTTTCTTCTCAGGAATGACTCTGAAAATGGTAAAATTAAATTTACCGATGTAACTGCCGGGATTGCTCCGGAACTAAAAGACATCGGGATGGTATGCGATGCATTGTTTACTGATTTTGACAATGATGATCAGATTGATCTTTTGCTGGCGGGAGAATGGATGCCGGTAACACTGTTTAAAAATAACGGCGGAAAATTCACTAATGTCACATCTAAATCCGGAATCGCAAATATGTCCGGGTGGTGGAACTCAATCGTGGCGGGCGACTTCAGGCACACAGGAAGAACGGATTATATAGTAGGCAATCTTGGATTAAATACTCTATACCAGGCCAGTGAGGAATACCCGGTTTACATTACTGCAAATGATTTTGATAACAACGGCGGTTACGAATCATTTGTGTCGTTATTTCTTACTGACCAGAATGGACAACTGAAAGAATATCCTGCAAATAACAGGGATGACGTACTTGACCGACTGCCTGTTATGAAAAAGAAATTTAATGATTACAAATCATTTGCTACTGCAACGATGGAGGAAATATTTCCTCCTGGTAAAACCGGCACGATCCGTTTAAAAGCAAGCATGCTGCAATCATGTTTTCTCCGCAACGATGGCGATGGCAAATTTACTTTGATACCATTGCCTAATGAAGCACAGATCTCTACCATAAATGGTATGCTTGCTGATGATTTTGACGGAGATGGAAATTTAGATGTAGTTATCAATGGTAATGATTTTGGCACCGAAGTCTCTATCGGTCGATATGATGCATTTAATGGATTATTATTAAAGGGAGACGGCAACGGAGGATTTACTCCGCTTTCTATCCAGGAGAGTGGAATATTCATCCCTGGCAATGGAAGAGCTGTGGTTAAGTTACGCGGAAGCTCAGGCAAATATTTAGTTGCCGTGAGCCAGCATAAAAATGCGTTGAAATTATTCGAGCTGAAAAGAAATATTAAAACTATTCCCGTAAATCCATCAGATATTTCTGCGCTGATCAGGTTTAAAAACGGAAAGACCGAAAAAAGAGAATTTTATTCTGGATCATCATTTTTATCTCAGTCTTCCGGTTTCATCCCCGTAAATGAAGACGTTTCAGGCATAACAATTTTCGAAAAGAACGGAAATAAAAGAGAGATTCAATTTTAATTTTTACTATGACAAAATTGAAAATAAAATTTGTAATCACGGCAACATTCATTTTGGCAATTTGTTTCAGCTCATCAGCACAGAAACATGAGTATCCTGTTAAACACAGCACTGATGAGCGTTACCTTGTCGATCAAAACAACAAGCCCTTTCCTATTCTTGGAAGAACCGCGTGGTTTGTTATTTCGAAGCCTGTTGATAAATACCAGAAATTTATTGAGAACACTGTTTCGCATGGATATAATTCCATAGAAGTTTCTGTGCTTACTCATGATGCCCGTGGAGAGCATCCTCCATATTGCGGAAATGGAGAACTTCCATTTCTTAAAACACTTGGTGGCGCTGATTGGAAGGGCTCGCTGGTATATGCAGATTCATCAAAAGATGCACCTGACATGTCCACTCCTAACGAAGCCTTCTGGCAATTTCTGGATACTTTTCTCAACCACTGCATGTCGAAAAACATAATGGTATTCTTATTCCCCGCATATGTGGGTTATGATGGAGGTGAGCAGGGATGGTTCCAGGAACTTGTAGCCAATGGTCATGAAGGATCAAAAAAATACGGGCAATGGATCGCTAACAGGTATAAAAATCAAAAAAATATTGTCTGGATGTTGCTCGGTGACATGGGCCGGGGTTTTAAACCGCTGCAGAAAACAGCACAAGCAGGTCTTATCGAAGGACTGAAGAGCGTTAAAGGGCAATCGGTAGAATATAGTGCAGAAGCAAGTCCCGGACAAAACGCAACCGATTCTGATTTTGGAGACCAGATGACAATCAATGGCACTTATACCTGGACTCCTTCAGAAATGTCGGTACAAAAGCTAGCCAGGCAAGCCTATTCGCATTGTCCCGTTATGCCTGCATTCTTACTCGAAGAACCTTACGATGAGGAAGGCCCTGACGGAAATAATGTAAACCCCAGTGCTATTCAACCCGTGAGACGTTTCCAATGGTGGGGATGGCTTGGTACTATTGGCGGTTACATTTCCGGCAATGGGTACATCTGGCCTTTCAAATCAAATGAATGGGAAAAACACCTGGACACGAAAGGAGCATTTGATATGGAGCGATTAAATAAATTCATTCAATCATACTCATGGTGGCAATTAATTCCATCGGGTTTACAGGGTATGAAATCTTTGGTTACTGAAGGGCAGGGAAATGATTCAGATTCTAACTATGTAGCGGCAGCCGCCACTCCAGCCGGAACATTACTCATTGCTTATATTCCTCCCGCGCACAAAGGAAGTATTACAATAGATATGACTGCAATGTGCGGTAATGCAACTGCCCGCTGGTACGATCCAACAAGTGGCGCGTATAAAGAGATTTCCGGTTCACCATTCAACAACAGGAGCACTCATGTATTCAATCCTCCCGGCGCAAATAAAGCAGGCGAAACGGATTGGGTACTCGTAATTGAAGCCAAAGCACCGGCATCAGGTCTAACATCAAACCAATCGCCTATCCGCAAACCTTTGACGGTTTCATCGAACCCGAATTATTTCCAGGATGAAAATGAAAAACCAATAATACTTTGCGGATCACATACATGGAACTCATTACAAGATTGGGGTAGCAACAATTCCGTGCGGACATTGAATTTCGATTCGTTCGTGAGCTTTTTGAAAATGCATGGTCACAACATTACTTTGCTGTGGACGACAGAGTTGCCGAAGTTTCATGGTTTTCCTTCAACAGAGGTTGATAATCCACCGGACATTTCTGTAAGTCCTTTCCCATATGTGAGAACCGGTCCCGGAAATGCCTCTGATGGAGGATTGAAGTTTGATCTTCACAAATTCAACCAGGTATATTTCGACCGGCTGAGAGAGAGGGTGAAAGCACTTCACCAGGCCGGTATCTATGCTGGTGTTTATTTATTCAGCGGCGAATGGTTACTGCGTTTCCGCAACTCAACCGATGGCTATGCATTTACAGCAGGCAATAATATAAATGGCATTGATGACGGATACAAGGAAGGATCAGCCCCCACTGCCGTAGCGTCTATTACAATGACGGCTCCCAATGAAATCACAAGGATACAGGATGAATACGCAAAAAAACTGATCAACACTTTGAATGATCTGCCAAACGTGTTGTGGATCGTTTCGCAGGAAGCCCCGGCTACTTCTGCGTGGTGGACGGACCGCATGATTTCGTTAGTAAGGGAATACGAAAAAGGAAAACCGCTTCAGCATCCTATTGGATTCGGAGGGTTCGACAACACATTAGATGACTCAGCCATTTATCACAACAATGCAGACTGGGTTGCACCCTGGTCAAGGATTTCTCCAACAAGGTCGTGCGGAACAGGCAAACCAGCATGCAAAGTGAATATCAATGACAGCGACCATAGCTATTGGGAAATATGGTTGGAAAGTCCTGAGAAAAACAGGAACTATGTGTGGGCTAATTTCATGAACGGGAACCAGGTGATGTTCATGGATCCGTATGTTGTGCATTATCCGCGACAGTCGCGTAACAATTTTGATTCTTCTACCAACAGAATTAGCAATGTTCCTAATCCCCGCTGGGATAATGTGCGCGACAACATGGGATATGTTCTTAATTATTCACGCCGGATGAACCTCGCGAAAGTTTTACCGCGACATGAATTGACATCCGCAAAATATTGTCTCGCGAATGTTGTCGCAAATGGATCGGAGTATCTTGTATATTCACCAATAGGTGGGTCTTTTACAGTGGACCTTTCTGCGATACCGTCTGCCCGAAAATTATCAGTTGAATGGTTCAATCCTGCTACCGGAATAACATCAATTCAAAACCCCGTTACGGGTGGCGCAAGGGCCCATCAATTCGATCCGCCGTTTTGTGGAGATGCAGTGCTTTACCTGGCAGACACGGAAGGGCACAAGTAAAAATTTTATGAATTGAAGCAATAAATAAATGACACATTCAAACAAATTCACGAGGAGAAAATTCATTTCGGCAATGTCGGCAGGTCCTATTGTTGCAGGCATAACAGCGGCAATGCCGGTTGGAGGCAACAATTCTCTTTCTGATAATTCATTATTAGATAGCAAACCCGAAATAACAGACACCAATATTAATCTGTTTAAATGGCCTTTCCGCCGGATGAAGTATGAAGAAACAAAATCGTTAATCACGAAACTCCACCAGCATCGTATTACGAAAGTATGGGCAGGAAACTTTGAAGCAGTTTTTTCTAAAAGTATAAATGAAGTGAACAGCCGCCTTGCAGATGAGTGCAGCAAATTTGGAAAAGGAATGTTGATTCCATTTGGTGCGGTGAATATTGCGTGGCCGGATTGGGAAGAAGATCTGCGACGCTGTCATGAAGTACATAAAATGCCCGGCATACGTATATATCCAGCGTACCAGACTTACGATCTCAGCCATGAAGATTTTCCAAAGCTGGTTAGCCTCGCTACAGAACGCGGCATGATAGTGCAAATTGCGGGCACTTTGGAAGATACAAGGGTTCAGCATCCCATAGTTGCTTCGAGAGAAATCAGTTTTGAGCCGATACTTGATGTGATGAAAAATAATCCAAAAGCAAAGTTGCAGTTGTTGAACTGGAACGACTATGTGAATGATGAATTATTAAAAAAGTTTGTATTGGAAACAAAAGTAACATTCGATATAGCATGGCTGGAAAGTACAGGAGGACTCGGCAGACTGATAGATGGAAATAGCTGGTTTGGTTTACGGACACCTGTACCCGTTGAACGGATCATGTTTGGGTCGTATGCACCTTACTTCCCGTTAGAATCCGCAATGATGAAACTTTTTGAATCGCCGCTCACTTTGGAACGGATGAAATCAGTAATGAATATCAATGCAAATCATTTTATTAAACAAGTAGTATGAACTGGCAGGAATTTGCACTTAATCCGGCTGATTACGGACTTCCCTCACAACAGCAATTAAAAGATCTGCGTATCTGGAGTGATCACTACCATGGGTTATGGAACATGAAAGGTTTGTTTACCCCATTACAACAACACGAAGAGATGTTGTTGTACGTAAAACGGTTGGGCATCGAAAAAGTGATCTCACTCGATATCGCAGGTGATGATGACACAGAAGCGCTAAAACCATCACCCATTGAAGATGAGGAACGAAAACTTCTCGAAAACGGCAAGGATCATATTCTCGGAATCGTTCGTGTTGATGCTGAATTTCCGGATGAAAGCTGTGCCAAAATGGAAAAGTGGATACGCAATGGTCCCTGCATCGGCATTAAATTTCTTCTTCAGAAAAATGATTATAAATGCAGTCACCCCAACAGCGACAAGATCATTCGGCTGGCACATGAACTTGGGGCGGCCATCTATATTCACTCATGGCTCAAAGCAGGTGGAAATCCAAAATCTCTTCACGGTGCAAATTCTCCGGGAGAAGCAACGCCCATGGATGTTGCGATACTTGCAAAGCGTTTTCCAAATGTACCAATGATCTGTGGACACTCAGGTGGGGATTGGGAACTGGGCGCCCGTGCTGTACGTCCTCATGAAAACGTACTTTTTGAATTCGCCGGAAGCTGGCCGCATTCGGGATCAGTTGACTATGCTGTAAATGAATTGGGTGCCGACCGTATTGTTTGGGGTGATCACGGACCGAGCAGATCTTTTTCAACTGAGCTTTCCAAGGTACTTGATGCTTCGCTTTCAAATGCAGATCGCATGAAAGTACTTGGAGGAAATTACAGGCGAACCTGGGCAGGCATTTTTAAAAGTAAAAACATACCAGCCTGATGCCTTACAATAAAAGAATGCAAAAGCTTTCTCTTACACTGATTGTTCTTTGCATGATGACGATACAATGCAACGAGAACAGGAGCAACGCTTTCATCTCTGTTTCAATAAAAGCAATCAATGGTTTGAAATATGATAAAATACGATTCAGTGTAAAACCCGGATCAAAAGTTTTGCTGACATTGAACAATGAAAGCGATATGCCGCACAATATGGTGATCACAAAACCCGGCGCAAGACAAGAAGTAGTTAGTGCCGGTTTAAAACTCGAAGGCAAAGGACCAGAAATGAATTTCATCCCGGATATTGATGCAGTTTTATGGTCAATTCCAATATTATCGCCCGGACAAAGTAAATCGGTGAGTTTTACAGCACCATCAAATACCGGAGTTTATCCATATGTATGTACCTACCCCGGGCATGGGGTTACCATGTTTGGTGAAATGCATGTAACGATGGATGCCGATACAGCACAGATAACAGAAAATGATTCACTTTCTCATAAAACAAAAATTGTTGAAACTGCACATCCTTATCCGTTAACCACACCTTATCTCTACCATATTTTTATTGAAGGCGCAAGCCCGGCTTCAATCGGTGTCGCACTCCCCAATCAACTTTCCTATTGCTGGGATGCAACCAGTTGCCGGCTTCTATTTGCATGGAAAGGCGAATTTCTTGATATGGCCGACATGTGGGAGGGACATTTCGATGCATATGCAAAAGTATTGGGTGACATATTTTTTACAGACAACACCGACTACCCTCTTCGGCTAACCGAAAATGATATTCCGGAAGTTAAATACAAAGGATATCGCCTGGTTGAACATTACCCCGAATTTCACTATCAAATTAATGGGATGGATGTTTATGAGCTGAACAAACCGAAATCGGACAGTATGGGGTTGATCCGTGAATTCCGGATACCAAATGCAAAAAAAACAATATCGTATTATGTTAACAGTGGTGACAATTCCATGAAATATGAATTCTCGGCGGGTCATTTTGATAAAAGAAAGCTGAGGCTTTCACCAGCGGAGGCAAAAAAATTTATAATAACTATGACCAGCTATCATTTAGCTTATAAATATAACAGGAAATGAAAAAGAAGTACCTGGCCAAAATATTCTGCTCATTGATGTTTTGCTTGTTGATTTTTCATTATTCCGTTATTGGACAACATGCACACGATGAGTCATACACAGTGGAAACGATTGAAATACCTGCCGGACTTATGGCGCAGACCGGGGGAATTGATTTTTTACCAGATGGAAGACTGATCGCCTGCTTTATGCGTGGTGAGGTAATGACTTACGATCATGCAAAAAAGGAATGGAAATTATTTGCGCAGGGATTACATTATCCGCTTGGTTTACTTGCGATCAGCAACTCAGAAGTTTTAGTCATGCAGATCCCGAACCTGGTACGGATAAAGGATACTGATGGAGATGGCCAGGCCGATCTGTATGAAAATGAAACGAGTGACTTTGGAATTTCCGGCAATTATCATGAATTTAACTACGGACCTGTAAAGGATAAGTCGGGCAACATTTTTATTGCTTTAAACTGCGGTTCATCAGGTGGAGGCGTAAAACCGGTATTAAGGGGTGAACTAAATACAAATGGCCGGGAGGGAATTGACGGGCGACGTCAGATGTTTTCGGTTGTACCTTACCGTGGATGGGTATTGCAACTTACACCCGATGGAAAACTGCATCCCTTTGCTTCAGGTTTTAGATCACCGAATGGTTTAGGATTTGATCTAAACGGAAACCTTTTTGTAACCGAC
>Ga0111538_10002350_pt1 | contig 26627 bp, 22 predicted proteins | sample SoiMethybrSBSTD1_FD_79669 | JGI IMG/M metagenome (GOLD analysis project Ga0111538, IMG submission 79669) | Bulk soil microbial communities from a Populus tree surrounding site in Tennessee, USA - Soil MetaG P. TD hybrid SBSTD1 (version 2)... | ecosystem: Environmental > Terrestrial > Soil >...
CGAGCAGCGCGTTGCCGGCGACCCAGCCGAGCAGCTGCCAGAACGAACCCTTGCCGAGCAGGCGGCGCGATGCCGTCGCGAAGCGTTTCGGTTCACGCAGCGCCACGAGCGGCGTGATGCGCAGCAGGCGGCGCTCGGGCGGCAACGGCTTGCCGGCCGCGTCCTGGTTCAGCGACTCGATCACGCCGAGCAGGCCCGCCATGTAGCGGTTCGTGAAGTTGTCGGTGACGTCCTTGACCATGCCCATCAGGATCAGGTCGTCTTCGCCCTCGACGACGCCGAACACGTGCATGTTCGCGCGCGCGTCGTGCACGCGTGAGCTGCGATCGAACGAGCGGCCGCCGATCACGCGTTCGCACGCAACCTGCGCTTCGAGCGCGCTCGTGGCTGCCGCGGACTTCGTCAGATCGCGCAGCCCCGCGAGGTCGATGCCGTCCGCGTCCTGCTGCAGCGACAGATGGCTCAGCGCGCGCGATTGCAAAGCACCGCCGAGCATGCGGCCGAGGTGTTGGCGCGGCAGCTCGTGCTTGATGATCGGGCCGCCGACGCCGCTGCGCGCGCGCGCGTAGGCCGCGGCATCGGCCGCGAACATGCGCTGGTAGCCGGCGGCCATCGCGGCGAGCATGCAGCGGCCCATGCGCAGGCAGTAGAACAGCACCTCGACGCCGTCGGCCTGGATCTGGCCCTCGGGCTCGATCGGGTAGTTCAGGAAGTGCAGGCGCGTGTTGTGGTTCGCCGTGAAGGCGCCCGTGTTCGACGAGCGGCACCAGAACTCGTAGTCGAGACCGTCGGCGGGCGTCGTGTCCTTCTCGGGCAGGCGCAGCACGAACAGGCCGACCTGTTTGCCGTCCTTGCCGAGGCGCGCGACGATCGCGACGAGACCGCCGTGCGTTGCGTTCGTGATCCAGAGCTTGTTGCGGTCGCCCATCGCGAACAGCCGGAAGCCGCCGCGTCCTTCGCGCAGCTGCGGGTCGGGTTCGACGTAGGCGCGCACCTTCTTCGCGTTGACGCCGACGGCGACCTCGGTCAAGCCGAAGGCGAGCATCTCGCCTTGCACGACGAGCGGCAGGAAGGTGCGCTTCTGGGTCTGGCTGCCGTAGGCGAGCAGCGAACCCGCGCCGATCGTCAGTTCGCCCGAGAGCTCGACCGCGAGCGGCCCGAGACCGTTCGCCGCCAGCTCTTCTTCGAGCAGTGCGAGCTCGACGTAGCGGCCGTCCTTGCCGCCGAACTCGGCCGGGACCGTGAAGCCGTAGGCCTTCTCTGCGGTGACGGCCGCACGCAGTGCTTGCGACAGCTTGCCGTCGGCCGTGAAGGCTTCGCCGCGGCGCAGACAGGCGAGTGCTTCGGCGACGACGGGCGCGCCCTTCTGGCCTGCGCCCTTCGCGGCGAACGCGCCGCTCTGCAGCTCGCTCGCGGACGGCTGCGGTCCGTAGACGAGCCGTTCGACGAGGCCGCGCTTCTGGCGGCCGAGGCGCAGCGCCGCGGAGCGCGCCGCGTCGTCGAGCGCGCCGACGTCGCGCGCGGACTCGGCATCACCTGCCGCGGCCAGGGCCTTGGCGGCGGTCGAAGCTTCGGGAGGCGAAGGTGCTTCGGGCTGGTTCGTCACGGGATCGCGGCGAACATGGTGCCCGCGGCGGTGCAGTCAGGGAATGGTGAAGTGCGGATCCATGCTGCGCGCTACGCAGCTCGCCCCAGGTATCTTGCTGCTTGGAACCCACGCACGACCGCGTTAGGTTCCGCACCCCGATTCGACGCATTCTCCATTCCATTCATGAGCGAGCTCCCTCTGATCCAGGTCGGCCAGCAAGTGCCCGACTTCACCCTCACCACCTACGAACCGAAGACGAAGGGCTTCGGGAAGTTCAACCTCGCGGAGGCCAAGAAGAACGGCAAGTGGACGCTGCTGTTCTTCTATCCTGCGGACTTCACGTTCGTTTGAGCCACCGAGTTCGCTGCTCTGTCAGAGCAGCAAGACCGGTTCGCGAAGATGGGATGCGAGATCGTCACCGTGAGCGCTGACACCGAGTTCGTCCACCTCGCGTGGCAGCGCGAGGAGAAGGAGCTCGCGAACGTGCAGTTCCACATGGGCGCCGACCGCAACGGCGACCTCGCGAAGCAGTTCGGCATCTGGAACGGCGGCTTCGCGCTGCGCGGCGCCTACCTGATCGCGCCGGACGGCAAGCTGATGACGAGCGAAGTGAACTTCCTGAATCTCGGCCGCAACATCGACGAGATCCTGCGCAAGTTCAAAGCGAACATCTACCTCGGCAAGAAGACGACCGAAGGTTGTCCTTCGAAGTGGAAGGACGAGGGCGATGCCACGCTGCGGCCCGGACCCGAGATGGTCGGACGCGTGCACGAAGCGCTGCACAAGAAGTGACGGCGGCAACGCCATGACCGATGTGCTCGTCGTCCGGCGCGGCGGTCTCGGCGACACGTTGCTCATGACGCCGCTGCTGCGCGCGCTGCGGCGCCGGCATCCCGGGCGCGGGCTGCACTTGGCGGGCGTGCGCGAGTTCGCCGAGATCCTGCTGCAGCACGGCGTCGTCGATCGCGTGCTGTCCAGCGAAGATCTCGCGCGCGGGGCGGCTCGCGAACGCTTGGGCCGGTATGAGCACATCGTCAGCGACGGCACGATCGACGTGGCCGGGGCCGAGGCTCGTGCGACCACCGTGCAGACGTTCGATCCGCGGCCACGCACGGCGGCGCCGATCGCGCGGCAGCACGCCGAGCAGCTCGGCCTCGAAGTGAATTGGCCCGAGGATTCGTGGCTGTTGCCAGCCCGTTCGAGGGCCGTCGATGGTCCGGTGATGCTCGCGCCCGGCAGCGGCAGCCGCGACAAGTGCTGGCCGCGCGTGCGTTGGCTCGAGCTCGCGCAACGGCTCGCGTCAGCCGGCGATCGCGTGCAGGTCGCCGTCGGGCCCGTCGAGCAGGAACGCGACGATCCGCGGCAATGGCCGTGGTCCATCGAGGTCTCGTTCGTCGCGGAACGCGAAGCCACGGGATTGGCGAGTCGGCTCACAAGAGCGGCCGCGTTCGTCGGCAACGACAGCGGACCTTCGCACCTGGCCGCGATGCTCGCGGTGCCGGCCGTCGCGATCTTCGGACCGTCGGTTGCAAGCGTCTGGGCGCCCCGTGGACCGCACGTGACCGTCGTCGGCGGCGGTTGCGACCTCGCGGGCATCGGCAGCGCCGAGATCATCGACGCACTGCGCGCTCACGGCAGGCGCGCGCGCACCCTCTGCCAGTAGCCGAGCGTCGCGCGGTTCTCAGCACCCGTCGGGCCGCCGTTGTGCACGCGCGCGATGACCTCGGCCTCTCCGGCGGCCCACTCTTCGGGGATCCAACGCTGCATGTAGGCGGCGACCACGCGCTCGGCGTAGTCGCGGCGACGGCAGTCCGCGTAGGTGCCGCCGAGCGCGGGCTTGGCCGTGAATGCGTCCTGCCAGAACACCTGGTGGATCTGGTACGGGCCGATCGCCTTGCCGCCGTCGCCGTCGGGCACGTCGTCGCGATCGCTGCTCTCGACGAAGCGGATCGCGTCGAGCACTTCGCGCTGCGACCAGCAACGCCGTTCGCCCTCGCTGCAGAACCACCACAACGACGCGAGCAGCAGCAAGGCCAGGATCTTGGCCGAACGGCGCGTGCGCAGCGTTGCGAGCAGCGCCGCCCAGGACGGTTGGCGGCGCGGGAAAGAGAAGCGCACCTTCACGATTTCGCCCTCGCGACGACGAGCGCCACGCCGGTCACGACGAGCCCGGTTCCGAGCCACAGGCCGGCGTTCGTCTCGCCGTCGCCGACCGCGGCCGCGAGCAGCATCGCGAGCACGGGTGTCACGTAGGAGATCAAGGACAGCATCGACGCGGGCGCTCTGCGCAGCAGCCAGAAGTAGATTCCGAAGGTCAGCGCCGTTCCGAACAGCGCGAGATAGAGCGTCGCCAGCGTCGCCTGCCAGGTCCACGGCATGCCGAGCGGATCCTCGCGTCGCAGGAACGCCGCGGCGCAGAGCAACACGGCGCCGAGCAACATCCCGTTGCGGTTCAGCAGGACCGAGCTCGTGCCGCTGCCGTACTTCTTGACGAGCGTCGTGCCCGCGGCCGACACGACGGGGCTCGCGAGCACGAGCAGCAGCCAGCCGAGGCTCTGCTGGCCGATGCTCTCGAGCGCGCCCGAGAACACCGTGAGGATGCCGAGGAACGACACCAGGAAGCCGGCCACCTGGCGCGCGCGCAGGCGTTCGCCGAGGAACAGCACGGCACTGCCTGCCATCAGCAGCGGAAAGATCGACCACAACACCGCGGCGATGCCCGACGGCACGACCGTCTCGGCTGCGTACAACACGCCATAGGAGCCCGCGAAGGTCGTCAGACCGCTCGTGATCCACAACCATCGCGGTGGCGGTGGGGCGGCTTCCAGGCGCGCCAGGCGCGGCGCGAGCGCGGTCATGACCAGACCCGCGATGCAAAACCGCAGAGCGGCCGATGACAGCGGGGGTTGGTCGCGCAGGCAGACGCGGATCGCCCACCACGTGCTGCCCCAGACGAGACACAACAGAGCCACGAGCAGCGGCACCGTGAAGCGGTGCAGCTCGCGTTCGCGTCGATCAGGGGCAACGCATGCCATGAAGTGGTGGCAGCAGAGCGAGGTCGCGGCCGCAAGGCAACACGATGGACTGGACGCTGCTGCAAGCGCAGGCGACCATGCCGTCATGCGCTTCTGTTCGTGGTTCCTGCACTGCACGTGCACCGTCACCATCGCTGCGCAGGCCGTTTCGCCGCAGAACCCGCAGGGTGAAGCCCGGAGCACGCCGGTCGCGCTCGGCGCGGTCGTCGACGCGCCGTTCACGGACGTGCGCTGGCAGGTGCGGCGGCTGCCCGAGCTCGGCAACACGGCGGCAACGGTGCTGTTCTTCGCGACGAACGAATGCCCGATCGTGCAGCGTTACCTGCCGCGGATCGGCAAGATCGCGCGCGACTACCTGGACCGCGGCGTCGTCGTGCTCGTCGTGAGCGTGGGTGCTTCCGATCACCTCGTCGATGCCGCAGGGGCCGTGACCGAAGCGGCGCCCGCAGCGATCGCCGTGAAGGACTTCGAGCTCGGGCTGTGCGCTTCGTGTGGCGTCGACCGCACGGCGACCGCGGTCGTGCTGGACCGCGACCACCACCTCGTCTACCGCGGCCGCGTCGACGACCAGCACGGCTACACGGGATCGAAGCAGGCTCCGGCGCGAGACGATCTGCGCCTCGCGATCGAGGACGTGCTCGCGGCCCGTCCCGTGGCCGTGCCCGAGACGGAGGTCAGCGGATGCCTCGTCACGAAACCGGCGCCGGTGCTGCCGGCAACCGCGCCGACCTATGCGCGCGACGTGGCGCCGATCGTGCAGCGCCACTGCCAGGAGTGTCATCGCGAGCACGGCGAGGCGCCGTTCGCGTTGCTCGACGAAGCGCAGGCCAAGAAGCACGCGGGCATGCTCGGCGAAGTCGTGGCCCAGGGCCGCATGCCGCCGTGGTATGGCAGCTCGGCGCACGGCTCGTTCGTGAACCACCGCGGTCTGTCGGCGGCGGAGCGTTCGGTGATCGCGGGCTGGCTCGCAGCGGGCATGCCGAGCGGCGAAGCAAACGCAGCGCCGCCGCCGCTGGCGCCGCGCGCCAGCGAGTGGCGCATCGGCGAGCCCGACGTCGTGATCACGGTCAAGGCGCCGATCCGGCTGCCCGCGGAAGGCCCGATTCCCTACAAGTACTTCGTGCTGCCGTATCGCTTCACGCAGGACACCTGGGTCGAGGCGATCGAGATCAGCCCCACGAACGAACGCGCGTTGCACCACTGCAACCTCGCGCGCGTGAAGTTGGGCGAGCAGTTCTCGCAGGACGGCTTCGTGACGGGCTACGTGCCGGGCGGCGATCCGCTCGTGATGGACCCGGGCACCGCCGTGCGCATTCCCGCGGGTTCTGCGCTCGCGCTGCAGGCCCACTACGTCGCGACCGGCCAGCCCGAGACCGATCGGCTGCGCGTCGGGCTGCGCTTTCCGCGGGTCGTCGTGCAGAAGGAGATGCAGGTGTTGATCGCGGCGGACTTCCGCTTTGCGATTCCACCTGGGGCCAGCGCGCATCCCGTGACTGCTGCGCGCACGCTGCGCGACGACGCGATCGGCATCGGCATGTTCGTGCACATGCATCTGCGCGGGCGCGACATGAAGGTCGTGGCGGACGCTCCGGGCGGCGACGTGGAGACGCTCCTCGTCGTGCCGAACTACAACTTCGACTGGCAGCAGTCCTATCGCTGGGCGCCGCTCAGCAAGACGTTCGCGCGCGGCACGAAGATCCAAGCACTCGCGCACTACGACAATTCGGCGTTCAACCCGTTCAACCCCGACCCGACTGCGACCGTCAAGTTCGGCCTCGAGACGGCGGACGAGATGATGTACCTGTTCTTGTTCTGGGTCCGGCGCGAGGAAGCGCTCTCGCTGCGCATCGACGCAGCCTCGGGCCACGTGCTCGCGCAAGACGGCGGCCGCTGACGCCCTGACGTCTCCCCGCCTTGGTGAGATCAGCCGCGTGGTCTCTTCGCCGCGTTGGCCTCGGACGCATCGCCGCAGCGGCGCCCATTGGCTGTTTTGCCCCGCACGAGAACGCCGCGTTGCGGCGATGCCAGACTACTTGTCCAGCCCGAGCTTCTTGAGCTTCGGCGGGATCACCGCGCGGCAGTACCCGTTGTTGGGGTTCTTGCGGAAGTAGTCCTGGTGGTACTCCTCCGCGGGCCAGAAGCGTCCGGCTTCGATCACTTCCGTCACGATCGGGTCGGTGTGCTTCTGCTGTGCGGCCTTGATCGCCGCGAGCGCAGCGGCGTGCTGCGCTTCGGAGTGGAAGAAGATGACCGAACGGTATTGCGTGCCGATGTCGTTGCCCTGTTGGTTCAGCGTGGTCGGGTCGTGCGACTTGAAGAACCACTCGAGCAGTTTGCCGTAGCTGATGCGCGACGGATCGAACGTCACCTGCACGACCTCGGCGTGGCCCGTGGTGCCGCTGCACACGTCCTGGTAGGTCGGCGCCTCGGTGGTCCCGCCCGAGTAGCCGGAAACCACGTCGAGCACGCCGTCGAGCTTTTCGAGCACGGCTTCGCTGCACCAGAAGCAGCCGTTGCCGAGGGTCGCAACTTCCTTTGCCGGCTGGGAGGACGGTGGGGTAGGCATGGGGGCGGTAGGGGGTTTTTCGGGTGGTGCTGAGGTCTTCGTGGCAACGGGTGGATCCGGCTGTCGCAGCGGTTCGGGCCCGGAACAGGCGGAACCGGCCAAGGCCGCGACGAACCAGGCGACGGTGGTGAAGAATCCTCGCATGAGCGCCAGCCTAGGCTCCGACAGGCGCCGCGCCCAGGTGGAAAGTCTGGTGGGTCCTTCCGGAGAACGGGGCCCCAAGTATCATCGGGCCACGACCGCTGGGGCAACCCCACGCGGCGCCATGAGCCCGCTCGGTACACACACCTCGACGAGGTCGGCTTCCTCGACGCCCGGGCACATGAAACCCTATGCGTTTCGCCGAGGAAGCACACCGAAATGGGCAAGAGACTCTACGTCGGGAACCTCCCCTACGACGCCGACGAGGCCGCACTGCGCGCGGCCTTCGCACAGGACGGACGCGCGGTCGAACGCGTCCACATCGTGATCGATCGCGAGACCCAGCGGCCACGCGGCTTTGCCTTCGTCGAGATGGCAACCGAGGAGCAGGCCAAGCAGGCGATCGCGACCTTGGACGGAACGGTGCTGGGCACGCGCCAACTGCGCGTGACCGAGGCCGAAGATCGCCGTCCAGCCGGTCCCGGAGGCCCGCCGGGTCCGCGCGGCGCGGGTCCGCGGCCGGATCGCGCGGAAGCGGGTGCACCGCGTTTCTCCGACAACGGCGCGCCGCGTCACGCGGGCGAGGATCGCACGAACCGCTTCGGCCCCGACTCGAGGCCCAAGCGCGAACGCGAGCAGGAGGTGAAGCGCCCGCATTCGCGGCGTCGCGCCGAGGAAGACGACGATGGCCGCGGTGGCCGGCGCGGCAACAACCGCTTCGACGACGACGAGGAATAGCCCGCTCCTGCAGGGCCTCGCAGGCGTTCGCCTCCGGCTTGATGTTCGTGTTTTGTTAGGTATACCACGCGAGTGGTCCTCCTGCTCGCGCGCACACATTTCTCCCTGCTGACTGGCCCGGCCAGCCCGCGGGCGCTGTGCGAAGAAGCAGTCCGGCGCAGTTGCAGCCACCTCGTGCTCACCGACACGAACGGTCTGTACGGGCTGCATGCGTTCGCGAGCGAAGCGGCGCGCGTCGGGTTGCAGGCGGTGTTCGGCTGCGAACTCGTGCACGGCGCCCACCGGCTCGTGGTGATCGCGCGCGATCGCGCCGGCTACGCGTCGTTGTGTGCGCTGGTCAGCGAGCGGCACGGCATCGGGGTGCATGCGACCGTCGCGTTCGATCTGCCGCGCGCGTGCGAGCGTCATGCCAGAGGACTCTGGTTCCTCTGTGCCGACCCGAGCCTGCTGCCGTCGCTCGTCGCCAGAGTGCCGGCGGGGCAGTTGCTCGTCGCGTTGCCGGTGCGCCTGGCCTCGTCTTCGGCAGCGGATGCGGCGCCGGTGTTGCGCTCGAGCACCGGCTCTTCGCGTCCCGTCTCTTCGGGCAAGACCGTTTCCTCGGACAAAGAACCGCGCCCCGGGCGCAAGACGCCCGATCCGGGGCCGCGATGGCCACGTTCGCTGCTGGTCGGCCTCGCGCGCGATTTCGAGCTGCCGCTCGTGGCCGTGCACGACGTGTGGTTTCCGACCGAATCCGACCACGCGCTGCACGAGCTGTTCCTGGCCGTGAAGTGGAACCGCGGGCTGCGGGGCGGCGAAGCCGCGATCGACCTGCACGGTGTCTCGATCGCGCCGCGGCACGCGCACCTGCCGCCGCGCGGTGCTCTGTTCGCCGATCACGGTGTGCCCGCAGCGCTCGCGATGGCCGACACCGTGCTCGCGAGCTGCACGCTCGCGTTTCCGGAACGCGCGCCGCCGATCTTTCCGCCCGTGACCCTGCCGCAAGGCACGACCGCCGCGGCGCGCCTGCGCGAGCTCGCGTTGGCCGGGTTGCAGCGGCGCTACGGCGGCGACGCGGCGGCGCGCGCGCGCTGCGAACACGAGCTCGAGGTCATCGAGCACATGGGGTTCCCGCCCTACTTCCTGGCCGTGACCGCGATCGCCGACCTCGCGCGCGAACGCGACATCCCGTTCGTCGGACGCGGTTCGGCGGCGGACAGCCTGGTCGCCTACTGCCTCGGCCTCACGGACGCGGACCCGCTGCGTTACGGCCTCCTGTTCGAGCGCTTCCTGAATCCGGGGCGCAGCGATCTGCCCGACATCGACCTCGACTTCTGCTGGCGGCGCCGCGACGAGCTGATCGCGGCGGTCTATGCGCACTTCGGCCAGGACCACGTCGCGATGATCGCGACCTACAACACCTGCGGACCGCGCGCGGCCTACCAGGAGGCCGCCAAGGTCATGGGGCTGCCGCCGGCCGAGGCCGCGCGGCGCAGCAAGCTGCTGCCGTGGCACGTGCACGCGGCGATCGACCTCGCCGCGGTCGTCGCCGAGACGCCGGGCTTCTGGCGGCACGGCCATCGCGCAACCGCGATGAGCGACAGCGAAGTGCTGCCGCCCGCGCGCGAACAGCTGTTGCTCGCCGCGGCACAGCACCTGCTGCAGGCACCGCGTCACCTCGGGGTGCATCCGGGCGGTGTCGTGATCACGCCGGGGCCGATCGCGACGTTCGCTCCGCTCGAACGCGCGAGCAAGGGCGTCGTCGTGACGCAATACGACATGCACTTCGTCGAGGGCCTCGGCCTCGTCAAGATCGACCTGCTCGGCAACCGCGCGCTGACGATCGTGCACGACTGCGTGCGCATGCTGCGGAGCCACGACGTCGCCGTGCCCGACCTGCAGCAGATTCCCGAGGACGACGCGCGCACGGGTGCTTTGCTCGAGAGCGGCCGCACGCTCGGCTGCTTCCAGGTCGAGTCGCCCGCGATGCGCTCGCTGTTGCAGCAGATGGGAGCGCGCACGATGGACCGCGTGATCCAGGCGATCGCGCTCGTGCGGCCGGGGCCCGCCGCCTCGGGCATGAAGGACGCGTTCGTGGCCCGCGCGCGCGGCCTCGAGCCCGTCGTCGCGGCGCATCCGCTGCTTGCCGAAGTGTTCGCCGACACGTTCGGCATCATGCTCTACCAGGAGGACGTGATCCGCGCCGCGATGGTGGTCGCCGGTCTCGACGCGACGGGCGGCGACGGTCTGCGGCGGCAGCTCGGCAAACGGGACCGGCGTTCGGCCGATACGAAGAGCGACTTCGACGCGTTCCTCGTCGCGGGTCTGAAGCGCGGCTTGCCGCGTGCTTCGATCGAGCAGGTGTGGGCCGAGATGGCACGCTTCGCCGCCTATTCGTTCTGCAAGGCGCACGCGGTGACCTACGGCCGGCTCGCGTTCCGCTGCGTCGCGTTGAAGGCGCGCTGGCCCACGGCCTTCCTCGCCGCACTGCTGCGCAATGACGCGGGCTACTTCGCGCCGGGCGTCTACGCCGAGGACAGTAAACGCCTGGGTGCTTCGCTGCTGCCGCCGTGCATCCAGACCGGTGGCGCGGAGTTCGAGCTCGCAGGCCTCGACGTGATCCGCACGGGGCTCTCGTGCGTGCGCGGTCTGTCCGAACGCACGGTGCACGCGATCCTCGCGGCGCGCGCCGCCGGTGGGCCGTTCCGTTCGCTGACGGATTTCCTCGCGCGCGTGCGGCCGGCCCGCGACGAAGCCGAGAGCCTCATCCTCGTCGGCGCCTGTGACGCGCTCGGCACGACGCGGCCCGAGCTGCTGTGGCGCCTGCAAGTGGCAATGACGCCGCAGGGGCGGCAGACAGCACAGCGCCAAGCACTCGCTGCGCGCGGGGCACTGTTCGCCGATGCGCTCGTGCCGCCCGAGGTCTCGTATCCGCCGCTGCCCGAGTTCGACGAGGCGCGCCGTTGTGAAGCGGAGCTGCGTCTGCTCGGCTTCACGCTCGGCAGCCATCCCGTCGACGTGATGTGGCGCCGCGGCGAGTTGCCGGGCCGGCGCGGTTGCGTGCCGTGTGGCAAGGTCGAGCACCACGTCGGCGAGACGGTTTCGGTGTGCGGGTTCGCCGTTGCGTATCGGCCGCACCACAGCGCGCAGGGCGCGATGTGTTTTCTGACGATCGAAGACGGCACCGGCATCGTCGAGGCGACGCTGTTCCACCGCGTGTTCATGCAGTGTGGGGGGCTCGTGCAGGGTCGCGGTCCGTTCGTCGTGAAGGGCGCCGTCGAAGAGCGTCTCGGCGGTGTCGGGCTGCGTGTGCTCGACGTGATCCCGTGTCTGCCCTAGTCCCGCGGCACAGCAGCCCGGGATCGTGACAGCGCCGCGGCCAACATCGGCAACAGCCTTCGTGCACGCGCCCGCGTCGCTGGTAGAGTCCCGAGCATGGCAGGCAGGATGTCCAACCGGGAGCGAATCGACCGACTGCGCGCGGAAGCGGAGGCCGCGGCGAAAGAGAAGGCCGCAGCGAAGGCGGCGAAGGCGGCGCTTCCCCCGAAGTCGCGCAAGTCGTCGAGCAAGGCACAGCCGCCCGCTCGCGTGCGGATCGTCTGGCTCGTGTGCGATCCGAGTGGCAAGGAAGTGAAGCGCTTTCCCTACGCGCAGGAGCAGGAAGCCCGCGCCGACGCGCAGCAGCAGTCGGCCGCGACGGGGCGCTCGTACTTCGTGATGCAGGCCGACGCGCCATACGAGTAGGGCCCGTTCGGGGCTCCCCGTGCGTGCTTGTTCCGCGTCGAGGTTGCTGCATGCTGCCGGCATGACGAGCGGCCGTGCGTGCTTTCTGCCTCCGTGGACAGCTGCCCTGCTCGCCGCATGTGCTGCGCCACCATCGCCGCCGGCCCCTCCGGTCGGGGGCGCTGCGGTCGCGGTCGCGCAGGCCGAGCGCGGCGCGCGTGCGCGCGCGCGCGACCTCGGCATTCACATTGGTGGCTTGCCAGAAGGCAGCAACGACGCGATCACCGATGTGCCCGGCGTCGCGGTGGGCCACACCACGCTGCGCGACGGCGTGCGCCTGAACACCGGCGTGACCGTGATCCTGCCGCACGGCGGCAACCCGTTCCGCGACAAGGTGTGCGCGGCGCTCGTCGTGCAGAACGGCTTCGGCAAACTCGTGGGCGCCACGCAGCTGCAGGAGCTCGGCGAGCTCGAGAGCCCGATCGCGCTCTGCGCGACGCTCAACGTGCACCGCGTCGCCGACGGCCTGCTCGACTGGCTGCTCGCGCTGCCCGGGAACGAGAACGTGCGTTCGGCGAACGTCGTCGTCGGCGAGACCAACGACGGCCACCTGTCCGACATCCGCGCGCGCGCCGTGACGGCACAGCACGTGGCCGTGGCGATCGCGAGTGCGACGACGGGCCCCGTGCCGGTCGGCTGCGTCGGCGCGGGGGCGGGCACGGTGTGTTTCGGCTGGAAGGGCGGCATCGGCACGAGCTCGCGGCGCGTGGGCGAGCACACGATCGGCGTGCTCGTGCAGACGAACTTCGGCGGGTCGCTGCGCATCGACGGGCGGCCGCTCGAGTTCTTCCTGCAGGCCGGCGTCCCGACGAGCGACCACGACGGCTCGTGCATGATCGTGATCGCGACCGATGCGCCGCTCGACAGCCAGGCACTGCGGCGGCTGGCGACGCGCGCGTTCGCTGGCATGGCTCGCACGGGCGCGTCGTTCTCGCACGGCAGCGGCGACTACGCGATCGCGTTCTCGACGACGGGTCGCAAGGAACGTTCGCTGCAGGGGGACACGCTGTCCCGGTATTTCGTGGCCGTTGCCGACGCGACCGAGCAGGCGATCCTCGATTCGCTGTTCGCGGCCGAGACGACGACGGGCATGGGAAGCACCATGAAGGCGCTGCCGCTCGACGAGCTGCGTCGCATGGCGCCGTTCCGGAGCTTCGACTTCTAGCTGCATGCGCAAGCGCCGCGGACCACTGCCCGTGCCACCGCCGCTCGGCGGCATCGTGATCGACGGCAGCAACGTGATCGCGAGCGGCAGCGGCCGCGCGACGATGCGGCTCGACCTCGCCGAACAATGGTTCCATGCGTGGCGCCCCGACCTGCCGATGCAGGTGTTCATCGACTCGACGACGGCGCGCCGCTGCCGGCCGGACGTGCAGGACGAACTGCGCGCGCGCTGCATGGACGTGACGCCGGGCCGCGCGCGATACGCCGTGTGCCCGCGCGGAGAGCCCGCGGATGGCTACGTGCTGCAGCATGCACGCGAGCACCAGGCGCTCGTGGTATCGAACGACCGTTACTTCGACTACGAGGATCTGCGCGCCAACGTGATCACCGTGCAGTTCACGCTCGAAGGCACCACGTTCAACGTCTTCGAGGAGGCGACGTGGTTCCGCAAACCGGGCAGCGCGCTGCGCGTGTTGATGGCCGACCTGCGGAAACTCGGCGCGCCCGGGGAGGCGCGCGAATGACGCGCCGAGTCTACGGGTGCGGCGTGATCGCGATGATCGTTCGCGAAGGGCTCCGGCGCACGCAGGTCACGCCATGAGAGGGACGGCGGGTCGAATTGGACCATGCCCGCGCATCCCGGCGGCGTTGCTCCGCTTCACTGCACTCTCGCGCGCGCCTGCACGAAGCTGTACCAGAACACGGCGTCCGGGTCGCGCGCGACTCGCTGCAGCTCCTGCTGCATGCCGACGACGACCTCGTGCGGGATCTTGCCGGCTTTGGCCAGCGCCGGCGCTCCGCTCAGCAACAACTCGGTCCAGTAGGCGAGGAACTCGGTGCGATCGCCGGGCAGGCGGTTGTCGAGATGGAACGTCTTCACTTCGGTGTGGATGTCGGCGAAGCCGTTCTTCTGCAGCAGAATGCCGAGCTTCGCGCCGACGAAGGGGTCACCGCCCATCTCCATCTGCGTGTCGTTGAACGCGCGCCAATACCGCAGCGTGTTCGGGCTGTAGGGGTCGAGGAAGAACGTCGCGTTCATGACCTCGGTGACGACGACCGGCGAGCCCGAGCGCAGCACGCGCCGCACCTCGGCGAGCGTGCGCGCCGGGTCGGCGACGTGCTCGAGGATCCAGCACAAGAACGCGCCGTCGAACGTGTCGACCGCGAACGGCAGCGTCTCGGCGTTCGCTTCGTGCGCGGTGAACCGGCCCTTGGCGAGCGAGCAGTGCTCGAGGTGGGCCCGCGCGCGCACGAGGTTGTCGGCGCTGCGATCGACGCCGGTCACGTGCAACGACGGAAAGCGCCGCAGCAGGATCTCGGTCTGTGCACCGACGCCGCAGCCGACTTCGAGCACGTTCTTGCAGCGGCGGAACGGCAGGCGGTCGTGCACGGCATCGGCGAGGAACTCGGCCTGGTGGTAGAGCCGATCGCGTTCCTGGGACGTGAAACCGTGCAGGTAGCCGCCACGCGCGTTCGGGCGCCGCCTCTTGGTCGGCGATGCACGCGTGGGCATCGGCTTCCTCTTGGACCTCGGCATGGGCGCGATCGTGGAGCGCGTGCCGCGCGAAGGCAAGTCGGAGTCGATCGAGCGTGTAGCTAACGCTGCGCGCGGTGCAGCAGCGCGAAGCCGATGGCCGCGGCGAGACCGAAGGCACCACACGACCACCACAATGCGTGAGGCCCCGCCGCGTCGTAGACCGCGCCGCCGAGCAACGGCGCGAGCACGAGGCCGGCGCAGAACGTCATGCCATACGCTCCGTTGTAGGCGCCGCGCGCGTGTGGCGGCGCGTGGTCGTTGACGTAGGCGCCGAGCATCGGCATCTGCAGCAGCTCGCCGGCGGCGACGACGACCATCGCGATGACGACCGCAACTCCGCCGATCGGCAGCAACAGACACAGATACCCGAGACCGACGATCGCGGCGCCGCGCGCGACGAGCGGCAAGGCAGCGCGGTGGCGCAGCAGATGCACGGTCGGCATCTCGAACAGCATGATCATCACGGGGTTGATCGCGAGGAACCAACCGATCTGCGACTTCGAGTAGCCGCCGTGCTCTTCGAGGAAACGCGTGCCCGTCGTGAAGTACTGCATGAACGCGATCAGCACGGCGAGGTTGGCGGCCATCAGGCACAGGAAGTGGCGGTCGAGCAACGGCTGGCCGTGGCGTGCGTCGTCGGCCCCGCGTGGCGGCGGCGCGGGATTCCAGTGCCGCGAGCAGACGAACAGCCACAACGCGGCGAGCGCGCAGGTCCCGCCGTCGGCGACGAACATGAGCCGGAAGTCGACCATCGTCAGGTAGCCGCCGATCGTCGGGCCGAACGCCCAGCCCGCGTTCATCGCGAGGCGGTTCAGCGACAGCGCCTTGCGCCGCAAGGCCGGCTCGCAGCTGATCGCGACGGCCGTGAGGCTGCCGGGTCGGAACGCGTCGTTGAGCACGCCGAGCACGAACACCGAGATCGCGAGCAGCCAGGGCTCGCGGATCTGCGTCATCAGCAGCATCCAGACGCCGGTCGACGCGAGCGTGGCGATCTGCGTGCGCACCGGGCCATGGCGGTCCGTGAGCCAGCCGCCGAGCCAGCTGCCGGCGAACGCGCCGAGGCCGTAGGCGCTCAGGAAGCCGCCGGCCTGCGCGGCCGAGTAGTCGAACTCCTTCTTGAGGTAGAGGCTCAGGAAGGGCACGACCATCGAGCCGCAGCGGTTGATGAACCCGGCCGCGCAGAGCACCCAGGTCAGCGCGGGCAGACCGCCGAACGCGTCGCGGTAGAGGACCGCGAGGGGGCGCAGCGGGTTCCTGGCCATCAGGCGCGCCGCAGCGCCTGCGTCGGCGTCATGCGCGCCGCACGGAGGGCCGGGAACGCGCCGCCGAGCAAGCCGAGCAGGATCGCGAAGACGACCGCGATGGCCATTGCGAACGGAGTCGTGCGGAACGGGAACGAGACCTCGGTGAAGGTCGAGAAGTTCGTCGTGCCGGTCCGCATGCAGTTGAGCGGCAGCACGATCAGGACGCCGAGGATGCCGCCGAGCAGGCCGAGGATCGCTGCTTCGAACAGGAACGAGACGAAGATCGCGTAGGGCCGGAAGCCGGTCGCGAGCAGCACGCCGATCTCGTGCGTGCGCGCGGCGAGCGCCGCGAGCATCGCGTTGGTGCCCGTGAACGCGGCCGCGACGCCCATGACGACGGACAGGAACCCACCGAGGATCACGAACATCTTCGAGAGCGGCCCGGTCTGCTTCTTCAGGTATTCGCGCTCCGTCATGGCCTTGGCCGGGATGCGTTTGTCGTTCTCGAGCCGTGCGGCGAACGCGGCCGCGTCGGCTCCGGGCCGCAACTGGCCGATGACGCGGCTCCAGTGTGTGACCTTGAGGGCGGCCTGCATGCGGTCGCAGTCGGCCCAGATCTCACCGGCGTAGGCGCCCTTGGACTCGAAGATGCCGACGACTTTGAACGGGGTCACGTTGATCTGCACGATGTCGCCGACCCTGCCGTTGCGCATGCGCTCGGCGATCGCGCGTCCGAGGATCACCTCGTCGGTGCCGGGCGTGAAGTTCTTGCCGTCGACGATGCGGATGTCGTCGCCGTGGATCGCGAAGGTCATCGGCTGCACGCCCCGCAGCGGGATGTTCGTCTTGCCGCCGTCGAGGCGCGGCAGCAGCGCCGCGAGGTAGAGCTCGGCGGACGCGAGCGGCTTGCCGGCAGCATCGGTCGCGAACTCGGACGTCTCCTTGAGCGCGATCTCGGCGCGCTCCAGGTTGAAAGCGCTCTCGCCCTCGGCGTTGGCGCCGGTCCGCAGCAGGATCGCGAGATCCTCGCGGCCGCGCTCGGCGAACACGGTCGCGAAGCCCTGTTGCAGACTCAGCACGCCGGCCAGCACGGCGACGGTCGCGGCGACGCTGAACACCGTGAGCCACGTGTTGCCGGCGCGCACGATCAGGCTGCGCAAGTTGTATTGCAGTGGAACGAGGGCCATGTCAGACGTCGAGCCGCAGGGCGGTGACCGGTGCGAGGCGGCTGGCTCGCAGCGAGGGCAGGGCACCGGCGAGCACGCCGAGCGTCGCGGCGAGCAGGATGCCCTGCAGCAGGATGCTGTCGTAGATCGAGAAGCCCGGGATCATCGAGTTGACGATGCTCCACAGCGGTCGTTCGGCCATCTTGGCCAGCCCGGCTCCGACCAGGCCGCCGGATAGACACAGCAGCAGACTCTCGACGAGCAGCAGCGCGCTGATCGTGCTGTTGCGGAAGCCGAGCGCCTTCAGGATGCCGATGTCGCGCGTGCGTTCGCGTCCGGCCATCAGCATCGTGTTGAGCACGGCGAAGAAGATCGCGAACAGGACGCCGCCGCCGATGCTCGCGATCAGCGTCGGCACGCTGCCGAGCATCGTCACGAACTGACGCTGGAACTCGGCCTCCTTCGTCGCGCGCACGCGCTGCGGTCCGTTCTCGTAGGTCTGTTCGATGCCGGCGATCACGGCGTCGGGTGCTGCGTCGCCGCGCAGCTGCGTCAGGAACACGCCGACGCCCTGCGGTCCTTGCACGGCGTGCTGCTCGAGCCCTTCGCGCAGGTAGTCGAAGTGGAAGAACATCGTGCTCTGGTCGACGTTCACCGACTTGCTGCGATACTTCGCCGCGATCGTGAAGTCCCACGTCGCGCCGTCGGTGCGCGGGAAGATGGTCCCGATCAGCGGCACGTGGTCGCCGATCTTCCAGCCGAAACGCGCGGCGAGGTCCTCGCCGATGATGCAGTTCGTGCGCGCGCGCTGCCAGTCGGCCAGCGTACCCTGCGTGAACTCGACCTCCGGGTAGCTCTTGACCCACTTCTCGGCGTCGACGCCGAACTGCGCGAAGAAGTTCGACGGATCCTGGTAGATGCCGCCGAACCACTGGAAGCGCACGAGCCAGTCGACGCCCGGCACGGTGGTGATCTTGCTCTCGTAGCTCGCCGGCAGACTCACGAACAGGCTCACCGCGGACTGCACCCACAGGCGCGAGCTCGACGCGGTGGCCACGGCGGTGTCGAGACCGCGGTTCGCGGCGTCGAGCACACACAGCAGGAACACGGCGACGGTCACCGATCCGGCGGTCAAGACCGACCGCACCGGGTGCGCGAGCAGGTTGCGCAGCAGCAGTTTGAACGGCATGGTTCAGTTCCTCGAGGTGTGGCCGGCTGCCGCCGCCTTGCGGTTGTCGTCGATGCGGCCGAGCTTGCCCTTGTCGAGGTGGATCACCTTGTCGGCGAACATCGCGGCCTCGCCGTCGTGCGTGACCATGAGGATCGTCTTGTGCAGCTCGCGGTTGAGCCGCTGCAGCAGCTCGAGCACCTGCGTCGCCGTTGCGCGGTCGAGGTCGCCGGTCGGCTCGTCCGCGAGGATCACCTGCGGGTCGGTCGCGAACGCGCGCGCGATCGCGACGCGCTGCTCCTGGCCGCCCGACAGCTCGCGCGGCTTGTGGTCCATGCGGTCCTGCAGCCCGACGAGCTCGAGCGCGTGTTCGGCCTGCGCGCGCCGTTTCTGCTTCGACAGCGGCGCGAGCAACAGCGGCAACTCGACGTTCTCGCGCGCCGTGAGCACGGGCAGCAGGTTGAAGCCCTGGAACACGAAGCCGACGTTCGCGGCGCGCCACTGCGCGAGCTGTCCGCCGTCGAGCGTGCTCAAGTCCGTGCCGCCGACGACCACGTTACCGGCGTCCGCGTGGTCGAGACCGCCGATCAGGTTCAACAGCGTCGTCTTGCCCGAGCCCGACGGACCCATCAGCGCGTAGAACGCGCCGCCGTCCATGCTGAGGTCCAGCGCGTCGAGCACCACGAGCGTTTCGCCGCCGCGGTGGTAGGTCTTGGTGGCTTTGTGGACTTCGATGGCTGTGACCATGGCGAGGAGGTGGTTGAGGCGTGGAAAGGGACGTGGCTATTTCGGGATGGGGCGCACGCGGCTGCCGTCCCGCAGCGACGACGGTGGATCGAGCACGATGCACTGACCCGGAAGCAGGCCCGCTGCGATCGCGACGCGGCCCGACTTGCGTTCACCGGCCGTCACGACCTGGAAGCGCACCGTATCGCGTTCGAGCACGAAGGCGCCCGTCTTGCCGCTCTGCTGGACCAACGCCTGCTCCGGGACGACGACTGTGCGCGCAGCACCGGGTGTGGTCTCGGGTGCTCGTGCATCGGGCGCGCGAAACACGACGCGAACGCCCATTTCGGGGCGCAGCCGCTCGTTGCGCTGCAGCAGCCGCACGCGTACTTCTACGGTCGCCTTCTGGCGGTCGGCGGTCGGCCAGATGCGGTCGACGACGCCTTCGTAGCGGTCGTCGGGGAACGCGTCGAGGAACACGTCGGCAGGTGCCCGGAGACTCACCGAGCCGAGCGTCGTCTCGGGCACGTTGGCCTGGATCTCGAGCGAGTCGAAGTCGACCATCGTGCAGACCGCGCCGCGCGCGTTGCTGCCGCCCTGCACGTTCGGCGAGACGACCTCGCCGACCTCGGCGTCCTTGAGCACGACGATGCCGTCGAACGGCGCGCGCAGGTCGGTCTTGTCGAGCCGCGCCTTGGCCTCGAGCACGGCCGCCGCCGCGACGTCCTGCTGGGCCTTGCTGACCGCGAGGTCGGCGGTCGCCACGAGGATGCGCTGCTTCGCCGTCGTCGCTGCGGTGTTGCTGCCCGCGAATGCGGCTTCGGACGCGGCGAGCCGCGCCGTGGCGGCGTCGAGGTCGGTGCGCGCGCGCTCGACGTCGCGCGGCGAGCCGACGCCGGTCCGCAGCAGCTCCTCGGCGCGTTGGTGTTCGTTCTTGGCCCATGCGACGTTGGCCTTCGCTTCGTCGCGCTGGGCCGCGGCCGTCACGGTCGCCGCCTCGGCTTCGGCCAGCACGGCGCGGCTCGTGGCCTCGGCGCGTTCACTGCGCTGCACGCCGGCCGCGGCGGCGGCGAGGTCGGCTTCGGCGCGCTGCAACGCAGCGCGATACTCGTCGGCGAACAACCTCGCGACGACGTCGCCCTGCTTGACGACGGATCCCTCGCGCACCGAGAGCTCGACGATGCGGCCCGGCACGTCCGACGAGAGCGCGGCGCGGCGCGCCGCGACGACGTAGCCGTTCGCAGCGGTGCCGCGCACGGCCGCTGCGGCGGCTGCGGCCGACTCGCTGACGACCATCGTGTTGACCTCGGGCAGGCGCACGCGGTCCACAAAGCCCGACAAGGCCGGCCAGAACAGCCAGATCGCAACGCAGAGCGCCGCGAGCAGCAACACGCGGAACGGCCAGGGATTCGTGCGGCGGTGGGAGGCTGTGGGCGGCGGGCCGCGGTCGATCTTGAGGCTCTGCAGATCCACAGGCGACGGTTGCGTGCGAAAGACCAGAGGTATAGCGCGCGCACGCTCGAAATGCCGCCGTCGGGCCGTATGGTTCGGTCCATGGTCCTGCCGGTCGTGCGCCGCATCCTAGCGCCTGTCGAGCTCGCCGAGACCCGCGAGCCCGACCTCGGCTACGCGATCGCTCTCGCGGCGCAGATGCGGGCGCAACTGCTCTTGCTCGCCGTCATCGACACACCCGCGACCGTGAACCTGATCGGACGTCACCGTGCGATGGCCGGCGAGAGCGGCGACTTCGACAAGGCGCTGCAGGACGAAGTGCAGCACATGTTGCAACAGCTCGTCGACCAGGCCGCCGAAGCCGGCGTGCACGCGCTCGGCCACCTCACGGTCAGCGAGGACGTCGAAGAAGAGATCCTCAAGGAGGCGCTCGTGCGCAAGGTCGACCTCATCGTGGTGCGATCGCGCGGGCGCAGCGGCTTCATGAAGGCCTTGCTCGGCAGCACCGCGGGCGAGATATTGAAGGCTGCCCCGTGCCCGGTCCTGGTGGCGCGCACATGAAGAGCAACGGCAGCAGCCGTGGTGCCAAGGCAGCAGGAAGCGGCGCCGATCGTCGCCCGGCGGGTCGCGCGAACGCGCGCGCACGCACGGAGCACGCCGGACCGGCAACGTCCGACGGTCCATTCCTGGTCAAGGCCGCTGACCTGCGCTGGACCTGCCCGTCGATCAAGGCCTCGGGCACGCCGCCGACCGCGGCGTTCCTGCTGGGCCAGGATCGGCCGATGGCCGCGTTGCGCACGGGCTTGTCGATCCACGCGCAGGGTTACAACCTGTTCGTGTCGGGGCTCATGGGTTCGGGGCGTTCGGCCGTCGTGCAACTGCTGCTGCGCGACATCCAGCCGGTCTGCCGCCGCGTGCCCGACCGCGTCTTCGTGCACAACTTCCGCGAGCCGCACCGCCCGTTGCTCGTCTCGCTGCCGTCGGGGCGCGCGACCGCGTTCCGCGACGAGTTGCACGAGCTGGGTCGCGTGCTGCATCGCGTGCTGACGGCGGCGTTGCGTTCGCGACCGCATCGCATGTCGCGCCGCGTCGTGCTGCGCGCGAGCGGCACACGCGAGCGGCGCATCCTCGACGCCGTGCAACGCCAGGCCCAGAAGCAGGGCTGCTCGCTGGTGCGGTTCCAGGCCCAGAGCGGCACCTCGACGGCCGACATCTACCCGGTCGTCGACGGCGAGCCGATCACGCTCGACGCGCTGTCGGCGCTCGCGATCGAGGGCAAGGTCACCGAAGAGCAGCGCGCGCACCTGCTGAAGCAGCGCGAGCAGCTGCTCGAGCGTCTCGACGAAGTCAACCAGCGCATCCGCGAGGAGCAGACGCGCGTCGAGAGTGAATTGAGCGCGATGGACCGGCAGCTCGCGTGGCGGGTGCTGCAGGCGCAGACCAAGGAGTTCCTGCGCCGCTGGCCGCAACCCGAGGTCGCCGACTGGATGGACGCGGCCGGTGAGTTCGTCGAACGTCACCTGGCCCAGTTCATCTCGGTCGAGACGAACATCGACGAGGAACACAAGCTCTCGGAAGTGCCCGCCGCTCCGCCCGGCGAAGCGCGGTTCCCCGAGTTCGCGAGCAAGATCGTCAAGACGTCGTTCACCGACTCGTGCCCGGTCATCATCGAGACGAACCCGACCTACGCGAACCTGTTCGGCACGATCAGCCCGCCGCCCGAGGGCAACCCCGGAGTGCAACACATCGCGCCGGGCGCGATGCTGCGCGCCGAGGGCGGCTACCTCGTGCTGCGCTGCCTCGACGTGCTGCGTGAGAACGGCGTCTGGCACCAGCTCAAGCGCGCGCTGCAGACGGGCCATCTCGAGATCCGCGAGTTCGATCAGGGTTCGGGCACGCAGACCGGTTCGCTGCAGCCCGAGGCGATCCCGATCGACATCAAGGTCGTGCTGATCGGCGAACCCGGCGTCTACGAGCAGCTCGCAGCCGAGGACGGCCAGTTCCCGCAGATCTTCAAGATCCACGCCGAGTTCGACAGCACGATCCCGGTCGACGAGCAGAACCTCACGCGCTACGCGGACTACCTGCAGTGGCTCGTCGACGCGCACGACCTGCGTCCGTTCGCGGCGGGCGCGATGGCGGCCGTCGCCGAATACGGCGCGCGCGCCGCGGGCAGGCGCGATCGGCTCATCACGCGCTACAGCGAGCTCGGCGATCTCGCGCGCGAGGCATCGCACCTGTGCGAGAGCACGGGCGCCAAGACCGTGGGCCGCGAGCACGTCGAAGCCGCGGTGCGCATGCAGCGGCAGCGGCACGACCTGCCGCAGGAGCTCACGGAGCGCGACTACGCGGCGGGTTACATGCGCCTGTCGACGACGGGCCACGCCGTGGGGCAGATCAACGCGCTGACCGTGCTCAATACCGGCACGATCGAGTTCGGCCGCCCGTGCCGCATCACCTGCAACTCGGGTGTCGCGACGACGCAGCGCTCGGGCCTCATCAACATCGAGGGCCTCGCGAACCTGTCGGGTCCGATCCACGACAAGGGCGTGATGATCCTCGAAGGTTTCCTGCTGCAGGAATACGGCCGCGACGGGCCGCTCTGCATGCAGGCGACGATCTGCTTCGAGCAGCTCTACAACGGCGTCGAGGGCGACTCGGCCTCGCTGGCCCAGCTGCTCGCATTGCTCAGCTCGCTCAGCGACGTGCCGCTCGCGCAGGGTTTCGCGATCACGGGCTCCGTGAACCAGAAGGGCGAAGTGCAGGCCGTCGCGGCGGTCAACGAGAAGGTCGAGGGCTTCTTCCGCCTCTGCCGCGCGCGCCGGCTCACGGGCAAACAGGGCGTCGTGCTGCCGCGCGCGAACGTGGGCGACCTGATGCTCGACCAGGAAGTCGTCGATGCCGTCGAGCACGGCGACTTCAGCGTGCACGCGGTTGGCAGCGTGCAGGACGCGATCGAGGTGTTCACGGGCTTGCCGGGGGCCGAGGTCCTGCTGCGCGTGAAGAAGGCGCTGCAGACCCTGCGCGAGATCGCGCGGTTCGGTGACGCCCGGGGGCCAGCTGGCTGAGACGCGGCGGTCAGCTCTTCTTCTCGACCCTTCGACCCCAGGGCCGCGCGGGCTGCGCCTTCGGGTCGGTGCGCTCGCGGCGCGGCTGCGGCTCGAGCACGACTTCCTTGGGCGGCGTCTGCTTGGCTGGCTCGAGCTGCACCTCGCGGTCGAAGCGCTTGCCGAGGTCGGTGAGCGTCTGCCGCAGATCCTCGGAGCTGGCCGCAAGGTGGCGCAGCGGCGTGGTGATCTCGAGCAAGCTCTGTCGCTGCACCTCGAGTCCCTGCTGCTCCTGGTGCAGGCGCGGTTCGTAGGCCGAGAGCTGCGCGCGCAGCGCTGTCTCGAAGGCCTTGCGCAAGTCGGGCCCGAAGAACTTCAGCAGCGCTGCGGCGGTCTGTGGGCCGAGTTCGCGGCGGAACCGCGTGACACACTGGTGCAGGTGGAGGCGCCCCGGTTCCCCGAGTCGGTCGGCTTTGTCCTTGCCGGGGATCTTGGTGTCGGGCTTGCTCGCGGGGCCGAACAGGCGCTCGCGCACGCGATCGAGCGAGCGGAACGCCAGCAGGTCGAGCATTCCCCTCCTGACCGGGATCTCGCGGACGTCGACCGGAACCGTGGCGGTGCCGGACCAGACGACGTTGCCGAGCTGTGTGAGCGCCTTGGCCTTGAGCTCCTGCGGATCGATGCCGGCACCGCGCAGAAGTTCGTGCACACCACTCGGCAGGTCGAGGCCGGCGTCCCCCTGCGCCTGTTGCTGTTCGAACGAGCGCATTGCGGCCGCGAGCACTTGCTCGCGGTAGTCGTGCACGAGCGGCGTCCATTGCTGTGCCACGAGCCAATCGAGGCTCTGGCTCGACAGGAACCACGTGTCGATCGAAGCGCCGAGGATGCGCAGCAGCTTGGCCCCGGCGTCGCGCGCGCAGCGCTCGACCTCGGCAGTGGTTTCTTGCTCGGTGCGCGCGCACACCTGCGTCCAATCGAGCTGCAGCGCCGCCGCGACGCGCTTCCGTTCGTTGGTCACGAACGCGAGCCGATCCTCGACTTCGGCGAGCTGCTGCTCGAGCCGCGCCATCGCGGCGCCCGTGGCGTGCCCGGTCGCTTCGCCGAGAAGCGAGTCCGCGCGGTGCAGCGAGTCGTGCAGGAACGCCGTCAGGTAGTCGGAGCTCGCGAGGTAGTCCGCGAGATCCTGCCGGAACGAGCGGAAACCGGGCGGCGCCTGCTCGGGCTGTTGCTGCAGCACGCTGCTCGCGGCGCGCATCAGGTCGACCGGATACATGCGCACGCGGCCCTCGGCGGCGGCTCGCTGCATCGGCGCGGACATCGCGAGCTGTTCGAACGCGCGCAGCACCGCTTCGGGCTGCGACTGCTCGAGACTCGGCACGAGTCTGCCGTCGGGCGACAGGTCGCGCTTGTGCGAGTCGATGTTCACGACGAGGAAGATGCGCGAGAACAGGTCCAGCAGCTGCTCGAACTCGGTGAACACCTGCTCGAGGAACAACGTGTCGCTCTTGACCACGAAGATCGCGCACGCGGCCGAGTGGCGGAAGTCGCGCGTCATGCGGTCGTAGCCAAACCGCATGCGCGTGTACAGACCCGGCGTGTCGACGAGCACCGCGCCGTCCGCCGCGAGCTTCGTGCCCGGCACGCGCACCTCGACGGAACGGATCGCGACCGGGAAGTGCTCCTGCGGATCGAACGGCACGCCGCCCTGCTCGGCGCTCCGGATCGCCTGCGCGAGCTCGGCGTGGGCCTTCTCGATGTGCTCGTGCAGCTCGCGGCCGGCTGCGAAGGTGTGCTCGGTGCCGTCGTAGCTCGTGGTCGTGTACGTGCGTTCGTCGCCGGGGCGGACGAAGACGAGGCACGGATACGCGGGCAGGCTCGACACCTCGCTCACGTAGGCCGCGGCGATCGCGTTCATCAGCGTCGACTTGCCGCTCTTGAGCGGACCGAAGATGAGTACGTAGGCCTGCTGCTCGGCGACCTTGTCGCACAACGCTTCGAGCTGGTGATGCAGGTCCAGCAGCGGCGCATGCAGTGACTTCGCCGGTGTCTGCGCATCGGCGCCGATCGCAGCGGCGGCGGCCGCGAGGTCGTGCAACACCGGACGCAACGTCGCGTCGAACTGCTTGCAATAGGTGCCGAGCTGGGTGCTCATGCGAGGTGGCGGCTCTTCGGCGAGGCGTGGGCAGGGCGGCGACGCGCCAACCGGCAGGCGCGTCGCGGTCGACGATTGGAGCGGGCGGCGCGCTCGATGGGAGAGGCAGGCGCAGGTTTTGTTCTGCACACGATGTGGAGAACTCCGGCTGTGCTGTGACGGTGCACGGTGCGCGACGTCACTTGACGGGCAGCAGCGGCAACTCGTCGGCGCGATGGTGGTGCCAGGTGAATGCGCCTGTGTTGGTGTCGACCTCGCCCGGCACGACGCGCAGCTGATCGGCGGTCACGCGAGCGCGCAACTCGTCGGAGCTCGCGAGCAGATGCTCGCGCTGCGACAGCACGAGCGCCCTTCCGAGAGAGAAACTGCCGAGCGAGATCTCGTTGCGCTTGGCTTCGGCGCGCAGGCTCTCGAGGCGTTGGGCAAGGGCATCTTGCCTTGGCTCGACGCCGGGTCGCGTGTCCGCGCGAGGGGGAGCCGTGAGTGTCCGGCAGGAAGTGTGCGTGAGGATCAGCACGAGCGAGAGTCGTTCTTCGCGCACGAGGCGTTCGAGCAGGCCGATGGATTCCGGGCTCACGAACGGTCCCGGCGTGCTGATCAGCAGCACGTTGCGGCGATGCAGTCCGAGCACGGCCGGGACGTCGAGGTCGGCATCGGCGCACATGAAGACCGCGCAGACGTAGCGGCCGGCACCACCTGGGCGTTCGGGCGCGGGAGCTGGGAGCCCAGCCTCGCGCGCGGAGAGGCAGGCGGCGTTCGCGGCGCGGATGTGCAGCCAGGCATCGAGCGGCCGCAGCACGGGCAACGGCGCGTGCGTGGGCGGCTCGCGCTTCGGCACGACCGCGGACTTGGTCGGTTTCGCGTCCGCAGCGCCGCCGGTGCGCGGCTCTTGTGCCGGGAGCAGCGGCAGGAAGGCGGCGAACGCCCATGCCATGGCCCAACACGTGGGCCAACCTGCTGCCGCCCTTCCCATGCCGAGTTGTCGGCGCGCGAGCTGGCGGAACTTGATCCCGAAGCGGTGTTACCCGGTGTGGCCCGGCGCCTTGTGCTCGGCCGGCGCGGTCTCGCTCTCGGTTGCGGCCGCGGACTCGGCCTCGCGCTGAATGTCGCCGACGCGGTTGCCTTCGCCCCGCAGCAACCA
>Ga0111538_10002352_pt1 | contig 26622 bp, 21 predicted proteins | sample SoiMethybrSBSTD1_FD_79669 | JGI IMG/M metagenome (GOLD analysis project Ga0111538, IMG submission 79669) | Bulk soil microbial communities from a Populus tree surrounding site in Tennessee, USA - Soil MetaG P. TD hybrid SBSTD1 (version 2)... | ecosystem: Environmental > Terrestrial > Soil >...
ACAACGGCGCGGGGCTTGGCGCGAGCCACCAAACGGGATGGACCGGGATCGTTGCTCGCATCATGCACTTCTTTGCGAGCACAACCGCCGAGCAGACGCTGGAACTGGGAAAGGCCGCGGCCGTGAACACGCATCGGTCGACCGTCGCACGATGAGATCAGTTGTCCATGGCTGACGAACGCGCCCGCGTCCTCGACCCGATTGCGCGGGTGTCGGAAGTGCTGTTCGGACTCATCATGGCGCTGACGTTCACCGGGACGCTCAGTGCCGCGACGGCAGGACGCGAGGAGGTTCGTACGCTCCTCATCGGCGTCATTGGATGCAACCTCGCCTGGGGCCTGGTCGATGCGGTGATGTTCCTGATGACCGCGTTGAGCGAGCGCGGGCATGGGTTGCTCACGATTCGGGCCGTGCGGAGCGCGTCCAGTGCCGATGCCGCGCACTCGGTCATTGCCGCTGCTGTTCCACCGGTTGTGGCGTCACTCTTGAAACGCGATGCTCTCGAGACTGTGCGAGTCGGTCTGATGGGCATGAACGATCTGCCGCCGAGTCCGAGATTGACCAAAGACGATTGGCTCGGGGCGGTGGCGGTGTTTCTGCTCGTCTTTCTCTCGACGTTCCCGATCGTCATTCCCTTCCTGGTATTCACGCACGTTCATCTGGCACTGCGAATCTCAAACCTGATCGCGCTGGTCATGCTCTTCATCACCGGCTCCTGGCTCGCGCGCTACGGCGGACATAGTCCGCTGTGGAGCGGGCTGACGATGATGTTGATCGGAGTCGTTCTCGTCGCGATCACTATTGCGCTTGGAGGGTAGCGTTCCACCAGGCGCCGGCTAGGCCACCGGTACTCGAAACCCCAAGATCACGTACACGTAGGTCGCCACCGCCGTACCGTGCTGCTGCGCGGGACGGAAATGCCACTCACGCACGGCCTTGACTGCCGCGTCGTCGAATGGAGGCGCCGAGTTGATCACACCAGCACTGTCGACCGATCCGTTCGCGCTGACGTGTACTTCGAGCAGGACGACGCCGTTGCTGGCGGCTGTTGGTGGAAACAGCGGCGGGATCATCGCCAGCGGAAACGGAAGCGTGTCTACACCAGAGGAAACATCTTTCGGCGGTTCGCCGAGCGTCGGAGCGCGGAGCGAGGGAGGGCGGAACACGGCGGCGACCAGAACGTGAGACTGAACAGCGGCGCGTGAGGTGGCTTTGCTGCCGGGCACGCGATCGACATCGACCACCGCTCGCGCCGGGAAGAACTGCCAGTCGCGCGCGACGTTGAGCACGAATTCGGTGAACGGCGCCGTCGATCGCAGCGGTGTTGCCCGCGTAACGGCCCCCGCCGCGCTCACGTCGAGGTCGAGGAGTACTTCGCCGCCGCCAATCGCGGTCACCGGAATCGCCGGCACCCTGGCCGACCGCAAGCGAGCCGGTGAGTCGGCCGACTCCTGTGCCGCAAGCACGATCGCGGCGAGCGCGATGACCGCTGGCAGGTTGCTCAAGGTCAAAAAGCGTAGCCCAGGTACACCATTCCGTAAACGAAGTTCTTGCTTCTCCCAGAGTACTGTTGAACCGCCTTGCCCGGATCGGCGTAGGCACCCACCAGGCTGATCGTGAAGTTGTCGTTCAACTTCCAATCCGTATACAGGTCGATTTCAGACGCGACGTCTTTGGCCGTCACCCCCGGGGCCAGCGCTTCCGGATGATCGAGGCTGAACTTGAAGAATAGCAATCCGCCGCTGATCGCGTCGTTCGGCGTGAAATGGGCACGGATGAGATGCGAATTCAGGTTCGAATTCGAGATGAAGTACTCACCCGCGATTTCTCCCTGCCACCACGTCCCCCAGTCATAGAAGCCGAGGAACAACGGATCGAAGCTCTCGTTTGCCGCCGTCGACGGGTTGTCTCCCTGAAAGAACGCATACCGGTAAGAGAGCCTGGGCGTCCAGGTCGTATCCTTCAGTTCATATCCGCCGAGAACGGTCCATGCATTCGAATTCAGCGCGTCGCCATTGCGCTCGGCGGCGTACTCGAATTCGAACGAGAGATTTGGCGCAACCGGAAACGGCTCCGAGTAGGCGCGCACGTTGAAGACGTTGAGCCCATCTCGTCCGGGTCTCTTTTCCGGATCCGCGAACCATTTCATGTAGGTCGCGCCGAGCGTCGTTTCTTTGTTCTCACCGATTCCGTATTCGTAGTTCACTCCCCAGAGGTTGCTGCCCGTGTCGTTGCCCGGGAGTTCGTCCTTGTCGAGATAAAACAGCTCCGCTGCGTGTGGACCACTCGGAGCAAACCTGGCGATCGCGGCAAACTCGAACGCCTTGCGCGCGTTGGTCCAGTAGCCGCCGCGAGAGCCGCCTTCGGCCGCGCCGTCGTAGAGAAGGAAACCATGACCGAGGCGGTATTGACGACGGCCGATGCTGAGATCGACGGCGTTGTCGCCGATCGTCAGGGCTTTTCCTGAGCGCCACCCGAAATAGAGATCCTCTGGACCAAACGACGACACATCCTGCCCGAATGCTGCCGGCACGGAACCATAGGTCCGCTCACCAACGGCGCTGACTTTGCCATAGAGTTCGCTCTCTGATGCAAGCGTGTAGTCACCCGACAAGGCGGGCTTGACGTAGCCCTCGAACCATTGATCGCTCAGGTCGTCCTCGACCCCTGGCTCTTTGGGATTGTTATAGAGCGAATTGGCGAACCCGAACGTGCCCCAGCCTGCGTCGAAATTGAATGTCCATTTGATCGTCGAGGGTAATCCAGTGGCACGTTCCTTTTCTTCCTGGGATGCTGGCTGGTTCTGCGGGGTGGGCTCCTGCGCACGCGCGACCGCGTGTGCCAACATCAACGTGGCGAGCGCCAGGTACCCGAAATGCCGGACAACCTCCGGCATTTCGGGGCTTCTCCGACCATTTCCTTCAGATTTCAAAGCCGAATGAGTGTTCTGCGGCATGCGGTTCGCAGCGAGCAAACTCTTCGCCCTTGCCCTGAGCGAGCGGTCGGTTCAGGCGAGTCGAAGGGAGGGCGATTCGGGCGGAGGTGTGGAATGCGGTGGTGGGCGCGTGTGCTGGTCGTGTCTGTTGCCTTGTGTGTGCTCTTCTGGGCACCCGCTTCCGGGCAGGGATCCGCTCCGACGCAGCCATCCGCTCCGGTCCAGGCTGAAGCGCCGAAGGACGCACTGGGCCGGGATACCCCCCGAGGAACCGTCCTGGGATTTCTCAGCGCCGCGCGGAAAGGGGAATACCAGCTCGCGCGGCAGTACCTCGACACTCCCTTGAACGTGTCGGCGGCGGAGCAACTCGCCAATCAATTGTTCGTCGTTCTCGACGCACGTCTTCCTGCGCGGCTCCCTCAGATCAGCGATGTGCCCGAAGGATCGCGGTCCAATCCGCTTGCCCTTAACGAAGAACGCATCGCGACAATCGGCGAGGCAAATCCAATTGAGATCGTCCTGCGTCGAGTGGAGCGCACCGATGGCGGACCGATCTGGCTCTTCTCGGGCGGAACCCTGGGCCGCATTCCAGGTCTCTACGACGAGGTTCTCGCAAGCAGGGCTGGCGGTGCGCTCCCCGGTTTCCTGACAAACATCCGTCCGGGTGGTGTGCCGCTTTTCGAGTGGATTGCGATTCTCACCGGCCTGCCGTTGCTCTACTTCGTCATCGGCCTGCTGAATCGTCTGCTGACGCCCGCCGCGAAGGCGTTCTCGCGACGGGCTTTCACGCAATCGGGCTTCCTCGCCAGCAACGCGCTGCCGACGCCGGCACGCGTGCTGCTGTTTTCTGTCATCGCGCGGTGGTTGTCGTCAGTGTTGCCACTGTCGCTCCTGCCGCGGCAGATCCTGTCGAATCTGACTGCGGTTCTCACCATCGCGGCCGTTGCCTGGCTGATCATGCGTCTGGTCGAGGAGATTGAGGCCGTCGTGGTCCGGAGGATGGCGACATCCAATGCCGCAACGATTTCATTGCTGCGTGTCGGACGCCGGTGCGTCGATGTCCTGGTCGTCTTTGTCGCGCTGCTGGCACTCCTCAGGCATTTCGGGATCGATCCAACACCGGCTCTCGCCGGCCTCGGCGTCGGCGGCATTGCCGTGGCGCTGGCGGCACAGAAAACGCTCGAGAACGTGATCGCGGGAGCGTCACTGATCTTCGATCAGGCGGTCCGGGTTGGTGATTCCCTGAAGATGGGGGAGATTGTCGGCACCGTCGATCATATCGGCCTGCGCTCCACTCGGATCAGGACGCTCGATCGCACGGTGATCAGTGTGCCGAACAGCCAGATTGCCAACGCCAGTCTCGAGACCCTCTCGGCGCGCGACAAGTTCTGGTTCCACCCGGTGCTCACCCTGCGATACGAAACGACTCCCGAGCAGTTACGGACTATCCTCGACAACATCCGTCGTTTGCTCACCACTCACGACTCGATCAGTCAGGAATCGGTGCGTGTGCGATTCATCCGGCTCGGAGCGTTCTCGCTGGACGTCGATATATTCGCCTATGTGTTTGCGACCGACTGGAACCAGTTCCTCGAAATACAGGAGGGGCTGCTCTTCAGCATTGCCGACATCGTCAGTCGCGCCGGAACCGGGATAGCATTTCCGTCGCAGACCATGTACGTGGAGAATGCCACGGCACCGGTTTCATCGGCGGGGACGATGGCGGTGCGAGGACGCGCGGTCCTGGATTCTTGAATCTCCGATGTTCAATGCTCAATGTTCAATGTTCAATGTTCAGTAGGAAAAGGAGAAAGATGTGATGCGCCTTCAGACCCTCGTGCCCGTTGCGCTCATTGTGGTTGCCGCGCCAGGCCTGGTGCTCTCGCAGTCACAGCGCGGGGCCCCCGAACAATTCACGGCAAACGCACAGGTTGCCGGCGCGTCGGGTGCGTCCGCCGCGGCAACCGTCACGATCGATATCCGGCGGTACACCCCGGACGCGGAACGCACGGCCGTCGAGGGCGCCTTGAAAGGCGGCGGCTACCCGGCATTTCTCAGCGCTCTTCGCAAAGCGCCGGAGGTCGGCACCGTCGGGCTCGGCACACAGAAATGGTCTATTCGATGGGCGCGCGAACAGTCGACGGCAACCGGCCGAACCATCGTTGTCGTCACCGACCAACCGATGTTCTTCCTCGGCGGCGCGAAAGCGAATGCCAAGCCTCGCGCTGGTTATGAAGTGGGTCTGATTCGCCTTCAAGTCGATGCCTCCGGCATGGGCAACGGTGAGATGGCCGCGGCGGCAAGAGTCAAACCAGGCGGAGACGCCGGCGTGCAGGTTGACGACTACGCCGATCAGCCGATCACCTTGACGGGAGTGGCACGGAAGATCGTGGCGGGGCCTTCCAAGAATTGATGACTGTGGATTGATGATTGCGGATTTCGGTGATTGCCGATTGTAGATTGGGAGTGGTGATTGATGATTGTGCGCGCAAAATCGCCAATCTGCAATCAGCAAATCGGCAATCATCAATCCGCAATCCGCAATTCTTATGGCTGCTGCTTCTGCTCGAAGCTCCCACCGAGAGCCAGATGGAGATTGACCCGTTGCACGCGCTGCTCGGCCTGCATCCGCACAAGTCCGGAGCGCGTCGCGTTCAGCGCGAGCTGACGTTGTGAGACGTATCGCAAATCTGTGCTCCCGACTTTGAACTGTGTTTGGACGACGTCGTAGGCGCGCTGATTATCGGCAAGCGTTTGCGCAAGAATCCGCTCGCGTTCGCGTGCGGCGTTCTCTGCTGACAATGCGGTTTCGACTTCCCCGAATGCGCGTAACCCGACCGACGCGTATGCGGCCACGGCCTGCTTTTGCTCCGCGGTCCGGATCTCGACCTGCGTCTTGAGCGCGCCTCCTCTGAAGAGCGGCATCAGAAGGCTGGCGCCATAGTTCCACACCGGATTGTCGCGGTTCTTCAAGAGAAACAGATCGCTCGAGATCGCGCTGACGCCGCCGGTTAACGAGATCGACGGCAGGCGCGCCGCTTTCGCCTCATGGACTCTATTGAAGGCGGCAGCCACGCGACGTTCCGCCGCGATCACATCTGGACGACGTTCAAGCAGGGTGGACGGCAATCCGGAGGGGACGACATCGGGCTGTCCCGGGAGTTGTGGCGTCACCGCCGCCGCGGCTGCAGGATAGTGACCCATCAGCAACTCCAGCGCACGAATTGCGTTTTCACGTGCCTGCTCGAGCTCGCGCAGGGTATCCCTATAGGTGCCAACGTTCGCTCTCGCGACGTAGACGTCTTCGTCGTTGCCGACACCGACGCGCGATCGAGTCTCCGCGAGACTGACCAGCTGATCGCCTTCGCGGATCGACCCGCGCGCAACCTCGGCCTGCAGTCCGGCCTCGGTGGCGAGGAACCAGCTCTTCGCGACAGCCGCGGCCATCGACTGGCGGGCGTACTCGAAGTCGGCCTCGGCCGATCGCGCATCCTCCCGCGCCGCCGCACGGCCGTATCGCACACGTCCCCAGAGGTCGAGCTCCCATGCCGCCCTGAGTACGGCGCCGGTGAGGCCCGTGCTGTCGCCTCCCAGGCCACCGCCGCCTTTTGCGAGCAGATCGACCGACGGGTACAGCTGGGCACCGGCGAGCTTCGCGTACAACATGGCTTGTTCGACGCGCGCCGCTCCGACCTGCACATCGGGATTGTTCGTGATGGCTTCGGCGACCGCGGCCGTCAGTTGATCGTCATGGAACGACGTCAGCCAGTTGTCGGTGGTATCCCCTGGCCCCGCAGGGCTGACCCACTTGTCTGGGACGACGACCTTTGGCAGTCCTTCCCCCTTGAGGGCCGTTGCGTCCGGCGGGTTCTTCAGGCGGATGCAGCCAGGCAGGAGCAGCGCGCCCACGGAGAGCGATGCGACGAAACCTGCTCTCATCCTAATGTCCAATATGGATACTGTGCTTGATGATGATGTAGTCGAGATACGACGCCACTCTCAGCAGCACCTTCCGAATGATGTGCACAAGCGCCAGGTGTTCGGTGTAGATCGCCGCCGCACCGCGCGCGCCGGCCGCCATGAAGACATCCTTGTCTTTTTCGTCAACAACCACTTTCACCGGGAAGCGGCCTGGCGGTGGCACGAACGTCGTCTTCGGCAGATCGCCTGACGCCTCGATCTGTCCCTGGCCCTGCGCCCAGATGATCGAGTCGACGTGCCCTTTGATGACGCGACCGGGGTAGGTATCGAGGGTGACCTCGACCTCGTTGCCCTTCTCGACCTGATGCAGCTCGTTCTGGTTGAACAAGGCGAAGATCTGGTACTCGTTGTCGACGAAGGTCATCACTTCGTTGAACGGCATGCCGGCAACGAAAAAGCCCGGGCGGAGCATCACGTTCACCATCGTCCCGTTGCCCGGCGCGACGACGGTCGTCTGCGTCAAGTCCCACTTGGCGGTCTCGAGTTGGGCGCGGGTCGTGGCGACCTGCGCCTCTGACTCCTGCACATTGGCCTGCGCAGTCGCAATCTGCGCCTTCACCTGTGCGACGCTGGCGAGATCCCCCTGCACCCGACCGCCTAGCTTTGCCCGCACCTGCTGCTCGGCGGCCCGCGCTGCGGCAAGTTGCGCAGTCAACTCGGCGACATTGGTCTGCGCCTGCTCGAGATCGAACCGGGACCCTGCACCGACCGCGACCAGCTCCGTATTCTGGCCGACTCGCTTCCGCGCGAGTTCGAGCGACGCGTTGATTCTTCCGATGTCGCCGACCGCAGCGTTCAACTGCTCTTGCAGCTCGCGCTCGCTCGACTGCGCGTCGGTCAGCTTCGCCCGCGCTTCGGACAGCCGCTGACGCTCGGCCCCGACCTTCGCCTCGTCCGATGCCAGCCTCGCCTCGAGCGAATGGACTTCGTTCTGATACGGCGTCGGGTCGATCCGGAAGAGCACGTCCCCCTTCTTCACGGGGCGATTGTTCTCAACCCCGACCTCGATGACGCGGCCGCGCACCTGCGACACGATCGGCACTACGTAGTTCACGACGCGGACGTCGGCCGTGGTCGGCGCGAAGATATTGAGGAGCAGCAGCATCGCCGCAATGGCGACGACAGGGAAAATCGCAACCGCGACTTTCCACGGTGTCGTCCATGGCAACAGCTTCAGCTTGATGAAAATCAGCCAGACGAAAAACGCATAGATGCCGAGGAGCAGGACTTCCATTATCTGGCCCCGTGACCCGCGAACTTGGATTCGATGGCTTCTAAATCAGCGCGCAGTTTGGACAGTTCGGCCTCGGGAATGTCCTGGGCCTCGAGACGCGCCAGTCGTTCTTGCAGGCCCAAACTCCTCTGGCGCAGGTTGAGTCCCCCCGCCACGGCAGGCTCGACCTTCGCTTCATGCTCGTCTTCGTGCAACTTGTCCGTGCCGTACGCCATCTTGTGCAGGACCGGCTTCGAATAGGCCCAGATCCACGCCAACGGCCACAACAGTCCACCGAACACCAGCGATAACAAACACAAGGTACGGATCGCCTCGAACTGTGGATGGTTCCGCTTGTGCGCTATCTGCTCCGGCAGGATGTGCACCATCCAGAACAGCACGATCAGGACGATCGGGACGAGGAACAGGATGAAAACCGCGAGGAACCCCGCCAGCTTGTCTTCCAGTTCCGGAGAGAGGAACGACGCGTGAGCTCTTTCCGGAAGGGAGACAAGGAGAAGCAGTACGCCGGCGGCAATCCGACAGACTGCTGACAGGTTTGAACGTCCAAATGTTGTTGTGACAGGTGCACTCATAGGCAAAGCCCCGTCTCCGGAACACGGACCATGACCGATCGGACTTGTGCGGACGCGGGACTGCCGCCTGGCATGAGCACTAGCCGTGCCACAGCTCACCATAGTTCGTGCTCGAAGTAAGCCATTGAGGATCGCCAGAAGCGGTGGAAGGAGCCAACCGCTCCGCTCCATCGGTGCTCCGATATAACGGGCATCCTCCGGAATGTCGGAGTGACCCGGTCGAGGTGTGCGGACGTGGCGGTGGTATAGACTTGAGGGACTCCTGCTCTGAATCATGACGGAAACCTACGCGCCGGGGCCCGACGAGGCACCGCAAACCTGGACGACCAGACCGGAAAGCTTTTCGCGGCTCGCCCTCGAGTCGCTTCCCCATGGTGTGCTTGTTTTTACCTCCGACGGAACCATCCTCGTCGTCAACACGGCGGTGGCGCGACAGTTTGGTTATCCGCGCGAGGAGTTGATTGGTCAGAACGCCAGCGCGTTGTTGTCGGAAGAAAATCGCTCTCAACACGTCACCGACCGCGCAGCCTGCGTCAACGATCCGGCGGCCACGGCGGGTGTTTGCCGCGAGTTGTCCGGACGCCGGCGGGATGGGTCGACATTCCCAATCGAAATGCGTCTGGTCCCCGTCAGGAGCCCTGACGGCGTATTCGTCGTTGCGACCGTGACCGATTCGGGTGAACCGAAGGACGCCCGGAACCCAACGTCTTCTACCGCCGCACAGCTCGAGTTCGAACGGCTCGTCGCGGAGCTTCTGGTTGACTTCATCAACGTGACCCCCGGGCGGGTGGAGGAGATGATCCGGGTCACGCTTCGGCGCGTCGGTGAGACCCTCGATCTCGATCGCTGCATATTTGCGCGATTCTCTCCAGATGGTCAGCTGACGCATCCCGCGACGTGGGAACGGAACGGGATTTCGCCAGTTCCGATCCCCACCCTGCCGGCCGAGAGGTTCCCGTGGGCGTTCCAAACCGTGCTCGCCGGCGAAATCGTGTGTTATTCGAGCTTGAATGACGTGCCAAATCCCATCGATCGGGAGAGCTGCCAGCGATTGGGCTCGAGGTCGAGCGTTGCGGTGCCGCTATCGGTCAACGGACAGATCGTTGGGGTTGTGTCCTTCAACCTGGTTGGCCGCGAACGGCAGTGGCGCCCGGATGAAGTTCACCGGCTGCGCGTCCTTGCCACGGCATTTGCCAACGTGCTTGCGCGCCAGCAATCGGACGAAGCGTTGCAACAGACGCTCGCCGAAGTCGAACGGTTAGGCAATCAGCTGAATGCCGAGAACATGTACCTCCGTCGCGAGGTGCGCGACCGGGTGGGAACTGGACTCATCGTCGGAAAAAGTCCAGCAATCCTCCGCGTCCTCGATCAGATTCAGCAGGTCGCCGACACGGATTCGACGGTGCTGTTGCTCGGGGAAACGGGGACCGGCAAGGAACTGCTCGCGATGCAGATCCACGAGCTGAGCAGCCGCCGCGCCCGGCCGCTCGTCCGCGTGAACTGTGCCGCGATGCCCGCGACGCTCATCGAAAGCGAGCTGTTTGGACGGGAAAAGGGAGCGTTCACCGGCGCCCTCTCCCGGCAGGTGGGCCGGTTTGAACTGGCGGACCATTCGACGATCTTTCTTGACGAAATTGGCGACCTGCCTCCCGACGTGCAGGTCAAGCTGCTGCGCGTACTCGAAGAACGGCAGATCGAGCGGTTGGGCAGTCCGAAGCCGATTCACGTCGATGTCCGAATCATTGCCGCGACTCACCGCAACCTGGCCCAACGGATTGCGGAAGGTTCGTTTCGCGACGACCTTTTCTACCGCCTGAACGTCTTTCCTATCGAGGTGCCGCCGCTGCGCGAACGCGTCGAGGACATTCCTCTCCTGGTTTGGAGGTTCGTCGAGGAATTCTCAAAGACGTTCGGCAAGCGGATCGAGGCGATCTCGAAGGACAGCATGAGCGCACTCCAGCAGTATTCCTGGCCGGGTAACATTCGTGAGGTACGCAACGTCGTCGAGCGCGCGATGATTGTCGCGAGCGGGAAACGGCTTTCTCTTCCGCTGCCGACTGTTACCGCCGGGTCACCGGTGAAACGGCCCGTGAAGCTGGCCGACCTGGAGAAAGAGCACATTCGGGCGGTCCTCGAGGCAACCGGTTGGCGCATCCGCGGTGTCGGTGGCGCGGCGGAACGACTTGGGCTCAAGGCAACCACGCTCGAAACGCGGATGGCGAAGCTCGGACTCAAGCGATCGCGCGCGTAGCCGTTGCGAAGTTTTGACCTGCGCCGACGGGAATTTGCCGCACGCCCGGCCGGAGTCTCTGTTTCGCTGCTTCCAGCCCGCTGTGTGTATCCCATAGATCGATGCGACTGGCGACAAGAGAATCAATCGGGATCCCGCCAGATATGACATGTTTGTGACAGGCCACGGCCCGTCGTGGCCTCGCCCGCGAGTTCCAGTGGCGATTCACAGGATTTGATCACCTTCGAGCACAAATCCGGCATTTTTCGGAGCTTCTACGGCAGGCGGATTGCTGTCCTCTTCTGCACAGGCCTCACAACTGCAAGAGCCGTAGACTGGCTGTTTCCGTTTGCCGAGAGTTCATCCGCGATTGTCCGCACGATGTCTCTCTCCCGACGGAGGGGAGATATCTTAGATGGAATCAGGACTCGCGCTTCGAGAACTCACGGACTCCGAATGGTTGACACCGCTGAAGGTCCAGGACGGTGTGGACCGTTTCGGTCGGTCGCATCCAGAACACCCGCCAAGTGCGGAAATTGTCGGTAAGAGTGCGGCGATTCGTCGCGTCCTCGAACAAGTGCAACAGGTGGCGGCCACCGATGCGACGGTCCTGCTGCTCGGCGAAACCGGAACTGGCAAGGAGCTGTTTGCAACACAGATCCATCAGGAGAGCGCTCGCCGCGCGCGTGCCATGGTGCGGGTGAATTGCGCCGCAATGCCCTCGACGCTCGTCGAGAGCGAGCTATTCGGTCGGGAGAAGGGAGCGTTTACCGATGCGTCCAGCACCCAGATTGGGCGATTCGAGCTCGCTGATCGCTCGACCATCTTCCTCGACGAAATCGGTGACCTGCCGGCCGAAGTTCAGGTGAAGCTGTTGCGAGTCTTGGAGGAGCGGCAGATCGAGCGGCTTGGGAGTCCGAAGTCTATTCGCATCGACACTCGGATCATTACCGCGACGCACCGGAATCTCGAGGAGCGGATGGAAGACGGCTCCTTCCGCGAGGATTTGTACTATCGGCTCAACGTCTTTCCCATCCAGGTGCCGCCGTTGCGACACCGGGTCGAGGACATTCCTCTGCTGATCTGGCGGTTCGTCGGCGAATTGTCGGACCGATTAGGGAAGCAAATCGAAGAGATCTCCCGCGAGAACATGGCGGCCCTGCAGGCGTACGCATGGCCGGGCAACATCCGCGAACTTCGCAACAGCGTCGAGCGAGCGATGATTCTGGCGAAGACAGCGCGATTGACGATCGCCGTACCAAGAATGGGGACAACGCCGGTGACGCAAAGCACGCGCCTGGACGACGTCGAGAAGGCGCATATCCGCAGCGTGTTGGAGAGCGTCGGCTGGCGAATTCGCGGGACCAATGGTGCAGCCGATCGACTGGGGCTCAGGCCGACCACGCTCGAGACGCGGATGGCGAAGCTCGGGATTCGCCGCCCCAAGCCCTCGTTTCCGATGCCTGTGTGACGATCTACGGCTGAATATTGATCGCGGCACTCAGCTGAAACTGCAGCCGGGTCTCGGCCGGGAGCTTCAAATGTTCCTCGCCGCTCGCCGCCATGATCGCGCCGGTGCCGGCGCCGATCGCGGCGCCGATCGCCGCCCCTTCTCCGCCGCCGGCAATGCCGCCAACGATGGCTCCGAGGCCGGCACCGCCGCCGACTTTCCGCCCGGTCTTCTTGCCTTCGCCTTTGCCCTTCGTTTCGACGTATTCGGTGACCACGGGATACGCGGTGCCACCGAAGGCAATCGAGTTCATCTTCAGCGTAATCTTGTCGCTGCCCTTCATCTTGCCAGACTGTTCGACTTTGGCCGCTTGAAGGGTCGCCTTTGCTCCGGCCGGGATCACAATCGCTCCGTTCATCATCACCGGATCGTCGACGATGGCCTTGAAGGTCTGACCGGTCTGTGATGCATCGACATCGATGCCGTCGACGAGGCGCACATTGAGCTTTGTTCCCGCCGGCACCTGTATCGGTCTGGGCTTCGGAGGCGCGGCGGCCGCCGCGGCCTGCGCAGCCACCGCCGCCGGCGACGGCGCGGCCGGTGGTGGCGGCGAGGCTGGTTTGCGCGCCGAGAACTCGACGGCGACCGCATCCTCGAGGGGCACCTCGGACACCTGCCCGTTGTCCAGCAGCACCCGGACCGACTTGCTGTCGCCGCCCATGAACATCCCGGTAATGACCTTGCCCGATCGCAATCGAACCCGGTCGGCCGCCAATGACGCTCCGAGAGCGAGAACCATCACTGCGGTGACCCATGGAACGCGTCGGCTATGCATGGCTTACCTTTCCTACTTGGCGATCGGCAGTGCCGATGCGATCTGAAGATCGACCAGCAGCTGCAATTGATGTTCAACCTGCCACGCGCGCAGCGCCGTTTTCGGCGGAATCGCCTTCGCGATCTGGTCGTAGTACTTGGCGCTGACCGCCTGGCGCTTCGCCTGAAGATCGAGCGCGCCGCGCGCGAGCTTGTCGGCGGCGTCGTCAGTCAGGTTCGCGTAGTTCTTCGAGTAGTCGGAAATGAGCGCCACTCGCTCATCTCCGAGCTTCGACATCTCGGCGTCGTACTGACGATAAATCGGCCAGAACGCCTTGTCTTCCGCCTCGGTGAATCCGACGACTTCGGTGATGATCGCGACCTTCTGCGTGCGCAGGTCGCTTCGCAGGAGTTCCGCATATGCCGTCAGGTTCAACTCTTTGGTCTCCTTCGGGCCTGCCAGAGTCGTCGCGGGAGACTGCACGTGCACGGCCGCTCCGCCCGTCAGCAGCAGGACGGACGTGACGATAATCTGTCGCACCACGGTGATACCTCCGGTCTAGTTCTTCACCTTCGGTGGATAGTTCTTGAAGATCTTCTTGACCGCTTCGCTGATGCTCTTGTCGCGCTTCTCCGGTTTGGCCTGGGTGTTGACTTCCTTCACGCCCATGCCGCGCCAGGCGATCTCCTTCTTCTTCGCATCGGCCATGTCGATCACGAGGGTGCCGATGGTGATATCGCGTACCTGTGTCGTCGTCGTGCCGCCGGCCCAACCGCCGCCCCACCCGTAGCCGTAGGGGCCATAACCGCCGCCGTAGCCGGAGCTGAAGGTCGAGATGTCCTTTTCCTTGTCGAACGCCACGTGATACACGACGACGAGGTCAGGATCCGCCGTCGCTTTCGTCAATCCTTTGGCTGCCAGTTCGGTATCGATGGCGGCGACGATGCGGTCGTCAATCAGTTGCTGTCCGACCTTGGTTCCGTCTTTCTGCTGGTAGGTCTTGTACGACGCGAAATTTGCGCCCTTGTTGTAGTCGTAGCTGACCTTCTGGGCGAGAAGAAGCGCGGGCGCCACGACCATGGCGACCAGAGCGATGACCAATTTCTTGTGCATGTGCAAATCCTTTCGGCTGTCGATAGCGGTGCGTGTTGCGGAAACAGGCCGCAGGTGCCGAGGTGCAATTGTCAAGCCCGGGGGAGTATTGCTCGCTCGGTCGCAAACGCTCGGGAAACGCGCAGAAGACCGTAGTCTCCCCACGGGATTTCGGAGGAACTCCGGCCTCGCGGGCATTCGCCACTCACAGCCGCTCGTGAGTCTCGCTCACGAAATACGAGTCAATTCACGTCATCACACGACTTCGGCGTCGCCTGCCCGGAGAGGAGGTAATCGGCACGGTCTCTGCTGCCACTCAAGGACCACCTATGTCCATGTCCGTGCAGCCGGAACAGAAGAACGTGTACCGGCTCGATGTCCGGGGAATCCTGCAGAAGCGGGATTTCCAGCGGTGTCAGGAAGTGCTGATCGGCGAGATGGGCCGGGTCGGCACCATCCGGCTCCTGTTCGTCCTCGACGGGTTCGAGGGATGGAACGACAAAGACAACTGGCGCGACATGACCTTCTTCATGAAATACGGCAGTTCGATTGATCGGATCGCCATTGTTGGTGACGAGCGATGGCGTTCGGAGACGCTGATGTTCGCCGGCGCAGACCTGCGCCGCGCACCAGTGCAGTTTTTCACGCCGGAATCACTCGACGACGCGCGCACCTGGGTAATTACCTAGACAGACGAGGATCGCGAATCATGATCCAGAAGCAACGTGCAAACTACTCCGCTGCGGTGGCGGCAGCGCTCAGCCTGAGTCTTCAACCATTCGTGTCGACGATCGCGGCCGCGATGCTGGAGGAACAATCGACCGCAAAGCCGGCCACGACAACGGCGCAGCCCGCTCCCAAGCCGTCGGCGCCGCAAACACCGGCGACGTCAGCGGCGCCGGCCACTGCGAAGCCTGCGGCCCAGGCGGCCGCGCCGCCACCGGTCGATGGCGGATGGCCTCGCGTCTACACACTTGGCACCGGCGGCAGCGTGCTCGTCTATCAGCCGCAAATCTCCAGCTGGGAATCGCAGAAACACGCCGTCGCCTTCAGCGCGGTCTCGTATCGGACGCCGGGCGCCGAGAAGCCGGCGCTTGGCACGATCAAGCTCGAAGCCGACACGTCCGTCTCGGTCGCCGATCGGCTCGTCAAGCTGCAAAAGCTGAAGATCTCCGAGGCCAATTTCCAGACGCTGCAGAAGGATCAAGTGCGGGAGATTACCGCCGCGATTGAGAAGACGATTCCCGACGACGAGCGGGTGCTTGCGCTGGATCGCGTGCTGGCGAATCTCGATAAGAGCCAGATCATTCCAAAGAACAAAGAGGGCGTGAAGGCGGATCCTCCGGCCATTTTCTACAGCAAGACGCCGGCAGTGTTGATGAATCTGGACGGCGAACCGATCTGGAGCCCGATCAAGGAAAACGATCTGAAGTACGCCGTCAATACCAATTGGGATCTGTTCCAGTACACGCCCACTTCCACGTTGTACCTGCGCAACGAGGATTCGTGGTTGAAGGCGACCGATGTGAAAGGGCCATGGTCTCCGGCAGGTAAGTTGCCGGCGAGTTTCAGTAAGCTTCCTGCTGAAGAAAACTGGAAGGACGTTAGAGCAAATCTGCCGGGCAAGACGGTTTCGCCGTCGCAGGTGCCCAAAGTGTTCGTGACGTTGCAACCCGGCGAACTGATTCTTCTCACGGGAGAAGCGAAGTACGCGCAGGTTCCAGGCACGGCACTCTTCTGGGTGAGCAACACAGAGAGTGATGTCTTCCGGATGGGGAAGACGGGACTGGTTTATTACCTCGTCGCCGGCCGCTGGTTCTCGGCGCAGGACTTCACCGGTCCATGGACGTTTGCCACCACGTCGCTGCCTGACGACTTCAAGAAGATTCCGCTGGAGCACGGCCGATCGCGCGTGCTTGCGTCGGTCCCCGGCAGCGATCAGGCGGCTGAAGCGGTGCTTCTCGCCCAGATTCCGCAGACTGCGCGCGTCAACAAGAAAGAGGTGAAAGCGCCGGAACTTGCGTATCAGGGTGATCCGCAGTTTCAACCAATCGAGCAGACAACCGTCCAGCGCGCCGTCAACACCGACAAAGACGTCTTCAAGGTCGGCGATGCCTACTACATGTGCTATCAGGGCGTGTGGTTCGTGGGCAAAGCAGCCAATGGTCCATGGGAAGTCGCCACCTCGGTCCCTGAGCAGATCTACCAGATCCCTGTCAGTTCGCCGTCCCATCACGTCACCTACGTCACCATCGAGGAAGATGACGACAGCAACGATGACTGGGTGGTTTATGCGGCTGCGGCTGGATACACCGGCATGATGGTCGCGTGGGGTTGCACGGTCTGGGGCTCCGGCTGGTACTACCCGCCGTACTGGGGATATGGCGGCTATTATCCGTACTACTATCCACACTTCCCGACCTACGGATACTCGGCCTGGTATAACCCGTGGACCGGTGCATACGGACGAAGCGCGCGAGTGTATGGCCCGTATGGTGGCGCTGGGGTTGGTGCTCGCTACAACCCTCGCACCGGCACCTACGCTCGCGGAGCTGCAGCCTACGGTCCATACGGGGCACGGGGCGTTGCGCAAGCGTATAACCCTCGCACCGGAACCTATGCCGCGACTCGTCAGGGCTCGAATGTTTACGGCAGCTGGGGATCCACCGCTGTACAGCGCGGTGATGACTGGGCCAAGACCAACCGCTACACGAACAATCGCACAGGCAACACGACACGTACCATTCGCACTGATGAAGGCAACGCGGTCACACGCAAGGGTGCGGACGGCGGCCGCGTGGCCGCAGGTTCCGGCGGCGATATTTACGCGGGCAAGGACGGGAACGTCTATCGCCGCGACAATGGAACCTGGCAGAAGTACGACAACGGGAGTTGGTCGAACACGGATCGTCAACCTTCCGGTGAGCGTCCAACTCCGAACTCCACCAATCGGGCCGGTACCACCGATCGCAGCACGACCGACCAATTGAATCGCGATTCCGCGGCGCGCCGCGAAGGCACGCAACGGACGGGCGACTACAACACCTACCGCGGCGGCAGTGGAACGCGCAGCACGGGCAGCTATCGCGGTGGCGGTGGCGGCGGGGCGCGCGCGGGCGGCGGCCGCAGACGGTGAGGGCTTATGCCTGGGCTGACCGCATCATCGATGGAGTCCGTGCTTCAACAGCTCGATAGTGTCGCCGGGCAGGTGTCGACGGCGTTGCTGCGTCCCAGTCCCGACGATCTCGACGCGGCACTGGAACGATCGCTGCGGCAGATCGCCGAGGCGCTCGACGCCGAACAGGCCACGCTGCTCTCGCTCGGCGACGACGAGGAGCTGTTCGAAGTCGTCGGGTCATGCACGCGCCGTGAGGGACTACGCCACGACGCCGATGGTCCACTCACGATGCACATTGTCGGTCTCCTTCGCGGCGACCAGGTGCGTGTCGTCAGAGTGCCTGACGATCTCGCGCTCGAGGTATTCGACCGGGCCAGCAATCGCGCCGAGCGCATTCGGTCCGCGGTCGGCGTGCCGGTTCGGGTGGCCGGGCAGCGCGCCTGTGCGTTGATCCTCACGAGTGCGCGCGACCTCGCCACGTGGAGCGACGTCATCGTCGGCCGCGTCAAGCTGCTCGCAGAAATCCTGACGTTCGCCGTCGACCGGCGCAGTCAATCTCGGGCGCTGCGGCTGCGCGAGGCGGAGCTGACACGTCTGTCGACGCAGCTCAAATCCGAAGCGGTGTACCTCCGTGAGGAGATCCAGACACTCCACGGGTTCAACGAGATCATCGGCGACAGCCCGGTGTTGCGCGACGCGCTCGATCGCGTGCGTGAGGTCGCCAGCACGGACGCCACCGTTCTGCTGCTTGGCGAGACCGGAACCGGCAAGGAACTCTTCGCCCGCGCGGTCCACGATCGCAGTCCACGACGGCATCGGACGCTGGTGCGTGTGAACTGCGCCGCGCTGCCGCCGTCACTGATTGAGAGTGAACTGTTCGGACACGAGCGGGGGGCATTCACCGGTGCGGTCTCGATGCGTCAGGGACGATTCGAACTGGCCGACAAGGGCACGATCTTTCTCGACGAGATCGGTGACCTTCCACCAGAGCTCCAGGCGAAGCTGCTCCGAGTGCTCCAGGAAGGGGAGTTCGAACGCGTTGGATCGTCACACATCAGGAAAGTCGACGTTCGCATCATCGCGGCGACGCATCGCAGCCTCACGGCGCTGACCGAGGCCGGGCAATTTCGCGCCGATCTTTTTTATCGGCTGAGTGTGTATCCCATCCATCTTCCGTCGCTCCGCGAACGGCCCGAGGATATTCCTCGGCTGGTGTGGTTTTTCGTTCATCGAAGGCAGCGGGCGCTGCACCGGCAAATCAAACGGATCCCGCAGGCCGTGATGGACACCCTCCAGGCCTATTCGTGGCCCGGAAACGTCAGGGAACTCGAAAATGTCATCGAACGTGCGATGATTCGCTCTACCGGCGACACCCTCGTCCTCGACAATAGTTTCGGACCGGTGACTCGCTCGTCTGCCCGGGCACACGCAGACAGCCTGGACACCGTCGTTCGACGACATATCGAGGACGTCCTGCGCCGGTGCGGCTGGCGAATCAGCGGCAAGGGGAATGCGGCCGATCATCTGAACCTCCACCCGAACACTCTGAGGTTCCGGATGAAAAAGCTGGGCATTACCCGCCCGTTGCATGTCGCCGATGCTGCACCGAGGCAGGGGGTGTGAGCCGCATTCGACGCGAAAGCGAGGCATCCCCTTGAGGTATCGGTTGACCCTGTCGAGAGTCTGCTTCACTGTCTTTGCACTTATCGTTGTTCCCCAACTGGCGAGCGCACAGGATTCGCGCGCCGCCGAAATCGCGGCTGAACAGGCGCGCAAGGCCGCCGAACTGAAGCCGTACCAACCGAGTGGCGCGGAGAAGTGGGCGGTCAAGCTGCGCCGGGAGTTCATCGATCTCCCATCGGGGTTCTATCCGTACTTCGGGAGCGTTTACAGCGGCGGCGGGTTTACCCTTGGCGCGGGCTTTCGCGAATACTACGGCGACCGCACGCATTGGGATGTCAAGGGGCTGTATTCGCTGAAGAGCTACAAGTTCATCGAATTCAGCACCGACTCCTGGGGACACGCCCAGGGCAAGATGGACCTGCACGGTCGCATCGGATGGCGCGATGCCACGCAGGTGTCCTACTACGGGCTCGGGATGAGCACCGTGACCGACGATCGATCGACGTTCCGACTGAAACAGGGATACGTCGGCGGCAACGTCGATCTGCGGCCTGTGCGCTACGTCGTGTTCGGAGCCGCGGCGACGTATGAAGACTACTCGATGGGATCCGGTCAGGGTAACGTTCCGTCGATCGAAGAGATCTTCACGCCCGAGACAGCTCCTGGCCTGGGGGTCAGTCCGAAGTACCTGCACACGACGGCATCTGGTGGAATCGATTCGCGTGCGCCGGGTGCCGGATATGCCCGGCGGGGCGGCCTGTACGAAGTCCGCTATCACAACTATGCGGATCAGGACAAAACCTACAGCTTCGATCGCGCCGATGGCGAGATCGCTCAGCACATTCCGATTCTGCGCGAGAACTGGGTGATCTCACTTCACGGACTTGTACAAACCACCCTCAACGACAACGATCAAGTGCCTTACTTCCTGCTGCCGTCGCTCGGCAGCGGCAGCACGCTGCGGGCGTATCCGAGCTGGCGTTTTCGCGATCGTCACAGCCTGCTGATGTCAGGTGAATTCCGTTGGATTCCCAATCGCCTGGCGATCGACATGGCGCTGTTCTACGACGCCGGCAAGGTTGTCCCTCGCTGGGATGACCTCAGTCTCAAAGGATTGAAGAGTGACGTTGGCATCGGAATCCGATTCCACGGGCCGGTTGCCACTCCCCTGCGCATCGAGCTGGCGAAAGGATCGGAAGGCATGAACCTGGTGTTCGGCGGCAGCGCCGCGTGGTGAGGCGATGATCATGACCATCAAAACCCTTCGCTTCATCGTCAGCACGTTGTTGGCTCTGACCGCGGCCTTCGCGTTACAGACCGCGGGATCGCGCGGTGCCACGCCGAAGTTCTACAGCGACGATCCGCTCCAGCGCGAGCCAGAAACGCAGGACGCATCCAAGGTCCAGGAGTGGGAAATCGATCTCTTCTGGGACCTGGCCGAGAACCTGTTCGGCAATCCGGGAGCGAAAACTCCGTTGGTCAAGTCGCGCGACGTCAACTCGATTGACGAGGTCCCCAACTCCAGCTGGTTCACCAATCGCATTGGTACCGAGACGCTCTCGATTACCGACGCGGTGCGCGGACCGTTGACCGGGGATGGACCTGCGCCCGGAGCGTGGTCGGTGATTCGGCCGAAAGAAGCGGGATTCGCCCCGGGCTTTACGATGAACGATGCCAAGGGGGAGACCTGGTTCGTGTCGTTCGATGCGAACGGATTTCCTGAGGCTGCGACCGGTGCGATCCTGGCGGCGAACAAGATCTTCTGGGCGCTCGGATACTGGCAGGTCGAGAACTATCTGGTCCACATCCAGCCCAAGGATCTTGCGATTGCGGATACCGCGGTCGTGAAAACTCCAGCGGGTAAGCGGCGAAAGATGAGGCAAAGCGACCTCGAGGATGTGCTGCGGCGATCGAACAAGAGTGCCGACGGTTCGTATCGCGCGATCGCGGCAAAGGCGGTGCCTGGCCGCACCCTCGGCGGGTTCCGTTATCGCAGCACGCGCCCTGACGATCCGAACGACGTGATCCCGCACGAGGATCGCCGCGTGCTGCGCGCGCTGAAAGTCTTTGGCGCATGGACCAACCTCGTCGACATGAAGGCTGGCAACACCCTCGACGCCTTGATCACCGACAACGGGAAAAGTCTTGTCCGGCATTACCTCCAGGATGTCGGGTCGACATTCGGAACCGGCGCCAACGCGCCGCGTGAGTACGACGAAGGATGGGAATACCTCTGGGAAGGTGGCACGGCGATGAAACGCCTGGTCACGCTTGGCTTCGCCGTACCGCCGTGGCAGACCGTCAACTACACGAAGCAGCCGGCGATCGGCCGCTTCGAGGGGGTTGAGTTCGATCCGACGGAATGGAAGCCGCGCGTGCCGACCGCCGCGTTCGTCCGCGCCCGCGCCGACGACAACTTCTGGGCCGCTCGTCGCGTCATGGCATTCTCGGACGAGATGATTCGCGCGATCGCGTCGGCAGGGCAGTATCACGATGAGGCGGCGGCGAAGCTGCTCGCCGACGTCCTGATCCAGCGACGCGACAAGATCGGAAAGGCGTATTTGAACGCCATCAATCCGGTCGTCAATTTCGCGCTCGACGGAAGCGACACGCTGACTTTCCAGAATGCTGCCGTCGAAGCGCATGTCGCGAACGAGCCGGCGAGCGGTTATACGATCCGCTGGTTCTCCTTCGACAACGCAACAGGAAACACCACTCCGATCGGGTCGCCAACCGCGACCAACGATCGTCGCGCGAAAGCGCCGGCCAGTCTTCCGTCGGCAACGGGCGCAATCGTCAAGCTGCAGATTGTTGGCACCGATCCGGCGCACGCACCGTGGGCTGCTCCGGTCGACGTCTATTTCCGTCGCGGCGCGAGTGGCTGGGCACTCGTGGGGGTCGAGCGAATGCCTGACTCAGTGAATGAGAGGAAACCATGAAGACGTGGATCAGTGTGCCGGTGACTATCGCGGGCGCGGCGATTGTCCTTTCGAGCGTGACCGCAGCGGCGCCGCAAGCGGACAAGGCCACTCTGCCGTTGCCGCTGCGGATGTCGGCGTTTGCCGTCAGCATGGCCACCGCCGCGCCGGGCGCCACTGCGGTGATGGACATTCGCGTCAAGCGATGGTCGACGCCGGCTGAGCGCGAGAACTTGATCAACACGGCCGTCGAGAAGGGCCAGGATGCTTTACTTCGGGCGCTGCAGAAAATGCCGGATCACGGCAGGATAAGCATTCCAGGATGGACCGGACCCGATCCTCACAATGCGCGGCTCGGTTGGACGTTGCATTATGCCTACGTGACACCGGGCGAGGATGGCGGCTACCGGGTCGGAATTGCGACCGATCGATACATCGGCATGTGGGAGGCGCGCAACCAGCCACGTACTATCGATTATCCGTTCAGTCTGATCGAGATCAGGTTGGGCAAGGACGGAAAGGGCGTCGGCAAGATGGCGGTGGCGACCAAGATAGAGTTCGACAAGAAGAAAAAACAACTCGTGCTCGAGAACTATTCGTCCGAGCCCGTTCGTCTGAATGAAGTGAAGATCGAAAAGTAAACGGAGCGACTCCAATGAGTCATCGATATCATGCGGGCCTCCTCACAGCAGCGCTTACGGGATTTGTGTTCGTCGCCGCCGCCGTTGCGCAGAAGGTTGACATCAAGACCAATCAGGCACCGAACACGGACTTCAAGGTTTACAAAACCTACGCGTGGCTGCCGCCCGTTCCCGTCGTGAAGAACGTTGCGCCCGATGCCGTGACCAATCCGACGCTCTCGGAAGAGGCACTGATGCCGGCGCTTGTTGCCGCCGTCGATCGTGAACTGGCGGCTCGAGGGTTCACGAAGGCGGGCGCTGAAACCGCGGACGTGCACGTCGCCTACTTCGCGGCGTTGAGCGTCGGATTCAATCAGTCGTACCTGGGCGAGCATTACGGTTACATCACTGGCTGGGCATCGCCGATTCCCATCGGCCTTGCCCCGACCACCAACGTGACGGTCTACGAAAAAGGCACGGTGCTCGTCGATATCGTGGACCGGGCGGCAAAAAAGGCCGTCTGGCGGGGGACGGCGTTGACACGAATCGCCCAGGAGCACTCGGTGGAAAAGCGCATCGAACGCATCACCGAGGCGGCGAGGAAGATGTTCGAGAAATATCCCGTGAAGCCGGCCAAGAAAGCCGGTTCATGAACCTTTTTTCTGCGCCTTTGCCAGCCCCTGCTTCTGCATCTCCTTGATGGTGGCGCGGGCGAGATCGCTGACAAACGACTGCAGCTCTTTTGGATTTGTCGTCTCGGTGACCGACGCCCACACCAGGCCATCCGACGCCATGTTGAAGAGGAGCGTCTCGACGACGACAACGGTATCGACGCGATCGACCCCGGGGCTGTAGTAGGCCCCATATCCGTATCCGTAATAGTTCCAGAACGAGCTGTAGTACGACTGTGTCCATGTCGCGGGGGTGTACTCGCGAACCTTGTCCTTGCTGATCGGCCGCACCGCGACCACCCCCTGAACCGCCGCTTTATCGAACCACGGCTTCGCCCTCTCAGCTGAAGCCAGTTCCGGTTTCGGCACGATTCGATAGCTGGCGACCGCGCCGATCCCGCGTGCCTCCAGTTCGCGCGCAAGCGCCTCTTCCCCTGACACGCGAAGCCCGTCGTCCTGGGTAATCACGACGGTCGCGACCTTCTTTCCCACGAAACTCGTGGTCGAGGCATCGGGGGACTTCCAGGTCGAAAGAAATCTGATGTCATCGGCCGCAAGTGTGAAGGCGACGGCCAGAAATGCTAGCGAGGACCAGGGCACCGACGGCATGCACGCTCCTTTGCAGGCTTAATTCTAGGTCGAGTTTTCACGCCTCACAACCGCAAGCCGTGAGTGGGCACCGTATTTCGTGACCACGAGACCGTTGATTGGACGATCCTGCGGATTCTCGTGGGGACGCGCTACGGCAGGACGGCCGTCTTCTTGCTGTGCTGGTAACGGAGTTCAACATGACGACGACGGAATCACTGGCGCAGGTGGCACAGGCGATCGAGGACGCGAAGGCCAGCCTCGACACGGCGCTCGCCGAACTCGATCAGCTCCCCGCATTCGACGCAACGACCGTCGGGTTCGTGGCTCATGCGATGAACAACTACCTGACGATCACCGACGCGACGGTCAGCCTTCTGAGCCATGAGCTGCGAAGTTATCCCAAGCGCGACGTCGCAGTCTGGCTGGAGGGGCTGCGCCACACCGCCGCGCTGATGCACCACACCATCGGGCGGCTGCTGCGTGCGTCGGCGCCCAGCCAGTTCCCACTCAGGCCCGATCATGTGAACGTCTCGATTCTGATGGAGCGTGCATGCGAGTACTACCAGCGGGTCGCCGACCGCAAACAGCTCAAGATCGCCTGCACGGCAGTCGGTGATGTGCCTCCGGCCTGGGCGGACCGCGTCGCGGTCGCCGTGATTGCCGACAACCTGCTGTCCAATGCCGTGAACTTTTCCAAGACCGGCGACACCATCGAGGTGCAGGTGATGGCCGATCCTGATGGCGTTGTGTGCACGGTTCGCGATCACGGTCCCGGCCTCAGCGAGTTCGAGCAGGCGAAGTTTCTCCAGCGCAGCGCGCCGATCGGGACCGCCGCCGAGAATCGTGAGCCGGCAGGTTTCGGCTTGCGAATCTGCAACGAGTTTGTCGACCGCATGGGGGGCAAGTTCTGGATCGAGAGCGAAGGCGGGGACGGGACGCGTATCTCGTTCCGGCTGCCGTATCAGTCGCATCGTGGCAGGAGCGTATCGTGAGACGTATTGCCATGAAGAAACGCGTCGTCGGCTCGAGCATCATCTCGAGCATCCTGTTGATGCTGACCGCGACCTTGCTCTATGCGCAACCGGCTCCCAAGCGGGTTGGTGTGGCGTTTGGCGGTGGCAGCGCCCGCGGAATCGCCCACGTCGGCGTAATCAAGTGGCTCGAAGAGCACCATGTGCCGATCGATGTCGGAGCCGGCACCAGCATGGGCGGTCTCATTGGCGGCGCTTTCGCGTCCGGCATGCCGGCCGACGAACTCCGGCAGTTGATTGAAAGTATCGACTGGGACGAGATGTTCGGCAGCAGTTCGTTTCCGTTCAAGAACGTGCGCCGGAAAGAGGACGCTCGCGATTTCCCGTCGCGGCTCGAATTCGGCTTGAAGAAAGGCATCGTGCTGCCGACCTCGCTCAACAATGGCCAGCAGGTTGACTTACTGCTCGGGCGCATTGCCGGTGCGTACTACGACATGGACAGCTTTGATACGCTGCCTACTCCCTTCCGCACTGTCGCCGTAGATTTGAAGACGGCCGAACGCGTCGTCCTCGATAGCGGAGGGCTGACTCCGGCGATGCGCGCGACGATGTCGCTGCCTGGGGTCTTTCCTCCGGTCGAACTCGGAGAGCGTGTTCTCGTCGATGGCGGCGCCCTCGACAATATTCCTGCCGACGTCGTCCGCGACATGGGCGCGTCGTTTGTTGTCGCAATCGATGTTGGCTCCACGCCCGAAGAGGCCCTGAATTACTCGATGTTTGCCTTGATGGGCCAGACTGTCGATTCGATGATGAAGGCCAACACCCGCCGGGCGCTTCAGTCGGCCGATCTCGTAATCCAGGTCGACGTCCAGGGTTTCGGCTCGCTCGACTGGCGGCGGAGCCAGGAGCTGATGCAGCGAGGCTACGAGGCGGCCGAGAAGCATCGCGCCGAGCTGCTGCCGCACGCGCTCAATGATGCGGACTGGCAGTCATGGGTGAACGCCCGCGCCTCGCGGCGACGTAGTCCTCTTCCGGTGCCGAAGTATCTCGCAACCGCGGGCATCGCCCCGTCCGATGCGGCGATGGTGCGGCGCATCCTTTCACCGCATGTCGATCAGCCGCTTGATCTGCCGATCATAGAAAAGGATCTGTCAGCGCTCTCTGGCCTGGATCGATATCAGACGGTCGGGTGGGAGTTGATGGGGCCGCAGGGCAATGAAGGGCTGCTGATACACGCGCGGGACAAGGTCTACGCGCCACCGTTCATGATGCTCGGCTTCACCCTGGAGAATCGAACCTCGACCGACTTCCGCGTCCAGATGGCGGCGCGGTATCTCTCGTTCGACCTCGGCGGATCCGGTTCGGAGCTGCGCGTTGACGGGGTGATCGGGTCCGATCCATCGGCCGCGTTTTCATGGTATCGACCGATTTTCGGGCGCCGCGTCTTTGTTCGGCCTTACGGCGCGGTGACCTCCACCACCCTCGACTTCATCGCCGACGATCAGATCGTTGCGCAGTACGGGTTGACGCAACAGTACGCCGGCGCAGATATTGGTCTGAACGTGTCGCGAGAAAGTGAAGTGTCCGGGGGGCTTCGATTCGGTCACGTCGATGCGTCGGTGAGCGCCGGTGATCCTGGACTGCCGGAAGCCAGTGGCGCGGAGGACGAGTTTCGTCTCAACTTCATTCACGACGGCCAGGACAGCCCGGTCGTGCCATCGCGCGGCACACAGGTGCTCGTCGGTCTGACTCACTACATCCGATCGCCCAGCGTGCCCGACGTCGAGAGAACCAACAAG
>Ga0111538_10002353_pt1 | contig 26619 bp, 20 predicted proteins | sample SoiMethybrSBSTD1_FD_79669 | JGI IMG/M metagenome (GOLD analysis project Ga0111538, IMG submission 79669) | Bulk soil microbial communities from a Populus tree surrounding site in Tennessee, USA - Soil MetaG P. TD hybrid SBSTD1 (version 2)... | ecosystem: Environmental > Terrestrial > Soil >...
CCGGGATGGCTGCGCGTATTCTCCGAGCGTCTTCGGGTCGAGACTGGCACCGCAGGCGTCCGAGTCGGCTATCAATGACGCTGACACCCAAACGGCTGTCCGCTGTCTGGCTGGCGGGATCTGCGGCAGTGTTCATCGCCGCCGCGGCCGTCCTGCCATTTATCGGGCCATCGCGCCTCGACTGGGTTCATGTCTTTCAGCGCCAGGAACCCGATTGGTCCATCCTCACGCAATTGCGCGTCTCGCGCACACTCCTCGGGCTGTTCGCGGGCGGCGCGTTGGCGCTGGCTGGCAGCCTGTTCCAATCCATGCTTCGAGATGCACTTGCGACGCCCTATACACTCGGCGTCTCGACAGGGGCGTCGCTGGGCGCAGTGCTCGCGATCGCAGCCAATCTTCACACGACCCTGGGCGTGACGGGCGTGTGGGCGGGCGCACTTGTCGGGGCGGCGCTGGTGCTGCTCCTGGTGATGGGCGCCGCGCGGAAGGAGCGTCTGGTGTCGGTGTCCGGTCTGCTGCTGGCGGGGATTGCAATCAACAGCGTGTGCGGCGCGCTGATCCTGCTCGTGCAGGGTCTCAGCGGCGTGTCGCAATCGTTTGCGATCTCGCGCTGGTTGATCGGCAGCCTGGATGCCGTCGAATACCCGACGCTCCTGATTTACGTCGCGATCGTCACGATCATGAGCGTGGCGGTCATCCGACAGGCGCGGCAATGGAATCTCCTCGCGGTGGGCGAGGCGTGGGCGGCAACGCGCGGAGCGCACGTCACGCAATCGCTCGTCGCCGGCTACGTGGCGGGCTCGGTACTCGCCGCGACAACGGTGGCGCTCACCGGGCCAATCGGCTTCGTCGGGCTGGTGGTCCCGCACCTGGTGCGGGCGCGCGTGGGCGGTGACGATCGGATCGTCATGCCGTGCGCCTTCCTGCTGGGCGGCGTTCTGCTTGCGTCGTGCGATGCGCTCGGTCGCGTCCTGTTGGCGCCGGCGGAGATTCCCGCCGGAGCGATCACAGCGTTCATCGGCGGGCCGCATCTGGTCTGGGTGGTCCGCAAAGGCAGTACGCGATGAGGGCACGTCCGCTCTTCATCGGCGGCACGGCGTCGAACGCCGGTAAGAGTTGGATGGTGACGGCGATCTGTGCATGGCTTCGACGCAAGGGCATATCGGTGGCGCCGTTCAAGGCGCAGAACATGTCGAACAATTCCTATCCCTGCGCGAGTGGCGGCGAGATCGGCCGGGCACAGGTCGCGCAGGCAGAAGCGTGCGGACTCGATCCCGAGCCGGCGATGAATCCTGTGTTGCTGAAGCCAAGCGGACACGGCGTCAGTCAGGTCGTCGTGCACGGCCGCGTCTGGCAAACGCTCTCTGCCCGCGAGTACTACGCGTGCGCTGACACCCTTCGCGCGAAGGTTCTCGAGGCCTATCACGCCCTGGCCAGTCGGTTCGACGTCATCGTCATCGAAGGCGCGGGGAGCGTGTCGGAGATCAATCTGCGATCGCACGACGTCGTGAATCTGTGGCTGGTGACAGCGGTGCGCGCGCCATGGCTGCTCGTCGCCGACATCGAACGCGGGGGCGTATTCGCCTCGATCATTGGCACCGCGCATCTGCTCACCCCTGAAGAACGGGCGCTGTGGCGCGGATTCATGATCAACAAGTTTCGCGGTGATCTGTCGCTCTTCGATGGCGGCGTGACGATCCTCGAATCCCAGACTGCTTCGACGTGCTTCGGCGTCTTCCCGTACGCGGACGACCTTCACGTGGATCCCGAGGACAGCCTGGCATTGACAACGGAAAGAACGACAGCCACGCCGCCAGGTGCGCGCCTCGCCATCGTGCGCCTGCCGCACCTGTCGAATGCGACCGACTTCCGTCTGCTTCAGTGGGCGGATTGGCTGACGTCCCCAGGATCGGGCCAGTACGATTTCATCGTCGTGCCCGGCAGCAAGAACACCATTGACGACTTGAACTGGCTTCGAACGGTCGGCCTCGCTGACTGGATCACTGCGCAACATCGTGACGGCGCGACGATCGTCGGCATCTGCGGGGGGTACCAGATGATGGGCGAGACGGTTGCAGACCCGCTTGGTGTCGAGACGACGGCCTCGGAGGCAGAGGGTCTTGGACTGATTCCGGCCAAGACGATGCTCACGCAGGAGAAGCGGACGCGCACCGTCACGGCCACGCTGACGGACGGCACGAGCTTCGGAGCATACGAAATCCACATGGGCGTCACGACGTTCGAGCCGTCGATGAAGGCCAGGCCGTTCGCTCGACTCGACGATGGCAGTACTGATGGGATTTGGCTCGATCGTGCGATAGGGACTTATCTGCACGGAGCGCTCGAGAACCCCGATGTCTGCACCGCGGTGTTCGGTGTCGCGCCTCCCGCAGTCCAGTCCAAAGCCGATCACTACGAGCGCCTGGCGAGTTGGTTCGAACAGCATCAACGCCACTTTGGAGAGCTTGGTCTTGTCTGAAACACGTGAGAGCACACAGCTGCAGTGGGAAACGCTGCTTGCGGACGGTCTCGTGGAGATGCGTAGAGCGGGTCGCTTTCTGGTTGTCGATCTGTTGTTGCCGCATCGCGTGCTGAGCACGTCGGTGCGGCACGGCGGCCAGGTCGATCACGTGCGACATCTCTTGAATCATCAAAGCTGTGAAGGGACAGCCCATCACGATCGGCATCGGTTGATGACGGAGGGGCTCGATGCGTATCACGACCGCGCGTGTGCGGAAGCCATCCTGCCTCCCGCCGAGACGGCTGTGATGGGCACCGCCGCCAACATGAACTACGTGGCGATCGTGAAGGAGGCCGACGAGGGCGTAACCGTGACCGCGGCGGTCACCGCCGGAGTCGAGGGCAACGCCACCGCAGCCGGGGAACCGGCGCACTGGCGCGAGACCGAGACGGGCATCGAAAAGGTGCCCGCCTACGCCGGCACCATCAATACGATCCTGCTGATCAACCGGCCGCTGACGCCCGGGGCATTGGCGCGAGTGGTCGTGACGATGACCGAAGGAAAGAGCGCCGCGTTGCAGCGATTGGCGGTTCCCAGCACGCGTCACGTCGATCTGGCAACCGGCACGGGCACGGATCAGTACTGCATTGCGGCGCCGTTGTCCGGAGCTTCCCCGCTGACCTCGGCAAGTCCTCACATGAAGTTCGGTGAGCTCGTCGGCTTCGTCACGAGACAAGCGACGATGGAGGCGCTGCGCTGGCAAAATGGCCTCGAAGCCAGCTACACGCGAGGAGTGTTCCATGCGCTCGGTCGCTACGGAGTGAGAGAAGCGACCTTCTTCGACGACATCGCGCCGTTTCTCGGCGAATCCGATCTCGACTTGCTGAAGAAGAATGCGAAGGCCGTACTGTTCGAGCCGCTCGTCGGGGCAGCGGCACATGCCCTGGCCACCGTCTGCGATCGCGTGCGATTTGGAACGGTGCCGGATTCGACCGCACGCGATGCGATGGCGCAGCAAGCGGCGATACTTGCGGCAAACCTCGCAACCCAGGTGAACAGGTGGGCCGAGTTCCGCCTGCGGTTGCGCGCTCACGCGACGGGTGACGTCAAAACGCTCGTCCTGCAGGCGCTGGCGCTTGGATGGTCGGAGAAGTGGCGGAACACCTGACCGCCGTGTTCCAGTTACTGGCACCGCATCCGTACATCCTGGCCTTCGCGGTGCTCGTCGATCTGGCGGTTGGCGACCCGACGTACGCCTGGCATCCAATTCGACTCGTCGGACGCACGTTGTCGTGGACGGAGGGCCAGCTGCGAACGGCTGGTTTGGATGGCTACGCGGGTGGCGTGCTGTTGTTCATCTGGCTATCGACGACGGCTGTGGCCGTCGTTGCTCTCGCCATCGCGGCCGCGGCGGCGATCTCCACGAACGTCGCCTGGCTGATTCATGCGTTCATCGTGTACAGCCTGCTCGCGCTTGGCGATTTGCTCCACCACGTCTGGAAGATCGAAAGGGCGGTCCGCGCCGGCGATCTGCCGCGCGCCCGCACGGCGGTCAGCGCTCTCGTGGGCCGCGACACGGACCGGATGGACGCCGGCGCATGCCGGCGTGCGGCCGTTGAAAGCCTGAGCGAAAACCTGACGGATGGCTTCGTCAGTCCGGTGTTCTGGTACGTGCTCGCCGGCCTTCCGGGGATCGTGCTCTTCAAAGTCGTCAGCACGATGGATTCGATGGTGGGCTACAAGACGGATCGGTATCTCCGATTCGGGTGGTGCGGCGCGCGCCTGGACGACGTGATGAATTACGTGCCGGCACGATTGACATGGCTCGTGATTGCTGTCGTCGCGGCTGCGCTGCCAGGCTATTCCGGCTCGAAGGCGTGGAGCGTGGGCCTGCGGCAGCACGCATTGTTGGCAGGCCCCAATTCTGGCTGGAGCGAAGCGGCAACCGCAGGCGCTCTGCAACGTCGACTCGTCGGGCCGATCTGGCTCAAAGGCATGCAGGTGACCGATCTGTGGATCGGAGATCCTGGCGACGCGTCGCTCGAAAGCAGCACTGATGTGACGCGCGCGATGGCGCTCTCGGTCCTCAGCGGTTTGTTCATTGCCGCCGCCGGATTCGGAGCCGTCATCGTCGTTCGCTAGTCGTGCTTCTCAGAATCCGATCACGAGGCTGACGCGGGCGGTGCGCGGCACCGCGGGATGGAAGTGAATATCGTTCACCCCCTCGAGCGGCTCACCGGGCAAGCGCGACGTGAAGTAGTAGTCGATGTCGCTCACTTTTGCGTCGAAGAGGTTGTACAACTGCAGATTCACGCGCGCCTTCGTGAACAACTGATATCCCCCTTCGAGATTGATCAGCGTCGTCGCGTCCGACCGGACCGAGTCGTCCTCGACGAGCGCGCGCGGGCCGAAGTAGCGCAGCCTGATCGCGCCGTAGGTACGATGGAAGTTGTCGATCGCCGCGCCGCCCGAGACGACCGCCCCGACCGCTTCAGGCACGAACGCTCCGGCTTCGCTGAATTCGGTGAAACGTGCGCGCGACAACGAGACGTCGCCGTCGAACACCAGCCACGGCTTCGGGCTGTAGTAGTTGGCGATCTCGACCCCGTATCGCTTGCTTGACGGACCTGGCTCCGTCGCGCCCACGTCGCCGTTGTAAACGAGCTCCGATCCGAGGTGGAGCGTCCACAAGGAAATCGTGCTTTGCAGATGGGGAACGGCGACCGTACGCACACCGACTTCCGCGCCCTTCGCACGGACCAACGGAGTCACCGGGTCCACGGCCTGCCCGCTGGTGTCGTAGTGAAGCGTCGTGCCGAGGGCGTTATTGCTGTGGAAGCCGGTGCCGGCGTTCACATAGAACTCGGTCGAGTGCCACGGCCCGAGCGTGACGGTCGCCTTCGGGCTGACGATGCCGGCTGATGCGGTGCCGCTGTTTCGCGCATCGCTGAGGCTCGTGACCGTGTAGTGCGATCCGTCGGCACGAAGACCGGCCGTGGTCCGCAGCCACGGCGCCCATTCGATCTGGTTCTCCGCATATACGCCACCGCTGCTCACGAGCGCGGACGCACGGCTCTTCGCGTCGAGTCGCTCGCGCGCTTCCGTGTGATACAGCGCGATGTCCATCACGTTGTCGTTGCGGAACTGCACGCCGACGGTGTTCTCCACCATGCGATTGCCCCACCGGCCCTGCTTCTTCTGGAATGCCTTGACCCCCGTCACAAAGCGGTGGTCCACCTGCTCCTGCTGATCGCCGTGCACCGGATCGTCGAGGAAGAATGTGAAGTTCGAGATCAGGTCGAGGTCGTACCCCATCCCGTATGCCTGAATCTTGCGCAGCGTATTGCCCGTCGCATGCTGCCATTCACCGGCGAGGCTGTATCGGTACGTGTGACCGCCGTCGGTCGGATCGATGGAGCCGAAGCGGTCGATGAGCCCGCTGTCCACCGCGCGCGTCGGCGAGGCCTCGGTCGCGTTCCATTTGCCGTGATACCCCATGAACGTCAGCGACAACCCGTTGATGTTGTCGCCATGGCTGTAGCGCGCGACGCCGTTGAACTTCTTGTACGAGTCGGGAATCGTCCACGGCCCGGAGTTCGTCGAGGTTTCGAACGCGGCGAGCAGATGTCCCTTGCCCACCGCCGGCGACGCCGCCAGCAGGACGCGGCCAAATCCGTAGGTCCCCTTTTCGAGCGAGGCGAGCGGCCGATCCAGGGTGGTCGCGTAGTTGATGTTCGACGCGCCGGCCGTCGCAAAGTCACCCTGATCCGCGAAGTACGGCCCCTTCGAATACTGCACGCCCGCGACGAGCTCCGGAATGAGGAAGTTGATGTCCGAATATCCCTGGCTGTGCGCGTGGGTCGGCATGTTCACCGGCACGCCGGAGACAGTGGTCGCGAAGTCGCTGCCGTGATCGAGATTGAAACCGCGGAGGAAGTACTGGTTCGCCTTTCCCTCACCACTATGCTGCGTGATGATCACGCCGGGCACGGTTTCCAGCACCTCGCCCTGGCGCATGAACGGGCGCACTTCCAGCTGCTTCGCCGTGATCGCGCCCTGGCTCGCCGACTCCGCGATGCCGACAAGATTCTCCGCCGGGTTCTCGACGTCCGCCAGATTCGTGAACGTGCGTTTGCCGATGACCACCACTTCGGCATTCAGCGCGAACTGCAGGACTTCATCGTCGGTCGCCGTCTCGCCCGCACGGACCACGAGGTCGCGATGCGTGTTCGACGCGAAGTTGACCAGCGAGAACATCAGTTGATAAGTGCCGGGGGCAATGTTGTCGAACGAGTACGTCCCCATGCCGTCGGTGACGGCGACGGTCGGCATGATGCCGTTGGCGCGCAACTCCACGGTCACGCCGGGCAGCACTCCGCCGGTCTGATCCATGACGCGACCTTGAATCTTGCCCGTGTTCGACTGTGCGGCAGCAACAGTGGCTACGAAGCACACTGCGATGCACGCGAAGGTGATTCGCAGCGTCGCCCAAGAAGGTTTCGTCCACGCCATGATGAATCCTGTCGACCGAGAGAAGCGCACGGCGGCGCCGGTTCGGCATGAAGCCTGTGAACTAGTGATAACCAATTTGGAGACTCCGAGCATCTGAAGAGTTCGTGAACGCACCGTCAGATGGATTTAATCGAGTCGCCGATGCGCTCCGCCTCGTGTCTCCTCGAGAGGGCAAGCGGGATACCAACCCGAGCGCGCGGGTTTCGTTAAGAAGTGGCGTGCGGCCGCGTTGCAGGCCCTTGACGGGGGCAGGAGATTTTCAGCAGGTTGCGGAAAAGTTCGCCACTAATCGCTGTCGTGGCCGGTCGACAGCAGCCGGATGCTCGCGGTGGCAGGCAGGCCGCGGATCACGGTTCCTGCGGGCAGGCTCAGCGGCCTGCGGAACAGGAACGGATGACGATACGCGGTTCGATATTCATAGAGCCACACGAGCGGCTCGACGCGACCGTCCGGCAGCGCGGCCACGATCTGAAGCGATTGCCGCTGTGGTACGGAGACCGGCAACACGCCGTCGAGAACAATCGGATGCCGCAGCGCAAACCCGCCACGGACGACCACGCCTGACGACGGAGCGGCGTCAGCAGCGGGTTTGTCGAACTTCGGCGGGTCCGGCTTCACCTTGGGGTTGTTTCCCTTCAGCATCCCGCCTTCGACCCAGTCGCTGATCAGCTCGACCTGTTCCTGAGTGAGCCCCTGGTCGTTGCGAAAGTCGCCGAAGCCTTTGACGGCGCCCCACGGCGGCATTCTCCTCGAGAGCACCGCGTCCTTGATCGCCACCGCGCGCGGCTGCGCGTCCTGATACGTCATCAGCGAAAACGCGCTGCCGCCCTCGCGATGACACGACGCGCAGCGGTCGTATATCAATCGAGAAACCTCGCGGTTCCACGTCGGCGGGTTCGTCCCGAAGTCGTGGCTCGACACCACCACCGATGTCAGAAGCGCGATCAGGAACGTGATGACGGTTTTCATCCTGCGTGGTGACTCACGCGCACATCTGCGGATCGATTCGACGCGACGGGCGGCGCTGCATCCGCGGCCACCGGGATGTCGAAGTGCACCGTGTTGACGACGCCGTGTCGCTGCAGCTGCACCCACAGGCGATAGACGCGGGCTCGTGGAAACAGCATGTTGAACTGCATCTCCGAGCTGCCGTCGGCAATCGACGGGTGGTTGTGCATGAGATCGATCAGATCGTCGCTCGCGGCAAGCATGTGCGCCCACACACCGAGATACTTCTGCAGGCCTTCGTCGGGTGACACCGTGATGCGCACTCGCGCAGGCATCCCGGCAACCGGATGCTCAGGCTGCGTGCTCACCTGAACGCTCACGTTCTCGCCTTGCTTGGCGTCGTAGTCGCGCGCGAGCGGCCGGACCGGCGGCTCGTCGCCAGCCACGAATACCGTCTTGGTCAGCAGCTGCGGCGCGGAAGCTTCCGGATAGAAGTCGGCGAGGATGCGATACATGCCAGGTTTGGGAAACGCGACATCCCACTCGAACGCGCCTCCGTCCCACGTCGGGTGACCGTGCGTGAAGAACTCGAGGTCTCGGCTGACCGCGAAGGCGTGAAACAGCTTCTCGTGTACAAGGTTGAATTTCGTGACCGGATTGTCCTTCCACGGATCGAACACCTCGAACCGCACCTGCACTGGCGTGTTGGGCGCCGGCGTCGGCGTCACCGCCATCTCGAGGTGATACTCGACCGGGTCAGGCACCGAGGTGACGAGTTTCATCCCGCATCGCGGACACGAGCCTGGCGCATGCGATCGAATGTCCTTGTCCATCGGACACAGGTAGACCGGCGCATTGACGAGCGTCGCTGGCGTGGCCTGCTTGATCTGCGCCGCCGCGGCGCGGTCGTCGGTCTCAGCGGACTGACTGCACCCGGCCGCGACCGCCACGCATGCGAAGGCAACGACGGACTCTTTCCAGGGCACGATACGCCTCCTCGAGTCGTTCGGACGTTCGAGTCGTTCGAGTCGTTCGAGTCGTTCGTACGGATCGAGCAGTTCGAGCGAAAGAACGATCCGAACGTCCGAACGTCCGAACGTCCCGAACGACCCGAACGTCCCGAACGATCCGAACGTCCGAACGTCCGAACGATCCAAACGTCCGAACGATCCGAACGATCTATTGCACGTTGCCCGGCATCATGACCTTGCCTGTGCCTGCCGGCCCGTCCCATTCCACGCCAATCTGCCACGTGCCGATCATGCCGAGATCGGTGTCGATCAAATAACGGCCAGCCGTCTCGGTCTTGTGGACGAACATGCTGCCCATCATCGGCGCCATGCCCTGCATCGGCATGGTCGCACTGACCTTCACCGTGCCGACATCGGTGAGACGCTGATCGGAGCCGGGCCGGAACTCGAGATACGCCGTGTCCTTCCCGGACTTCAGCGCATCGCCGGAGGCGAGGAGGACGACATTCATTCCGCCGGCGCTCGCGCGCTGCAGCTCCTTGAGCCCAGGCGCTTCGACCGGGGGCGCCTGACGACAGCTCGAGAAGGTTGACCCCAACGCACACAACGCGAGCGCCAGAACGCATCGTCGAATCATCTACGCATCTCCGTCAGAAACCGCGGCGAGCGGCTGCGCCGACGCGCGTTCCGTCACCTGCTGGCGCCGATGCCACCAGCGGCGCACGTCCTCGGCGATCACGAACAGGCACGGCGTCATGAACAGCACGTGCAACGTCGAGCTCACCATCCCGCCGATGCTCGGGGCCGCAATCGGCTTCATGATCTCCATGCCCGGGCCCGACGACAGTGGAATGAGCGACAACGACAGCACAATCGTGGCGACCGTCATCAGCTTCGGCCGCAGGCGCATCGTCGATCCGTCGATCACCGCGTCGATGAGCGGCTGGTCCTTCGGTTTGTGCGCGAGCGCCTCGCGAATGAAGATGACCATGATGATGCCGGTCTGCACGGCAACGGCGAACACCGAGATGTAGCCGACGATCACCGCCGTGGTCATCGAGTAGCCGAGCGCCCACTGCAGGAACACGCCGCCGGCGAGCGCGAACGGCACGGACAGCACGATGAGAATGCTCTCGCTCACCGATTTGAATGCCATCACCAGCAGGCCGAAGATGATGGCGAGCGTCAGCGGAACGACGATGCGAAGACGGTCAGATGCGGCGTCCGAATACTGATACAGGCCCGTCCATTCGACGGAATAGCCCGCCGGCAGCATCAGATTCTTGGCCAGATACGCTCGCGCGCCGTCAACGTAGTCGACGGGCGTCACGTTTCTGATGTCGACGTAGACGTATCCGGCGAGCGACCCGTTGTCGTTGCGGATCATCTCCGGCATCTTCCGGATCGACACGTCGGCGACCTCGCTCAACGGGACGGCATCGCCATTGGCGGCCACCAGCGGCGTGTTGCGGATCTTCTCGACCGTGTCCAGGTATTCCGCAGAGAACTGAATGCCGAGCGGGATGATCGTGTTGTCCGCCTGCTTCACGCCAAGTGCGTTGTCACCGCCGATCCCGTAGCGAACCGCCAGCATCGCCTCGTCGGCGGTGATGCCGTGGTCGGCCAGACGCGCCAGGTCGTAACGAACATCCGTGTAGTAGCCCTCGGAGATGCGCTCCGCCAGGACGTAGTTGGTTCCCGGGACATTGCGCAGCAGCGCTTCGATCTGCTTCGAGATCTCCTCGACTTGCGTGAGGTCAGCTCCTTTGACCTTGATGCCGACCGGCGTCTGGATGCCGGTCGTCTGCATCATCACGCGCGCGCGGATCGGCTGCACCCACGAATTGACGTAGCCGACGATTTGCATCGCGCGATCCATCTCCCCGACCAGCTTCTGCCGCGTCATTCCGGCGCGCCATTCTGCTTTGGGCTTCAGGAGGATCGTTGTTTCGATCATGGAGACCGGCGCCGGATCGGTCGACGTGTCCGCGCGCCCGAGTTTCGCGAATACGCGATCGACCTCGGGGATGGCCTTCAGCTTCTTGTCCATCTGCTGGATCACCCATCCCGCTTCGCGAGTCGGCAGCCCGGGAAGTGTGGTCGGCATGTAGAGGACCGCGCCCTCGTCCACGTCGGGGAGGAAATCGCGTTCAAAGGTTCTCAGCAAGAAGACGGCAGCGACGACGACGAGGACACCGAACGCGGTAAAGAGATACCGGTGGGCGATGACCCGCGTCAGCGCGCCCCGGTACAGGCGCACGGTTCGGCCGTGATGTGGATCCCCATCCGATCGTCTCGTGAACAGCCAGACCGCGACGATCACCACGATGAAAATCGTCAGCTCCAGCAGTTCGGCCCGCTCGTTCGGATCGACGCGCTGCATGAGCCATGCGCCGCCGCCGAGCACCGCAGCGCCGACGATCGCGACAGCGGCGAACCGGCCTCGGCGCGAGAGCGACCATCGCGACGGGACTGCCGTCTGCGTCCCTCGGCGTTCGAACACCCACACGATGACGATCGGCAGCAGGACGAGCGTCAACAAGGTCGAGAATGCCATCGCGAACGTCTTGCTGTAGGCGAGCGGATCGAACAGGCGCGCCTCGCGATCTTCGAGGAAGAACACCGGCAGGAACGAGGCGACGATGATCAGCAGCGAGAACAGCAGCGGGCGCGCCACACGCTGAATCGATCGCAGGATGATGGCGCGCCGCTCACTCGCGGCAACGGCCCCGGCCACCGCGAGCTCGGCCGCGCAGTTCTCGACGATGACGATTGTCGCGTCCTCGATCGCGCCGATGGCGATACACAAGCCGGCGAGCGAGAAGAGGTTGATCGTCTGATTGAATGCTGACAGCGGCAGCACGGTGAACAGCGTGCTCAGCAGGAGGATGCAGATCGGGCCCGCCGATGCGCGCATGTCGCCGAGGAACAGGACGGTGACGAGGACGAGGACGATCAGTTCGGATGCCAGCGTTCCGAAGAACTGTTTGAGCGTCGCCCAGATCCACGCTGAACGGTCGTAGGTGGGGATGATCTCGATGCCCTTTGGCAGCGCAGACGCGATCTCCTTGAACTTCGCCTGCAGATTCGCCGTGACCGAGAGCACGTTCTGCGCCTGCTCCATCACGACAATGCCGCCGGCGACCTCGCCGGTGCCGTTCAAGTCCGCGGTGCTGCGACGCAGGTCGTAGCCAACCTGCACGTAGCCGATGTCCTTCAAACGGACCGGTGTCCCGTCTCGCCCTGGACCGAGAACGAGCGAATCGAGCTGCTCGAGGTTTTCGTTGCCGGTGATGGACGCACGCAGCTGGTATTCGCGGTTGGTGACCTCGATCGTCCGGCCGCCAACTTCCTGAAAGGCGCCTTGCAGTGCGGTGATGATTTGACGCAGCGGGATACCAGTGGTCGCCAGCAGCGGCGGGAACAGCTTGATCTGATACTGCTTCTCGAGGCCTCCCACCGATGCGACCTCGGCGACGCCAGGCACGGTCTGCAGCGCCGGCTTGATCTGCCCCTCGTTGAGAATTCGGAGCTCGCGCAGGTCACGCGTGCCCTCGTGATCGACCAGCGCGTATTGATAAATCCAGCCCATGCCGCTGGCGTTTGGACCGAGCGTCACCTGCGCATCGGCCGGCAACTGAGGGCGGACCGCGCTGATCTTGTCGAGCACGCGCTGCTGCACGTCCGCTCGCCTGGCCCCGTTCTCGAGGACGACGTAGATGAACGAGTAGCCCATGTGCGACGTGCCGCGGATCGCCTGCACGCCGGGCGATCCCACGAGCGCCTTGATCAGCGGTGCCGTGACGTCGGACTCGAGCAGCTGCGGGCTTCGCGGCCACTTCACATACACGACGATCTGCGGATCGGAGATGTCGGGAATCGCATCGAGCGGCGCCGTACGGATCGCCCAGATGCTGAGCACCACCAGCAGAATCACCACCGACCACACGAGGTATCGGTAGCGAAGCACTGTCCTGAGGACAGCGGCAATCATCGGCTGCCCACCTGCGCGTTGCCCTTCAACTTGTAGTTGGAATCGATGAAGAAGCTGCCGAAGGTGACCACCTGCTCGCCGTCCTTCACGCCGTCGAGCACCTGCGTGTACAACTCGCCCTGCAGGCCGGTCTTGATCGTTCGCGGCTCGTATTGCCCCTCGCCGACTTGTACGTAGACGACCCTGCTGTCACCCTCTTCGATGATCGCTTCGTTGGGCACGGACGAGTACCATGCCGGCTCGGTCACGATCTCGAGCAGATAGCTCATGCTCGTGGTCCGTCCGGTGGCGACGATCTCGCAATCGACGCGCACGCGTCCTTCCGACTGTGGAGTGAGGCGCACCACGCGCGCCTGATACATCGAGGATCGCGATTCGACCGGAAATGTCCGCGCGCGCTGTCCGACCTGGACGAACGACGCGTCCTTCGCCGAAAGATAGGCAGTGACGATCTTGCCCGCCGCGTCAATCCGGCCGGCCGTCCGAACCCAGACCTGTACGGGTCGCACGGCAACAGCGGTCAGCGTCAGCGTGAGATCGCTCGCCTGCGACGCGGTGATCGGGTTGACCTTCTGCCGAATGCGGGAGCGGACGCTCTGCGCCGACGCGCTCCCCGGAACAACGAGGCTGGAAACAACGAGCAGGGCGACGAGGCCCTTCAGGAACATTCTTCAATTGTAGGCGGGCCTTGCGGCCCGCCTACGGACCACAGCACTAATGGCAGTAATTGTCCTTGCTGTCCATGATGTGGGTTCCCCACGGATACAGCCCCACGTTGCGGACCTTCTCGAACGTCTGGTTCTTCGCGTCGATGACGACCACCGCGTTCTCCGTCGAGTCGGCCAGATACAGCGTCTGGTCAGCCGTGTCGGTCGTGGCCGTTTCGAGCTGGATGTTCGTGCCGATCTTCATGCGACCGGCGGGCCGCAGCGTCTTCATGTCGTACACGTAGACGAAGCCGCTGGTCGAGCTGATGACGAACGCCTTCCCCGCCGCGAAGTTGACGCCCGTCATGTCGGGTCCGGCGTCGAGCGTGGCGGCCACCTTCTGGCCCTGCAGGTCGATGATCGAGATGGTCTCGTCACCATTGTTCGGTGTGATGCCGTACTTGCCGTCGTGGTTCAGATAAATGCGCCAGGGATCCTTTCCGACGCGGATCGTCTTCACCACCTTGTCCTCGCGCGGGTCGATAATCGAGACCACGCCCAGGTCACCGTCCGCCGCATACAGCCATCGTCCGTCATTGGACAGCGCCGCGATGTTGATGCCGTGGATCTCGCCCAGATACTTGTCGGGGTCGAGCTTGGCGATGCCTGGCATGTTGGCCACCTGGATTTTCTTCAACAGCTCGTGCCGCCGCACGTCGACCACGCCAATCCAGTGCGCGCCGTAGTTGCCGACGTATGCCTTCGACCCGTCGGGGAGGAACGTGACGTTGAGCGGCTCGACGAACCCGGGAATCGTCTTGATCTTCGTGAGTGACTGCATGTCGATCACCGAGATCGAATCGCCTTCCGGGTTGCCCTGGTAATACCAGCGGCTGTCCGGCGAAAACGACAGGTGCTCGGGCGCGATGTCGACCGGAATCACTTTCACCAGCTGCAGCGTCCGCGCATCGATGATGTACGCCTTGTTGGCACGCGTGCCGCCGGTGACGACGTAGCGCCCGTCAGGTGACATCATCACCATGTGCGGGTTGACGTTGTTGCCAAGGAACACCTTGCCAACCATCTGCTTGCTCTTGATGTCCATGAACGCGATCTCGTTCGAATCGCGGTTCACGATCATGACGACCGACGCCGGGTCGGTGACCTTGACCCCAGGCGCCTGGGCCTGGACGACCGTGCCCACCAGCGCCGCCGCTGCCGCGGCACACGCTCCGGCGAGAAGACGACGAATGACGTGACTCATTGATCCAGCTCCGGTGAAATGCAAAACTCACAGTCAAAATTCAAAACGCAGACTCGCAATTTCTTCTGTGCATTTCGCATTTCGCATTTCGCATTTTGAATTACAGGTAACTCCCTAAAACGCCGCTTGCAGACGAACGCCCGGCAGCAGGTATCCGAACTTGCTCTCGCTGCTGGGCGAATCGAGCACGTGCTGCACCATGAACGACAGCCGCAGGCGTTCCGTCAATCGGAGATTGTAGTAGCCCTCGGTGAGATGCTCCTTGTCGCCCGAGGCCAGGTTCATCTGCGCGTAGCCGATGCCCCACGAGTCCAGCGGGTTGAACACCAACCCGTTGGCGAACGACACGCCGGTGCTGAAGTAGTGATCGTGATCGTCCGGCAGTGTCTGCGTCCCGTAGCGCCCGAACAGCGTGAGAACCGGCGTGACCTTCTGGTCGATGCTGACGCCAACGGCGCGCTTCGATTCCACGTCGCCGTTATTGGCGCGCACCCACAGCCGGTAATGGCCTTCCGGCAGGGAGAACGGTGTCATCGTGTAGCCGACTTCACCCAACGAGTAGATCGAATCGGACAGGCTGGTCGCGTCCGGATTGCTCTGCTGCACGCCGAAACGGAAGCTGAACGCGTTCTTGGGATCGTAGTCGGCCACGAAGCCGGTGCCGTTGAACGCCAGTCCCAGCATCTGATTGTTGACGAGCGCATCGCTGATGAACTGCGTGGTCTCGTCGTTGGACACCGCGTTGCGATCGAAGTAGTTCGTCAGGTCGAGACGTCCCGCCGTGAACGCGAGCCGCTGGCCGAAGAACTCGGTGCGCAGCCACGCCTCGCGCAGATTCAGCTCGTTCTGGTTGACGAGACGTGCGGTGTAGCCATTGAGCAGCGTCAAAGACGGGATCTCGCGGTCCGGCGGCCCGCCACTCAACGCGACGACGTCGGCGAAGAACGACGTGTACTGCGCCAGCTTCGCGGTGAAGAACAGATCTGCCGATGCGAGCGCATACGCCTTCTTGTTCGGCCGCGACGCATCACCGCGCGTTCGGCCGGCGCCCTGCGTCACCGTGGTCGCATCAACGCCGACCGCGACCGCCTGGTCCTTCGCCGACGCGAGGGCTTCTTCGATCTTCTCGTTGATCGTCTGACGGCGGTAGACGCGTTCGCGCTGATAGGTGACCTCTCGCTTGGCTCCGGGAGCGGGAGTGTCGGATTCGATCCCGTTCTGGTCCACGAACACTTCGACGCGCCGCACGCGTGTTTCCGGCTCGGACAACACGGCGCTCGATTCGAGGTCATTGAGACGCTTTTCGAGCTGCTCGATGCGATCGAGCAACGCGAGCCGCTCCGTGTCCGCATCGCCAGCGTCCAGGGCCGCGTTGACGTCGTTCGTGCTGTTGGCCGTGACATTGAGACCGGCCCTGCGGAACGGCTTGTATCCACCAAGCTGCACGCCGATGTCGTACGTGCCCGCCGCGAGGCTTGGCAGAGTAAACCGCCCCTCATCATCCGTTGTCGCGCTGTACTGAATGCCATTGGTCGTATTGGTGGCCGTCACCGTGGCATTCGGAGCAGGAGCACCACCAGCAGCCTTGGTCACACGGCCCGACACCAGCCCGAGATCGGTTGCCGGCATCCGCATGCCGGGCATCTGGTTCTGACCTGCCGGCGGATTCTGCGCGGCGCCCTGCGCGGAGGCGATCGACACGGCGACGCCGAGCATCGCCATCACCCCAACCGCGCAGCGCACGCGGTCAGACACTTTCGTCCACACCATGCACTAGTCCTTTCCATGTCCGACCTTCCTCGGTTCGCGCGGACATGCGGAAGGACTAGTAATAACCAAACCACGGACGAGGAGCACCTGAAGAGTTTCTGAACCTTTCGTCAGGCGGAAGTAACGCTGTCTTTCTCGTGGCCATGCGGTGGTTCGGCGGCCCGGTTCTCCAGCTGTGTGGGCGATGCGAGGAATGGGCGGGCGTTTGCGCAATAGGCAATAGAAAGAGGGCGGAGGTCCGCGACACGGGTCACGGCCGTACGGGTTGATGAGCTACGATCACAAACGGAGATGCTGCCCATGATGACTCGCTGTTGTCGCATTTCATTCGCGCTGGCAATCCTCGTCTGTGCACTCGCACGACCGGTCCCGGCTGTGGCCCAGGCACGCGGCGCCACGCAGACTGACGCCAACGGCTTCAAAGCTGGCGACACGGTGCAGGTCGATACGGCGTTCGGCTGGGTCGATGGTCAGATCGTCTCGGCAATCGGCAACGAATATCGCGTGCGCGTCGCGACCGGAACGGTCGTGAGCAAGACTTATCCGAACGAGCTCCATCGAAAGGGGCCGTACACCGATCGCGATCACGCCGTTGGTCTGTACGATCTGCGCGACCGCGTGCAGGTCCTCGTACAGGGCAAATGGATCGACGGCGAGGTGATCACGACGCGCGCACTCGAATACGAGGTGCAGCTTCCCGGTAATCGCAGCGTGTGGGCGAGCGGCGCCAACATCCGCTTCGTCGCGGCGAAGGCGGCGCCCGTCGCGGCGAAAGGCGGCGTACCGCCCAAGCCGGGGTTCACGAGCTGCTCCGGCAAGGTCGAGGGCCGTTACGCGACCACGGGCGGTTTCGGCAACTTCCAGATCACGTTCCGATCCGGCAAGGCCACGATCGCGGCGGGTCTCGGTGACGACGAGGTGATGGAGTGCTGGATGATGGGCGACAAGATCATCCTGCACAAGCCCGGCGAGCCGTCGGCGACCGACATGCCGATCGACCTCAATCTCGATGGCTCACTGCAGACACCGCTCGGGGAGATCAAGAAAAAGGGGAATTAGACTCGCGCTCACTCGGGTTCGAGACAGCGCGGCGGTACAAGCACGGCGCCGGTCGACATCGGCTGGACGGCGCGCTGATAAATCGCGAGATATCCACTCGCGTGAGGCAGCGGTCTCTCGCCACGACGCGCTCGGCGACGTTCGAGTTCGGTCGCGGGGACGTCGAGATCGAGCTGGCGTGCGTCGACGTCGATGCTGATCGGATCGCCGTTCTCGACGAGCGCCAGCGGACCACCCGTCGCCGATTCGGGCGACACTTCCGCGATCGTCAGGCCCTTCGTGCAGAGTCCTGACAGTTGACCGTCCGTGACGAACGCCACCTCGTTCTCGAGTCCAGCGGCGTAAATCGCGAACACGACCCGTGACGCCGATCCGGCCATCGCGGGTCCACCTTTCGGACCGCAGCCGCGAAGCACGAGCACGTGTCCTGGATGCAGTTCACCCGCTTGAATCCCTGACATCGCGGCCGGGACGTCCTCGTAGACGAGCGCGTTGCCGCGAAATCGTCGCGGCCCCTCCTGACGCGCGCCGGGTTTCGCAATCGCGCTTTCGGGCGCAAGCGATCCGCGAAGAATCACGATCGATCCGCCGCGTGCAAAGGGCCGATCGAGCGGCCTGATCACGTCTGCGTTCGTGGTCGCGACGCCGTGCAGGTTTTCATTCATCGACCTGCCGGTGACCGTCATGGCCGAGCGATCGAGCAGCGGCCCGAGTTGCTCGAGCAACGCTCGTGCACCTCCTGCGGCATCGAACGCCTCGATTGTGTCGGAGCCGTTGGGAGCGACGGCACTCAAGACGGGAACTCGAGGACCCAACTCGTTGAAGAGCGCGAACACGTCGAGATCGAGACCGGTCTCGACGGCGATCGCCTGCAGATGCTTGACGCAGTTGATCGATCCGCTCACCGCGAGCACTGCGGCGACGGCGTTGCGGAATGCTCCCGGCGTGAGGATCGTGCGAGGCGTCAGGTTCTCCCACACCATCTCCACGATCCGCGCTCCAGACCGCCTCGCCGCGTCGAACATCGTCGCGCTGTTGGCCAGCACCGGCGCGCTGCACGGCAGCGTCATGCCGAGCGCTTCGCAGACGATGTGCATCGAGTTGGCCGTGCCCATGCCCGCACACACGCCCGGTCCGCCGACCGCGTGATCGCACATGCCGTCCAGCGCTTCACGTGACAGCGTGCCGAACATCGCCTGCACGGAGCCGACGAACACGTCCTCGATGTCGACATGCCTGCCGTTGAAGTGGCCGCTCGGCTGATACCCGCAGATGACGAGAATCGACGGAATGTTGAATCGTCCGGCCGCCATCAGATGCGCGGGCGGCGTCTTGTCGCACGACGACAGGCAGATCATTCCGTCGAGCTGGGCGCCCTCGATCGCGATCTCCATGTCGTTGACGATGAGATCGCGGCTGGCGAGCATGTAGCCGCCGCTGGCTCCGGCGCTGATGATGAAGTCGCTTGGTGCGGCGGTGCGAATCTCGAACGGGAGCCCGCCCGCCTCGCGAATCGCCTCCTTGACCACCTTCGCGACGCCATCGAGGTGACTGAAGCAGATCGCCAGCTCGGACGAGCTGTTGACGACGGCAATCTTCGGTTTGCGCATGTCCTCGTCGCTGAGGCCGAGCGCCCGCCATTGCGCGCGACGCACAGCCTCACGCGGCGATCCGGGTTCGAAATTGCTGCGGAGGTGTCGCATAAAGGATTCAGGTATCAGGTATCAGGATTCAGGGCTGGGATTCCAGTTACCTGATTCCTGTAGTAGTAAGCTGATCGCCCGCAATTGTAGGACGAGAGGGAGGGCCGCTTTGACCACGACTCAGGCGGGCACCATCACGACCGAGCGCGAGACCACGCTGCTCTCGACGCCGACCTATTGGTATTACGTGCTCGGCCTGCTGACGGTCTGTTACGTCGCGAACGTGATGGATCGGTCGACGATCCTGGCCGCCTCGCTGCAGGCGATCAAGCGCGAGTTCGGCGCCAGCGATTTTCAGATGGGCGCGCTCACCGGTCTGCCGTTCGCGATCTTCTACTCGACGCTCGGTATCCCGATCGCGGCGTGGGCGGATCGCTCGAGTCGCCGCAATGTCCTGGCGATAGCCGTCGCGCTCTGGAGCGGCGCGACGGCGATGTGCGGCATGGCGGTCGGGTTCGTCATGCTGTTCCTGTCGCGTGTGACGACTGCCATCGGTGAGGCTGGTGGCAGCCCGCCCTCGCATTCGCTGATTTCGGATTACTTCCCGCGACTCCGCCGCGGCACCGCGTTCTCGATTTACGCGCTGGCCGTGCCAATCGGCACGTCCGTCGGCAGCGCGCTCGGGGGGTGGGGGAACCAGCATCTCGGCTGGCGCATGACGTTCGTGATGGTCGGCCTTCCCGGGATCCTGCTCGCGCTGCTCGTGCGCTTCACGGTCGTCGAACCGCCGCGCGGCCATGCGGACGCGGCCGGCGCTCCGGTGACGAAGGAGAAGGCACCGCCGCTGCTCGAGGTATTCAGGTTCCTCGCGCAACGCACGTCATTCCGTCACCAGTGCCTCGCCACCGCACTGCATTCGGTCGTGTGGTACGCCGGCGGCGCATTCAACAACGCGTTTCTGCAGCGCTCGCACCACCTCACCGTCGCGCAGGCGGGCTACTGGATCTCCATCTTCGCGGCCGTGGGCGCAGTCGGGACATTCCTCGGCGGCTTCGCTTCCGATCGATTCAGCAGGTGGAGCAACGACCGGCGCTGGTATCTGTGGGTCCCCGGTATCGCCACCCTGCTCTGTGTCCCATTCCAGTTCGGCGCGTACTTATCGCCAAGCCTGTCGACGGCGCTTCCCTCCTTTGCGGGAATGATGTTCATGGCGGCGGTCTTCTTCGGCCCCTCGTTCGCCGTGACGCAGGGGCTTGCCACGCCGGGAATGCGATCGGTGGCGACGTCGCTGCTGCTGTTCGTGCAGACGCTCATCGGTCAAGGCATCGGTCCGGCAACGGCAGGGTTCATCAGCGATCGCCTCGTGCCCTCGGTGGGCACGCAATCGCTTGGATACGCGCTCGTCATCGTCGGCATGGTCAACATCTGGGCCGCCGTTCATTACGCGCTCGGCGCGCGCACGCTGCGCCAGGACCTGCAACAGACGGAGGCGCTTGCCCGTGCAGCTCACTGACGACGAGCGGGCGATGCTCGATGGGCGCGGGGGAAAGGCCCGGCAGAAGGCGATGGAGCTGCTGGTGCGATACGCGGACGCGCTCGGCGCCGAGCGGTTCGTGGACACGAACAACGTTGCGGGTGTCCCCGGATCGGCGAACCCGTTTCTGCAGCAGTACTACCGCGGCAAAGACGAGGGCGGGCGCGACGCGATCTTCTCGTATTTCGATCTCGATGCCGACGAACTGGTGGACGTTCCCGACGCACTGGTGCCAACCGCACACCTGCAAGGCGGCGCCGATCGTGAACATTGGCAGGAGCTGGGCGTCAAGGTCGAGATCTTCCGCAACTACGAAGAGCGCGAGGCATTTGCCTCGAGACATGGCGTCGAGATCCTGAAGACGTGCACGCCGTACCTCGCAGGCCGCGTCCCGCAACGCGGCGAGCATTGCGCGTGGATGGAGTCGTCAGCGGTCGTGTTCTGCAATTCGGTGCTCGGGGCGCGCACGAACACGGAAGGCCGCGAGAGCACGAGCGCGGCGATGCTGACCGGCAAGATTCCCGACTGGGGCCTGCACAGGACGGAGCATCGATACGCCACGCATCGCATTCAGGTCGACGTGCCGGTCGAATCGGTCATGGACTGGGGCCTGCTCGGCTACTTCGTCGGCGACGCCGTGCAGGAACACATCCCCGTTCTCACCGGTCGCTACAACCATCCGGAGATCGTGCGGCTCAAACATTTCGGCGCGGCGGCGTCGAGCTCCGGCGCCGTCGAGATGTATCACATCGTGTCGGTCACGCCCGAAGCCGACACACTGGACGTCGCACTCAACGGGCGAACGCCGCCTGAAACGATCGTCTACGGCACGACCGAGCGGCGTCGGGTGTACGAGCGACTCAACGCGAGCGCGAACGATCGCAACGTCGACTTCATCATGCTCGGTTGCCCGCACGCCGCCCTTGAACAGTTACAGCAGGCGGCGGCGCTGCTCAGCGGTCGGCGCGTGAGCGCGAACTGTCACCTGTGGATCTTCACGTCGCGAGCCGTGAAGCGTGCTGCCGACGAGGCCGGCTATTCGAAGACGATCGTCGACGCGGGAGGCTTGCTGCTGACCGACACGTGCTCCGCGTTCGCCCAGGCACTTCCGCAAGGCACAAGAGTCGCAGCGCTCGACTCCGCCAAGCAGGCGCACTATCTACCCGCGATTATGGGCATTCAGGGGTGGTTTGGTTCGACCGACGACTGCATCACCGCCGCGATCACGGGTCACTGGGCTGGTGAATTGAGATGACCGTCGTCAAATCCCAAAGCCCAAATCCCAAAACCCAAATCCCAACGGAGGCGGGAGAAACCGGCACGAGCCGAATCGTGCTGCGAGGCCGCAAGGTCGTCGGCGGGCGCGCCGAGGGCGAGGCGCTCGTCACGCAGCAGGCGATTCCGGGCTGGGGCGGCGTCAATCCCGTCCAGGGTGTGATCACCGAGCTCGGTCACGACCTGCGCGGCATGGCGTTCAAGGATCGCGTGCTCGTGTGTCGCGGCGCGAAGGGGTCCTCAGGATGGTCGGCGATGTATCACACGACGCGTCTCGCCGGAACCGCGCCGAAGGCACTGATCTTCAATGAGATGACGACGAAGATCGCTCTCGGCGCCGTCGTCATGCGCGTGCCCTCCATCACGGAACTCGATCGCGATCCGTTGGACGTGATCGAGACGGGCGACTGGGTCATCGTCGATGCCGACAATGGGGTCGTCGAAGTGTTCAAGCGCAGGTGATCGGCGAAGGAATCAGGTATCAGGCGTCAGGAATCAGGGTCTGCGCCTGAATTCGATGACCTGTTTCCTGGCCCAGGCCTGAATCCAGATTCCCGATACCCGATTCCTGCTGTCAGTCGCACCGATCGAGATTCTCCGCAAGACGCGTCTGTAGTGCAGCGAGATCGATCTCATGCACCGGTTGAGAACCGGCCAAGTCGAGAGCGTGGGCGGCGGCGGCGCCCATCGCGATGCAGGGGCCCATCACGCGGATGGCGGACAGCGCGCGAACGTCGGCGTCGACGCAACGACCGGCGGCAACAATGTTGTCGGCGTCGCGCGGGATCATGCAGCCGAGCGGAATGTAATAAACGTGATCCGGCTCGAACCGCTCCCAGTGCACGAGGGCTGGTGAATCGTGCAGCTCGACCCACCAGGCACATCGCGCTGCGGCGTCGGCCGGACGCGTGCCGGACTGAATCTCCTCCAGCGACAACTGATGCCGTCCGACGATCCAGCGCGTCTGGCGAAGACCGGGATTTCCATATGCGCGCACTCGCGCGTTCGCGAAGATCTGCGGGAACTCGGCGTGCAGGAATCGGATGATGTTGTCGGCCTGTCGCCGACCCTCGAACACCATCCGTGCGCTGGCGAGGGGATCGAGCGGCGTCTCGATGTGTGTGACGTTGGCCAGCATGAAATCGCGACCGGGGAAATGCATCAGGAAGCCGTCGTGCCGCACAAGGTCATAGTGATTGCCCCGTTCTGCCAATCGCCGATGAACGTCGGCAATCACCAGGTCCTTCGCGGCGTGCGTGTCGTATCCCTCGATGACGAAGTTCAGCGAGCCGTAGACGGCCGCATCCGGCTCGCGGACCTCGAATCCGGCTTCGCAGGTGACAGCCGCATCACCTGACGCGTCGACGTAGCCGGTCGCGATCACGCGGACAGGCCCGAATCGCGTCGCGAACTCGAGTGAACGGAGACGCCGACCATCGACGGTCGCGTCTGTGAGAATTGCACCGACCACCGCCTGAATGCCGGCCTCCTCGACTTTCCGTTCGATCCAGCGCCCGAGCCGCACTTCGTCGTACTGAAACGTGATCGTGCCGGTCATCGAGACGCGCCGATGCAACGAGCCTTCGGCCGTCAGATCAGCGATGAGATCATCGGCAACGCCGTGCGTGATTTGGTAGGGCTGCGCGCTATGCGTGTAGAGACCGATGATGGTTCCGACGATCGATCCGATCGCCTGACCACCAAGCGCTGGCGCGGCATCCACGAGCGCGACTCGACGTCCACGCTTCACCGACTCGAGCGCGGCTGACACGCCAGCGATTCCAGCACCGACCACGCAGATATCGGCCTCGATCGTCTTGACCGGTGGCTGGCCGGTGCGCCGTACGATTCGCGTCTCCACTGTCGGCGTGCTCGGACGGACGCGAACTTACTGGGCTCTCCACGGCGACACGTTCGTCCACGTCTTCAACGCATCGCTCGCCCACCTCGTCGTCTTGTCCTTGTGGCAATCGGTGCAGGCGTTCGGGATCTTGTATTCGTCGGTCATCGACGGCGTGATGAACGCGAACGTGTGGCTGCGCACGTTGATGTCGGCGATCGTCTGCTCGATCCGCGGCATGTGGCAGGCCACGCACTGCGATCCCGCGCTCCCACGTTGATGATGCGTGTGCTCCTCGAGCGTTGGCGCGTGCGGGCCGTTCGGCGACGAAGGTCCATGGCACGTGAGACACATGTCACCGACGGGCCGAACAAGGTCGGCGTTGTTGCCCGTGCCGTGCACGTCGTGGCAACTGAAGCAGGTGACGCCGCGGCGGTACATCACGCTCTGCACGAAGTCGTTGCCTTGCATCCGGTTCTTGTGTCCCGTGCCGTCGGGGAAATGCGTGAAGGTCGTCTCACCGAGCTTGTGCTCTTCGAGACGCCAGAACTCCTGCAGGTTCCCGCCCTGGTGAAACCCGACCGGCCAGTCGTAGTACTGCCCTTCGATCGGATTCTTCAAAGGCTGACCCTGTGAATGGCATTGGATGCACGTGTCGTTCGCGTGCACGAAATCGAGCTTCGCCGGGTTGACGATCGTCTGCGCCGACGGTCGGCGGATGTGCTCGCTTCCCGGTCCGTGGCAGCGTTCACATCCAACGTTCCACTCGGTGACCGTCTTGGTGCGGACGTCGTAGTTCACCGAATGGCAGCCATCGCACAGCGGGCCGGTCGGCCGCTTCATATTGTCAGCCGGATAGAACGGGACCCACCAGTCGGTATTCGGCTGCACGAAGTAGGCGCGCCACATGCGATGCGCCACGTCCCACTGCGCCGGAAGCGGGTAGTAGTCGTTGCCGACCTTCGTGAAGTAGCGCTGCTTCCACTTCGTTCCATATACGAGCGCCACGTCGGCGATCTTGAACGTGAGCAGTGGATCAGCTCTGTTGAAGTCGGGGATCACGACGTCGGGACGCTGACGAGGATCGGTGACGACGTTGGCCATGCGCGTCTTCGACCATCGCTCATACGTGGCCGAATGACACTGCCGGCACGCAGCTGATCCGACGTAGGTCCGGGCGGCAGTTGCCGCCGGGGCGGTTTGCGCCGCAACTCCTGCAGGCGCCGGTCCTTGTCGCAGCGCAGCGAGCGAACTCGAGAACAGGATCAGCGACGCGAGGATCAACAAATGAGGTTTCTGCAACACATCTGCTCCGACGCGCCGACTGTACCACGGTGGTCATCACGCGGACCATCCGCCTTCGCCGCGGGCTACGGCGGACAGGTGTCGGTCCGCGCCGCATCGAAGTCCCAGCCGCATCCGGTCACGAGGAACAGACGAGACGTCGAGCTCACCGCTCGTCCGCACCGACGCGCGTAGAATGCTCGTATGGCAAGAGTGGCTTTCGCTGTGATGCTGTCGATCCTCCTGCTGCCCGCCGCGGCGGCCGCACAGGAGATGCCCGGGGACTACGCCGGCGTGCTGAAGACCCTCAACCGCCAGGGCGACTACAAGGACAACGTGCTCAAGGTCAACATCCCGCGCAACGACCTGAAGGTCGTCGTGGATGGTGTCGCCACACCGACGCCGTTCGGCTTCGGCGGCTGGATCGCGATGACCAAGGGCACGGGTGGAATGGACGTGATGATGGGTGACCTCGTGCTCACCGAGGCGGAGGTCAACCCCGTGATGTCAGCGGTACTCGATAACGGCCTCGAGGTCACCGCCCTGCACAATCACTTCTTCCTCGACACGCCTCGCATGTTCTACATGCACGTCCATGGCATGGGACGCCCGGCGGATCTCGCGACGAAGATCCAGCCCGCACTCGCGCTGATCGGCAAGTCTGCGCCGGCTGGAACGCCGACGGCTCAAGGTCGGGCAATCAACGGGACGCTGGACACCGCGCAGCTCGCGAAGATCATCGGGCACGAAGGCGAGCAGACCGGCCAGGTCTACAAGATCACCATCGGTCGCGCCGACATGCCCGTCAAGGAAATGGGCGCGGCGATCAACGCGCGCATGGGATTGAACACGTGGGCGGCGTTCTACGGCAGCGATGCTGACGCTGTCGTCGCCGGCGACGTTGCCATGCGCGAGAGCGAGGTGACGTCGGTGCTCAAGGCGCTACGTGCCAACGGTATTGACGTGGTCGCCATCCACCATCACATGACGACCACGCAGCCGACTGTCTATTTCCTGCACTACTGGGGCAAGGGCCCGGCGCAGAAGCTCGCGACTGGTGTAAAAGCGGCGGTCGACCAGTTGGGCAAAAGCGCGGGGCACACACACTAATCTGTGATTAGCTTATTGGCCGCGACCTCCGCGCCCGGCGGGAGCGGCCGGCGGAGCGGGATAGAAGTTCGCCATCTTCACTTCGACTCCCGGCGTGCCCTTCAGCGCCGCGGCAAAGTCCTGCATGTTCTTGTCGACCGGCTCGAGTCCCTGCTGCCGGTAGTGATACGCATAGACCATCTTGGGCTTGAAGGCCTTCACGCAGTCGGCCGCTTCCTGCGGTGTTTCGGTGAACGGCAGGTTCATCGCGAGGAACGCGACATCGATGTTGGTCAGCGCCTTGATCTCGGGCACGCACTCGGTGTCG
>Ga0111538_10002357_pt1 | contig 26605 bp, 23 predicted proteins | sample SoiMethybrSBSTD1_FD_79669 | JGI IMG/M metagenome (GOLD analysis project Ga0111538, IMG submission 79669) | Bulk soil microbial communities from a Populus tree surrounding site in Tennessee, USA - Soil MetaG P. TD hybrid SBSTD1 (version 2)... | ecosystem: Environmental > Terrestrial > Soil >...
GGCCAGGCGGGCGACGGACGCGGCAAGCGCCGTGGAGAAGCGGAAATGAGACTCACGATACCAGGAGCCGGTGTCCGCCTGCTGCGCCATCGCCCGAACGGTACCGGATAATGGCCTCCCGCCGGCATCCCGGCGCTGGAGATCCCTGATGGCGCTCCGCCACGTCGTCGTATTCAAGTTCAAGCCCGGCGCCGAGGCGGCGAAGATCCGGCAGGTCATCGACGCGCTCAGCGGACTGCAGAAGACCATTCCCGGCATCGTGTCGTTCGAGCATGGCGTGAACAACAGTCCCGAACACAAGAACCTCGGCTTCACGCACGTGTGTCTCGTGACGTTCGAGAACGCCCAGGCGCGCGACGCCTATCTGCCGCATCCAGAGCACCAGAAGTTCGGCGCGCTCCTGCGTTCGCTCGACGTCTTTGAGGATGTGTTCGTCGTGGACTACGAGGCGTGAGGCGTCAGCACCTTCGTAGCGCGGCTCGGGCTGTGAGCCGCGTGGTCTGTCACGTGTTGGGTGCACGAATGATCCGCAAGCTGGCCGCCGGCCGATACCGGCTCTACTCGAAGAAAAAGGACCCGAAAACCGGGAAGCGCAGGAACCTCGGCACGTTCAGGACGCGCGCCGCGGCCGAACAGCACGAGCGCGCCGTGCAGTTTTTCAAGCGGCGCGTCTGACCATTCTCCGACGGCACCGTCCGGGCCGTCTCACTTCCGTCGCGTCCCGGAATACTCACTGAAGATCCCGGCGATGACGGTGCGCTCTGAATTGAATCCCGCACGCGTCAGCGCGGCGAGGATCACAGGAGGCGCCACGCACTGGGCGATCGTGTCCCAATAGAACCGCATGAGTCGGGAGGCGTCCGCGCTTCCGGTAATGAGCCGAGTGACAAACGGTACGATCGTGCCGAAGTAGGTCCGCGCGAGCGCCGATCCCACTGTCGAGGCCGGCTTGGTGATTTCCAGGAGTAAGACCCTGCCATTGGGTTTCAGCACGCGTGCGTACTCTGCGAAGAGCAGATCCAGGTCACTGACGTGACGCAAGGCGTACCCCATCGTGACGAAGTCGAACCGGCTGTTCGGGAACGGCAGCTGTTCTCCGAGTCCCTGAACGAAGCGCACGGTCTCGCGATTCCGGCCGGCGCTCATCATCTGGAATGACGGGTCGATTCCGGTCACGTGTCCACGCGATCCGACAACAGCTGCGACTTCGCGCGCGAGGAGGCCGGTTCCGGTGCCGACGTCCAGCACGGTCATCCCCGCGTCCAGACCCGCCCGCTCGAGCGCCGCATGACGGTAAGACCGGCCCGAACCAAATGAAAAGATGTTGGACACTCGGTCGTAGTGGCGGGCCGACCGATCGAACATTCCATTCACCACGCCCTGCCGGTCCCCAGCCTGCGTCCAGTAAGTGGACTGGACCGGCAGCGGCGGGTGGCCGATTTCGTTTCGGGAGGAGTCCCCGTCCATCTCTGCTCACCTCTGATGTGGCGGCGTGACGGTGTGGCTCGCGCGCGCCGCGGCCGGTGACTCGCCGTCACTCCGCGATCGATCGGCGTGGTATCTGAACGAGGGGGCGAACCGAATCCAGCGCTGCAGGCGAACGAGGCCAAAGAACACGGCGACCCAGCAGCGCGTCCGGAACGCGGGTTGCCAGTAGCCGGCAAACACACTCACGAGCGCGCGAAACAGATGCGGCGGTGGGTCCTCGCTGAAAAAAAGATCACGGAATTCCGGAGTGTAGAAGCCCAGCACGAACCGCCTGAAGGAGAGGTACCGCAACCGCTGGCGCCGAGCGAACCACTCGAAGCGCCGGGCGGAGAGGTCGCCCGCCGCCAACCCCGCGGCAACAGCCTGCGCCGCCTCGACCCCGGACTCGAGTGCGATGGCCACGCCAGTCGAAAACACGGGATCGAGGAACGAACCGGCATCGCCGGCGAGCAGCCAGCGATCGCCGGCATACGCGCGCGAGCTGAACGAAAAGTCCTTCTCGACACGGACCGGCCACTCCCGCCGGGCACCGCTCAGAAGCGCCGCCACCACCGGCGTCTCCGCGACCACGCGCTCCAGGAGAGACTCGTGATCCGGGACGGCCTTGGCCTGAAATGTGTCGCGCGGCAACACGACGCCGACGCTCATCAGGTCACCAGAGATGGGGATCAGCCAGAACCATCCCAGATCGCCGCGCGAGACGATGCGGATGTCGCCAGATCTGCGGCCGGCCTGCCTCGGTACTCCGGAATAGTGTGAAAACACCGCGATGTTCGCGAGCCGAGGCTCGTCGATGCGCAGACCGAACTTGCGCGACAGCAGCCCACCGCGACCCGACGCGTCGATAATCGCGCGCGCACGGACTGGGACGCTGTGCCGGTCGCCTTCCGTGGCCGTCACCGCCGCGGTCACTCCGTCGGCGTCGAAGGCGACGTCGACGATGCGGTGCCGTTCGTGCACGTCGACGCCGGTGGAGGCGGCGTGGCGCAGCAGCAGATGGTCGAAATCGGCGCGCGGCACCTGCCAGGTTTGCGGCGTTCGCACGCCAGGGGCAATGCCGAAGTCGGCGTACCGCTCGGCTCGTCCATCTGCCAGCATGAAGGTCGCGCCCCACTTTTCAGGAAACGACGCGCGCCGCACGAGATCGTCCGCACCAATTGCGACGAGGGCATCGTTGACCGAGGCGAGCAGGGACTCGCCGATATGGAAACGCGGAAAGCTGTCGCGTTCGAACAGCTTCACAGAGCGGCCTTGTCGCGCGAGCCAGGCTGAGGCCGCCGAGCCGGCCGGACCGCCGCCAGCGACGATGACGTCGCAATCGAACGCTGCCGCGACCGGCATGCCGGAGAGTATGCCATCGAACCTCGCGCCACCAACCCCGTAGTAGAATCCCGCCACTTCAGCAATGGCTCGTGCGATTGCCCCTCCGTTGCGGCCTCGGCCGCCTGCCTGGGTCGGCGAGCTCGTTGCCGCAAGCGATCTCCCCTGCGACGCGATCGAGATGTGTTCCGGCATGCGGCTCGTCTCACGCCGCGGTGGCCGGTTCACACTGCTCTGCGGCATCGTCGATGCCGCCGCCAGCTTGCCGGCGCCGGAGCTGACCGATGCCGTCGCGGCGCTGTACCGTGCCCTCGCGGCCGAATTGACGCGTCAGCGCCGTCACTGCGTTCGCATCTGGAACTTCGTGCCAGACATCCAGGGCCGACTGGAGGGTGGCGATCGCTACATGACGTTCAACGCAGGCAGATTCACCGCGTATTGCGATTGGTTCGGCGGCGCGGCCGCCTTTGCGTCGGCGCTTCCAACGGCGTCGGCCATCGGTGTCGAAGACGGTGCGTTGTCCGTGTATGCGCTGGCTGCCGATGAGCCCGGGCAGCCGATCGAGAATCCCAGGCAAATCCCGTCGTATCAGTATTCGTCTCGTTACGGCGCCCGGCCCCCGTGCTTTTCTCGCGCGACGAGACTTGGATCGACGCTGCTCATCGGTGGCACCGCCAGCATTCTCGGTCAGGATTCTCACCACGAAGGTGACGTCGATGCGCAGGTTCGCGAGACCTGCGTGAATATTGCCGCGCTGATCGGCGCGGCGACCCGGTCGTGCACCGACACGCTCCAGGCCCTGCGGCATCTTCGCGTGCATGTCCGGGACGCGCACGATGCCTCGAGCGTGCGGGCGTTGCTCGATCAGCTCGTACCCAACGTCCCGGTCGAACTTGTTCAAGCACCGCTCTGCCGGCGGGAACTGCTCGTCGAAATCGAGGGAATGGCCGAGTGCTAAGAGTGCGTTTCAAAACTCTGGCTCCTTCTAGCGCGCGGACCGCGATGTCACCATCAGCATCGCCGGCAGGACGAGGACGGCAGCCACGAGACACGTGCACAGTCCGACGACGGTCACGATCCCCAATGACCGCAGCGGCGGATACGTCGAAACGGCGAGCGACCCGCACCCCAAGATGGCGATGCCGGCCGCCACGATATTGGCTGGGGCCACGCGCGCCAGCGCCAGGTCGAGCTGCCCGGGTTCAGTGGCCGCGCGATGGACGAGGTGGATGCCGTAGTCGACGCCGATACCGATGAGGGTCAGCACGGCGAACACACTGAACAGATCGAGGCTGACGCCCGATTGAGCGAGCACCGCTGCGGCCCAGATGAGACCCAGCGCCGTGGGCATCAACGCGAGAAGCGTGAGACGGACGCTTCTGAACGTGATCAGAATCAACCCGAACACGACGATCGATCCGACCACCATCGCCCAGACGAACTGTGGCCCGAATCGTGCGGCGAGCGCCGCATTGACCACGGGCACGCCCGTGAGGATCACATCGGCGCCCGCCACCGCCGCGGCCGCCCGCGCCTTGGCGAGGTCGTCTTCGCTGCCGACTTCGACGTAGCCGACCGCCGTGTAGCCGTCCGGGCCGTGAGCGACATACCGCGACACGATGTCGCCAAGCCCGTGATCGAGATAGCCCTGATACGTCAACCGCTGCTCGGGATCGAGCAGGCGCGGGAGCCGCTCGAGAAATGCGTCGAAGGCGCCTGGCCGAAAACCGAGGTCCGCGGCGACGGCGTGTAATCGCGCCTGAATCGCAGGCAAGTCGTGTGTCACGGTCGTCAGCATCCGGCCCGTTTCAGCCTGTTCGTCGATCGGGGGCAGCAGGCGGTCGGGGCCGGAGATCCGCACGCCCGGCGCGGCCGCCTGCAACCGCGCGTCGAACTGGCGACTGGAGGCGATCAGCGCGTCCAGTGAGGGACCCTGAGCCAGCGTGAGTGCCACGTCCCGATCCACGCCGAATCGTCGTCCGATGTCCTGCTGCAGCCGGACGGCGGGTGTGGCCGGTTGCAGCCGCTCGAGCCGGACATCCAGATCCAACCTCGTCAAGAGCGGAACCGCGGCGGCGGTCGCGAGACCGGCACCGATGAGAATGGCCCACCGATGGCGCCGCACGAACCGCGCCAGTGAGGCCGCTGACAGGCCATGCGGCCGCTTCACGCGGGCCGGCAGCAGCGCGGCGACGAGCAGGAGCGTGAGCGGACCGCCGAGCACCATGCCCACGCCGACAAGTCGCCCAAGCTCCTGAAGGCCCGGTAAGTCGATCCACGTCAATCCGAAAAATGTCGCCGCGGTCGTCAGGCATCCGAGCAGCATGCTCGTTCCCGCACCGCCGAGCCGGGCGATCGCGGCCTCAGCTGCGACGCCCTTCTCGATCTCTTCGAGATAGCGGGCATACATCAGCACCAGCCCGTCCACGCCCAACCCGAAAAGCAAGGCAGAGGTGCCCGTCGCGGCCGCGGACAACTGGTCGTGCAGCAGGCCGTTGACGGCGATGGAGCCCAGTGTCGCGACGAACATCGGAATCGCGCCGACCAGGAACAACCAGGCGCTGCGAAAGACCACAAGGAGCAGAAGCAGAATCGCCGAGACCGAGGTCACGCTGTTGAGCGTCGCCTCTCGCATCATGATCGACTCGGTCTCGACCGCGATCCGATGGCCGCCGGCGTACTCGATGCGCACCGGCAGGCCGTCGCGACGGCCATTGTTCGTGGCCATCGCGATGCGGGTTTCTGATTCGATCTGTGCCAGACGATCGAACAGACGCCGACAGAACGCCGTGTCAAAGGGCGGTCCTGCGGGCGTGGCGATGACCAGCCGGCTGCGCCCGTCGGCCGACAGGTATCCTCGCCGGCTCGCCTCGATCGCCGAGAACGACCGATCGCCGGCAAAGCGATCGCGGACGAGCGCGAGGAGGCCCAGGGGATCCGATTGCACGAACTGCCGGATGTCTGGCGAGGGCGTCCCCAGCAAGTCCCGCGCTTTGACCAGCGCGTCGCGAAGGCCCTGCTCGCTGAATCGGTCGAGCGCTTCGCGTGTTGCCGAAGGGCCGATCAGCGCAAACGTGCGATCCTGCAGATAGGTCCAGTCCTTGTCCGGCTCGAACAAACCCGCATCGACCTTGGCAATCTCGGGGAGCGCGCGAAGGCGCTCGAGATACGCCTCGATGACGTCGGAGGCGTCCTCGACCAGGACGTCGTTGACCGTCTCAAAGACGATGTACAGGTGGTCGGCGGCGCCGAAGCGGGCGAGGTACTGCCGGAACGCCTGGAGTGACGGGTCGTTCTGCGGCAAAAGCGCGAGCACGTCCGTGCCGAACGACAGCCGCAGGGACAGCATTGCCGCGAGGATCGAGAGGGCCGTCACCCCCGCGAGCACCGTCCATCGACGCCGGCGGGCGAACATCAGCAGCCGGACCATCGCGCTCACTCGACCTGCCGCATCACCAGCGCTGCGTCATTGCCTCCAAACGCGAGCGACGTCGACACGCCGCAGCGAACCTGACATTCACGTGCCTCATTGGCGACGACTTCGAGCGCGCATTCGGGATCGCTCTGGCGATGGTGGATGGTCGGCGGGATCACGCCGCGGGCGATCGTGAGAGCCAGGATGGCGGCTTCAATGGCACCCGATGCCCCCAGACAGTGGCCGGTCATGGACTTGGTCGCGTTGACCGGGATTGAGGCGGCGCGATCGCGGAACACGCGATGAAACGCGCGTGCCTCGGAACGGTCGTTGTGGATCGTTCCCGTCCCATGCGCATTGATGTGATCGATGGCGTCGGCCGGAAGGCACGCGTCGGCGAGCGCCGCCTCGATAGTCGTGCCGATGATCTGCCCGTCCGGTTCGGGCGCCGTGGGATGGTACGCTTCGCACCCGGCACCGTATCCGGCCAGTTCGGCGTAAATCTGCGCACCACGCGCGCGTGCCCGATCGAGATCCTCGAGAACGAGGACGCCTGCGCCCTCTCCGATCGTCATCCCTTGCCGTCCGGCATCAAAGGGACGGCACGGCTCGGTGTCGACGAGGCGCAGCGCGTTGAAGCCGCTGAACGTCAGCCGGCACAACACGTCGGCGCCCCCTGCCAGGACGGTGTCCACCGTGCCGGCCCGTATGGCATCGGCCGCGTACCCGAGCGCGATCGTACTCGACGAGCAGGCGGCAACGACGCAGTGGCGCGGCCCCGACAGGCCAAATCGGGTGCTCACGACATCGACGGGCGTATCCGAAAAGAAATTGAAGATCTTCGACGGCGTCGCCCGGGCCACGCCCTTCGCCCGCGCCTCTGCCAGGAACTCTTCATTACGCAGCAGATCGCTCGTCCCGGCGCCAAACATCACACCGGTACGGCGCGCGTTGATGCCGTTGGCGTCGAGGCCGGCATCCTGGAGCGCCTCACCCGCTGCCAGGACGGCAATCTGGTCACAACGCGACCAGCGACGGCGTTCGAGAGGAGAAAAGTGACGCGCGGGCTGGTAGTCGCGCATCTCGGCCGCCAGTTGGCTCCGGTAGCCGGCCGTATCGAAGAGGGTGACGGGGCCGATACCGCACCGGCCCTCGACGAGGTGCTGCCAGACCTGCTCACGCCCGACGCCCAGCGCCGAGACCATCCCGATTCCCGTGATCGCAATCCGTCGTCTTGCCACGGTCAGAGGGGCGGAGATCCTGTCACCAGGGGAGCGCGTTGCGCATCATCGGCCCACAATCGGCGATACCGCTCGATTCTCGCCTGCTCCGATCGTTTCATCCGCAACGCGATGATCCCAGGAATGAACTGGAACGGCAGGAGGAGCGCCGAACACACGATTGACCCAAGTCGTTCGACCGAAGAGATCTCGTGCCGTTCGAGCCCGAGCAGACCGCGCCAATGATTGACGATCGATCCGTAGATCTCGACGAGCAGCCGCTGCCGTCCGCCATGCGCTCCCCCAACCTGCGTGTGTCCGTCCAGCAGGTTCGCCAGGAACTCCTCGCGCGTCCGTCCGGGCGCCTCCGTGTACGTCGTGCCGACGTACCGCAGGATGTGCGCATCGCTGCCGCCAACGGCGACCGGCGAGAGCCCGGCCGTGCGAAGGGAGGTCGCCAACTCGGCGATGAACGTGTTGTGCCCGGCGAGCATGGCGCCGTTCCTGGTCTCGAGGCCGGGCGCGAGCGTGAGCGCCTGCCGCACGTACGACTCGACCGCCATCTGGTCGTTGAACAGCATGAACAGGTGATTGACGGCGTAGAAGATTCCTTCTTGGCGCAGATATCTGGCGGTGTCGAACACGTTGTCGCGAAGCCGCTGCGCCTCGCGATGGATCGTCTCCGTCATGCCAATCGCTCCGAGGTGCACACGCAAGCCGGGCGCGTCGGGAACGAGGCAGGAGATCTCTTCTCCGGCGATGAAATCAGGCGCGCCGGGGTGCCGGTCGAGGAACTCGAGACACCCATCGATGCTGTCGTGATCGGTGATGCAGACCAGATCCATCCCGCGCGCTTTCGCCACGCGATACACGTCGTCCGGAGTGGAATAGCACTCTCGCGCCCGCAGCCACTGAAAGTGGCGCGCGTACCCCGAGTGATACGAGTGCACGTGGAGATCGGCCTTCATGAATCGGTCAGAACGGCTTGAGAAGGAGGAACTGTAACACGGTCGATCCCGTCCCCCGATAGAGGTCGGGAATCCAGCTCTTGCCGATGTCGGCGGTGAACATCGTGTTCCGCGGGGTCTTGAAGGTCACCGCGACGCCCGTGCCGGTAATCGAGCGCCACAGGTTGGCACGGTTTGGATCGCGCCCCCGCGCCACATCGAGGAACAGGTCGAGCCGGTAGAAGCCCAGGACGTTGAACGAGTACGATCCGCGCGCGAGGGCCAGCTCGGGAAATCGTATCCCCGCAGATGGGACACCGTGCATCCGGACCTCGTCGAACAATCCGAATTGATACATGCTGAACCGGTCGAGCCCGGATCCGCCGTACCAGGCCGCGCCGACGTGGACGGACTGGAACGGACCGAAGAGCAAGTCCTTCGCCCCGCTGATGGCGTGGCGTCGATACGTCTTCCCGCCGCTTTGAACGTCGCCGGCAGGTCCCCAGGCCGTCCAGGACTGACGGGCGTAGCCCGACAGGGTGGCGCCGATCCGGTATCCGTGCCGGCTGTACTCGTATCCCACGCTGGCGCCGTGCGTGGCCGTGTTGGACGGGACGAGGAAATCGTCCGGGGTCTCGGGCGCCCGAAAGTACGCGTCGTAGCGCAACGCGTAGCTGGCCGAGACCTTCTGAAACGGGGTGAACTGATAGCCGATGTTGGCGCCGGTCGACATCGGAATGGTGAGGACACGCTCGGTCACGCGCTCACCGGCGGCGTCAAAACGCAGATCGGTGCCCGGTACCGCAATGGCAAAAAAATCCACGCTCACATCGAACGGCGTCTTCCCGGCTTTGGGCGCCTGCAGGTTGCCGAGCACAAAGACTCCGCCAAAGAGCAGCGCCAACTGGTTGCCGCTGCCCTTGAGATCGAAGTTGAGATAGTTGATCCCCAGGATCGGCAGCGGAAACGCGAACGAGGGATCGATCGTCACGCCCATCGCCAGGGCCTTGCTCGAATTCTTGATCTCATTGCTCACGACGCGCTCGGCCCCGCGTTTCACCAGGTAGCGCACGCCGGCGTCGGTGTCTCGAAACATGAGATGCCGGCTGGCACGTGCCGCCTGCCGTTCCGACTCGAATTCCGGGGGATCGACCCGGAAGTCGGAAAACCACTGTTCCTTCTCGAGCAGCAAATTGCGCCCCGCGACGAGCAGGATCTGCTTGGTGGAGAGTCGTCCCGGCAGGAGGACGAACCCACCTCGTCCGCTAGGCACCGATTCGTACGTCGTGGTTTCCTCGCTCGAGACGATCGGACCCTCGAGATGGGTCTGGATCGTCTGGACCTTGAGTCGAAGAAACGTGACCGTGTCGATCCACACCCACCCGCGGTAGCGCGACTCGGTGAGATCACTTGGGTCGAAGGCCACGACGTAGCAGAGTCGCTCGCCGATCGAGTCCGTGCGCTCGAGCCGGTACCGGTAGTCGGCGTCCAGCCTCAAATCGAGAGGCAGTGACAGCACCTTTTCCGCCTGCAGCAGCGGCAGGCCGGGACGGTCCGGCCCCCACTTGGTCCCGTTGACGGAAAAGGAAAGCTCCTCCCACTCGACGGTGTCCGGCCCGGAAAAGAACCGGTTCTCCGTAATCACATCGAAGACCTGCGCCGCGGTCGGCCGGAAGTGCAGCTCGACCCTCAGCGAGGCGATGAACGCGCTGAACGCATTCGCATTGGCGGTCTGCGCCCGCTGATGCTGCGCAATGATCTCGTCGACACTGAGCGAACGGGCGCCGCTGACGTCGGTGCGGCTGACGATCGCGTTCGTGGCACCGTAGTTGAAGTCGAGCACGAGCGGGGTGTCCGAGGCGCGCGACGTCATCCGCGAGAGTTTCGTGGTTTCGTTCCAGGAGAATTCCTGCACACTGCGCACTTCGCGCCTCGCGGGATCGCGCACGACCGGCCGCCGCCCACTCTGATCGACGAGCGAGAACGTCACCGGCCCCGTTTCACCCTCGCCGGCCCAATAGACGAGGTACATCGCTCCGTTGGACACGCCGTAGAGCACCCGGTGCGGCCACGTCGACGTGACGTTGCGTCCCGCGGATTCAATCGCGAGCGAGATCGTGGTGTCCTCGATGACCACGAGCTCGTCGGCCAGCAGGTCTTTGAGGCTCGCCGCGGCGCCGAGCGCCGGCACGAGCGCGTCGACGCTGGCAGCGAAAGTTGTTCCGATCTCTTCCGGCTTTCCGAGATCGGCGAGAACGGTTCGGAGCAGGCGGGCGGCGCTTTGCGCGGGCGCGTCGCCGAGCTCGACCCCGATCTGCAGCCGACCGGCAAACGGATCGGCGGCCCCGATCGCGGCGGCAAGTCCGGCGTCGCGGGCCTCACCAAATCTTGCGGGTGCGGCGACAGGGGCCAGATCGACGTACGCGGCCGTACCCTCCGCGTAGACGGCGGTGAGCCATGCCGTGTCCGCCGCCCGCGAGGTGGCTTGGGCAATCACGGCCGCGGCGTCGATCGCCTTGATCTGTACGGCCGCCAGCTTGAGCAGAAACGCGTATTCGCGCGGATCGGGCGATGTCGTCGCCGCCTCGATCTGATATCCGACGACCCGCCCCAGGAGGTGCCGCGCGACCGCCTGGATCACCGGAACCCAGTTGTCGGTCTCCGTCGACGAGCGGTCGCGAGGCCCGATGGCCAGCAGCACCGGAATCGCCCGGCGTGCGTACGCATCGAGCCGCCCATCGAGGGCGGACCACTCTCCCGCCGCCGCGCGCTGCAGTGTCGGCCATTCCACACTCAAGCGCACGAATGCCCGCAGGTCGGACGAGCCGACGCGCTGTCGTTCGAGGGCCGCGAGGACGCGCGATGGCGTTTCCAGGCGGTCTTCCAGGCCAATCCGTCCACGAAGTCCCGCCGCCGGTCGCGGCTGCGCAACGGCGGACGTCGTCGCGAGGACGATCGACAGCGCCATGACGCCGCACATCATCGGACGTGCTCGAGCGCGACCGGTCCCAGGGGGCCGAAGGTCGCGCCTTTCAGGATCGTTTCCAGCCGATCGGCAAATCGGCTCAGACGAAAGTAGTGTGCGAAGGACGTTCGCGCGGGCAGCCGAACGACGGGCGGGTCATCGTCGATCTCCCACGGATGTACCCAGAAAACGCTGACGCGTCCTGCACGGGCACGCGCGTCGAGCATCCGAAGCACCGTGCTCGGCCGGCTCATCCGGAGACCCCAGCCGCCGCCGAACGGCATCTGCTGGCCGAGCCGCTTCGTCACGGCTGGCGGACACTCGACGATCGGGCCGGCCACCGTTTCACGCCGATGTACCGCCTGTGGATAGGACGGGTTCCCGACCATGCGCAACGGCGCCATGCTCGAGTCGAAGCGAAAGCCCTTGTGGGCGAGCACGTCCAGAGCCCAGAGCGACTGGTCGTTGATGGACCATTCAGGCGCGCGGAACCCCTGGACGTCGGAGACGCCGCACGCGGCAAGCGCCGCGAGGCTCCGATCGAGATCCGCCGCGAACGCCGTGGCGTCCAGCGTATACACGCGAGCGTGCATGTGGCCGTGCGAGCCGATCTCGTGCCCGGCTTGCGCAATCCGCTCGATGAGCTGCGAATGGCGTTCCGCGACGTAACCGAGCACGAAGAAGGTGGCTCGGACCCCGACCCGATCCAGCAGATCCAGCAGGCGATCCGTCGTCACGACGACGCGGCTGGGAAGCGACGGCCAATGTTCCGGCGCCAGCGCGCCATCGACGCCGCAAATGTGAAACCACTCCTCGACATCGACGGTGAGGACGTTAGGCGATGTGCCTGCCGCCACGAGACTCCTCGACGTACTCGGCAATGGCATTCACGGACTGCAGGACACGCTTGGCGGTCTGCTCGTCGCCGATCGTCACGCCAAATGTCCGTTCGAGGGCGAGCACGAGCTCCAGCGCGTCGATCGAGTCCAGGCCGAGTCCCTCGCCGAACAGCCTCACGTCGTCGGCGATCTGGGTGGCGGGAAACGGCAGCCGCAGACTCTGCACGAGGACTTCTTTGATACGCGACCGGAGCGTCTCGTCCATCGATTCGAATCCTCACGCCTCACTTGGCGGTGCAATGATCGCACCGGCGGCGCTCAAAACAACCCGCCGTCAACTGAGATGACCTGAGCGGTGACGTAGCCGGCCATATCCGACGCGAGAAACGCCACGAGCGGGGCGACGTCCTCAGGCGCTCCCGCTCGCCCCAACGTGACTCGGTCGAGCAGCCGGGCACGCGCTTTCGCGTCGAGTCCGGCCGTCATGTCGGTCTCGATGAACCCCGGCGCCACGGCATTGACCAGGACGCCGTGCGGTGCGGCTTCCCGTGCCAGCGTCCGCGTGAGCCCGACGAGGCCCGCCTTGCTTGCCGCGTAGCTGGTCTGCCCCTGCACCCCGATGTGCGCGCTCGCGGACACGATGTTGATGATGCGCCCCCATCGACGGACCATCATGCCGCGAATGACTGCCTTCGAGCAAAGGAAGGCGCCCGTGAGATTCACGCCGAGCACCTCGTCCCAGTCGGGCTGTTCGAGGAACAGGAACGGGCGGTCGCGCGCGATGCCGGCGTTGTTGACGAGGATATCGACCGGCCCGAGCTCGAGTGTCACCTTCGCGAAAAATGCCTCGACGTCGCCGGCCTTGGACACGTCGCACGTCGCGGCCAGGTGCCGGACACCCATCGCCGACAGCTGGCCGACAACCGGCGCCGCGTTCGCGTCACCGGCGCGATGACAGATCGCAACGGCGGCACCTTGCCTGCCGAGCTCGAGCGCGATCGCTTGACCTAGGCCGCGCGTGCCACCCGTGACGACTGCCGTCCGGCCCTTCAGCCATCCGGTGGCGCTCATGTCTTGAGGACGAGGGAAACGTTCGTGCCGCCACTCGCAAAGCTGTTGATGAGGGCGACCGGCGGTTTGCTCGGATCGACCGGTCGCGACGTCGCCCGCACGTCCACGCGACAGGCGGGATCCGCGACCTCGAACCCAACCGTGGGCGGGAGGACGCCCTGCTTCAACGACAGCACGGCGGCGACGAAGGCGGCCGCGGCGGCCGCGCCGCATTCACCGATCGCGCCCTTCACGGCCACGACGGGCACGCCGGACGCCCCGAACACCTCCTCGAGCGCGGCGGCCTCCACGCGGTCCAACTCACGGGAGGAGTTCGCTGAGGCGAAGACGACGGCCACGTCCCGGGGGGCGACATCCGCTGCGGCCAGCGCCTCGCGCATGCACCGGATCAGCTCGGATGGATCGGCCGGCCATGCCTGCAGGTTGGCCGGCGAGGACGTCGAGGCCCAGCCGGCGAGATGTGCCAGCGTCTCCGCACCGCGAGCGAGCGCCGAGCCGGCTGATTCGAGGGCGACGAGAAAGGCGCCGCAACCGAGCACGAAGCCGTTCCGGCGATGGTCGAAGGGCCGCGAGGCCTCGCCCGCGCCCTCGTCGGAGGCGAGGGCGCGAAACCGGTCGTACACCAGGAAGAACATGCGCTCGAAGTCGTCGACGCCACCGGTGATCATCGCGCGCACCCGGCCGGCTCGCAAGACGGTCGCGGCATGCGCGATGGCCGCGCAGGCCGACGCCTCCTTCTGACCGACCGTGACGTTGATGCCGCGCAAGCCGAATTCGATGCCGCAGAGGCTGGCGGCGGCGTTCCCGACGGTGTTGCTGAAATCGAGCGCGGAGGCGCCCGCCGGGCCTTGTTCGTTGAGGCGATCCAGATAGTCGACGAGTGTGTGCAAGCCCGCCGTTGCGCTGCCGAGCGCGATGCCAATGTCGCGCCCCTCGACGAGTGCACTGCCGAGCAGATCCGCGTCCTCGAGCGCGAGCCGGCAAGACGCGATCGAGAGTTGTCCCACACGATCGATGCGGCGGAGTCTGGCAGGCGGGATGAACGCGGTGGGATCGAACGAATCGATGTAGCCGGCGGCATGCGACCGTGCGGCGCTCGTGTCGAAGGCGCGCACCGGACCGTACGCGCGTTGCCCGCCGAACAACCCGCGTTCGAACGCGGCCGTGCCCACGCCGAATCCAGAAATGCAGCCGAGTCCGGTGACGGCCAGGTCGTTCCGCGCCGCCGGTATCATGACGGCGTACGCTATCATATTGATTCCACCGCCTGGCAGGCGGCGCCAGAGACGTTCTCATTCCAGCGTGACGCTCAGGACCGCAGGCACGTTGACGGCGATCGTGATGCTCGGTCTTCCGGGCGCCGCGCCACACCAGAACTCAGACCCGCTCGATGATCTGTTCGCTCGTGGACGAGCCGCGCAGGCGGCCACGAAGTCGATCAGCGCGTCGTTCACCGAGACCAGCATCACGAGCTTGCTTCGCGATCCCCTGGTCTCGACCGGCACGCTCGTGGCCACTCTCCCGATACGCGTCGTCATGAGCTACTCGTCACCGACGGTGAAAACCGTCGCGCTCGACGACACGCGACTCGTTGTCGCCCGGGGTCCGGGTCAGGCGCGCGAAGAGATCAACATCGCGGACACCCAGCGGCGAGTGCAGAAGTATTTCAGCGAGGCCTCGCCGAAGCAGCTCCGCGAACTGTTCACCATCACCTTGTCGTCCGATCTCAAGGCCGATGCGCACCGCCTCGAGATGGTGCCGCGCCGCAAGCCGATGGCCGAGGGAATCGATCGCCTGCGAATTTGGATCGATCGCACCAGGCTCGTGATGACCAGGATGGTGTTGGACTATCCCGGCGGCGACAGCAAGACGCTGGAGCTTCACGACATCCGCACGAACGTCGCCATCGATGAGAGCGTGTTCGGGTTGCTGACCCGGAAGCGGGGGCCGTAGGTCGGCGGGCGGGCTAAAGCCCGCCCCTCCTTCTGCATTTTGCAGCGCGCTCTTAGCTGGCCAGGGTCCGTGTCTCGCGGCGCTCCAGTGGTTCAGGCAGGAGCGCGTGATCGTGGATGTAGTGCGACGGCTGCAGCATCCGCTGCGTCCGGTACAGCACCTGTAACAAGTGCACCCAATGGCGAGGCTTCGCATGCGCGAGCCAATGCCAGAGCTTCTTCTCCCCTTTGAGATTCAACACCGACCGCCGCCAGGTCTCGCAGTACAGCTCGAAGAAGCGCCGGACCCCCAGGCGCGGCTCCCAGAGCAGGTGGTGCATGTCGAACTGCGACCACCGCACCGCGCGAATCACCGCCCGGGACGCTTCGTAATATGCGGTCCCCGGCAACGGCGTGAGAATCGTGAAGCCGGCGCGCGACAACTGATGGGTCTCGACGAACGCCCACAGACGCTCGAAGTCTGCCTCTGTCCAATCAGGATCGATCACGAAGTTTCCCGTGATGCCGTAGCCGAACTCGCGCGCGACCTCGAGCGCCGCCGCGGTCTGATCGACGGTGGTGTCCTTGCTGAGGTTTGCCAGTCCGGTATCGGTCGCGGCTTCGAGCCCGAAGAAGATATCGAATTCCCGGGCGACCGGCCGCCAGGCTTCGAGCAGTTCCGGGTGCCGGGCGACGAGATCTACGCGGGTCTGAACGAGCAGCCAGTCCTTTCGCAGGCGTTTCCCGACCAGCGCATCGGCCAGCGCACGGCTCCTCGACGGATGATGCCAAAAAAGATCGTCGGCGACGAAGACCTGATCGCCGGTCGTCTTGAAGTCCTGACAGACAGAGCCGATCGACCGCTCGCGCACCGATCGGTCGAACAGTTGCCAGACGGAACAGAACGAGCAGCGGAACGGACACCCTCGAGCTGTTTCGATCAGATAGGCGGGCCGGTGGTGGAAGCAGGCGTAGCGGTGCCGCCAGCCCGACACGAGGTGCCGCGCCGGGAGCGGTACCTCGTCAAGCGCGAACGGCATTTCCGGATCGGGTGTCCGCTGCCAGGTCGAGCCCCGTCGCAGCAGCCAGCCCGGCACCTCGTCGAGCGGGCGGCCGGCCGCGGCCGCGTCGACGAGCGCCGGCACAGCGCGCTCGCCGTCATCAAGACAAATCGCATCCACGCCATCCGCGAAGAACGGCGCAGGATAGGCGGAGGCCGAATGCCCGCCGACCACGATGAGCGCGCCAGGCGACACCTTCCTGACGCCGGCCACGACCTCGAGCACGTCATCGATCTCCAACGCGTGCATGCACGAGATCCCGACGACGTCGGGACGAAGGTCGGTCAGGAGTGACGGCAGCGGCGGCGAGAATCTCAGGTCCCGGATCGTGACATGGTGACCACCCGTCTCGAGCGCCGCCGCGACATACTCCATGCCGAGTGGTTCGATGCGGAAGAAAGGACCGAGGCCGAATCGCTCGTTGCCGGGAGCAGGGCGGAGCAGGAGAATGTTCATGAGCTTGACGAGGCCGAGATTATACTTCCCGACTCAAGGCCGGTTGACCGTCAGGCGCCCCGGTCATCCATGACGACTTGCGCACTGATCGCCGCCTACGACGAAGCTCCCCGCATCGCGGAGGTCGTCAGTGGCATCCGGCCTCACGTCGATCACGTCCTCGTCGTCGATGACGGGTCCGCCGACGGCACGGGAGCGGTGGCGCGAGAGGCGGGCGCGGAAGTCGTACGGCATCCGTCGAACCGCGGGAAGGGGACCGCGATCCGCACCGGCTTGTCCCTGCTCGCCACACGACCCTTCAGTCACGTCTTGTTGCTGGACGGCGACATGCAGCATGCGCCGGACGACGCCCCGCGGCTGATCGAGGCGGCGCGGCGCGGCCACGGCGACTTCATCCTCGGCGAGCGGCACTTCGACCGCCGAACGACACCCCGATCCCGCTTTTACACCAACACGATCAGCAGTTGGGTCATCTCGACCTGTTTCATTGGTCAGCGGGTTGCGGACGCGCAGTCGGGATTCCGGCTGATCGACACGGACCTGCTGCGGCGCGTACGCCTCTCCGGTCGAGGGTACGAAATCGAGACCGAGATGCTCATCAAGCTGGCAAGACGAGGGGCGCGTATTGCCCGCGTGCCGATCGGTCTCCACTACCACGACTCGTCGAGCAAGCTGCGGCCGCTCCGCGACACGACCAGGACCTGTTTTCTGGCAGTGCGCTACCGCTTTTTTCCCGAGCGGTTCCAGTGACGGGCACGCCGGGCTCGCCGCAGTGGCATGCCACCGGCCTGAACAACGGCCCGATCGTGGCCGCCACCTACTACGGTGTGTCTCATCTGCCGGCCTGGCTGACCTACCGGATTGGTCACGTCGGCACGTGGATCGCGTATCACTTGATGCGTCAGGGGACGAACGCGGTCCTCGAGAACCTGGCCGTGATGTTTCCTGAGCTGAACCGGCGGGAGCGAGAGGCCCTGGCGCTCCGGACGTATCGCAGCTATGCCCGCGACGTGATCGACTTCATCCGCAGTCTACGGATGACGCCTGACGCGACGCGACGATTGGTCAGTCGTCTGGAGACATCCGCCCTCGAACAGGCGATGGCCGAAGGGCGGGGCGCCATTCTGCTCTCAGGACACTTCGGCAACTGGGAGATCGGCGGCGTGCTGCTTCGACGCCTGACGCCGTATCCTCTGTCGGTCGTCGCCCGCCCGGAGGCCAGTCCGGCAGTCGACCGGTTGCGCCGTGAAATGCGGACGACACTCGGCGTCGAGACCGTCGAGGTCCGGCAACAACTCGATACCGCGTTACGGATCCGAGGCAGGCTGCAGAAGAACGAAGTGGTCGCCATGCTCCTCGATCGGCATTTTGGCAAAGACTTCGTCGACGTCTCGTTCTTCGGCCGGCAGACCGGGTTCCTCCGAACCCCGGCGCTGCTGGCGGCGCTCGCCGGCGCGCCGCTCGTTCCCTGCTTTATCTACCGTGAGAGCGACGGACTGGCGGTCGAGTGCGGTCCGTTGATTCGCGTTCGCGCGGACGGCGACCGCGAGACGAATGTGCGGGAGGCCATTCAGGCCGTCGCCACCCTGATCGAGGCGCATGGGCGACGGCATCCCCAGTACTGGTACCAGTTCTATCCGGTCTGGCCGGCGCACGGAACGTAGCGCGGAACGTCAGTCCCGCGCAGAGTGGCCTTCGACCGGGCGGCTCCGCCGCAATTGCAAAAGAACGTTTCCGAACGGCCCGCGATCGTGACGAGTCATGGACTCGACGTCAAATCCCAGGCGTGTCAGGCGGCTCGTCCACCCGGCCACGCTGTCGAAGCAGAAGCGTCGCAGGAGGCGGCCCTGCCACAAGGCGTTGAAGCGGTTGCCGGCGCGAACCATGTGAAACCGCCAACCGGCAGCCGCGTCAGCCTCGCGAATGACGAGGAGGCCCCCTTGGGGCAGCACGCGCGCCGCATCCGCCATGAGTCGATCCTGCGTGTCGCGCGAGAGCAGGTGCAGGACGTCGAACAACAGGATCGCGTCGCAGGAGGGCAGTGCCCAGATGGACGCGTCGACCTCTTCGATGGTCGCCGCGCCCTCGAGCGCCTGGCTGGCGCGCCTGGCGACGCGGGGCCGCGTCTCGACACCATGCAGCCGAAGGTCAAGCGGCGGGGGCGGCCACGAGCTCGGCCAGCGGCCCTGTCGCCACACGTCCGCGGCCGACGCGATCAATGCCAGCATCAGACCTTGTCCGCATCCCACGTCGATCAGCGTGCCGCGCGGCGGCAGCCGCCCGTCTCGCAGGACCTGTAAGTACACGGGATCGCCGCGGAGCTTTCCCCGTGCGAATTCCCACGCCGTGATGCCCGCCGCAAGGTAGCGCTCGGCGGCGGCCGCGACCAGCGTGGTTTCTTGCGGATCGCCCCGGCGCGCTCCGGAGCCCCAGTACGTCAGCAGCGTTCCGGCCACGGCGAGGACCGACCCCACGACCGCGCTTCCCAGGAGGATATCGATGGCGAGGCCCTGCAGACGGACTTCGTCGAGCCGGGCGACAGACAGAAAATGGCCAGACCGCAGCCAGGTGCCGACCTGAATCTCGAGCGCGAACAAGAACGGCGCGACGAGCGGATTGGAGATGTTCGCCGCGAGGTACACCTTGAGGCGATTCAGCCCGAACAGCCAGCCGAGGCCGAGCGAGAGCGCCAGGTGGAGCCCCAGAAAAGGCGACGCCCCGATGAACAGTCCAAGTCCGATCGACAGGGCCTGGCGGATCGGAGTGTTGTGCTCGGTGCGGTATCGATAGACGGCGCCCGTCAGGCGGTTCGGACGCTTCGGGTTTGTGGCGCGCGAGGCCAACGGTTCAGGCGCGGTCCCGGCCGGCGCTCTCCGGCGAAGCGACCTCAGCGAGCATGAGAGTGCCCGTCGCGACCAGCCTTCCGTCTGCGGTGACGCTGCCGGCGATCTTGACCAGCCTGCCGAGGCGACCGACGACCTGGGCCGTCGCCTGAAGCAGGACGCCAGGCCCGGCGGCGGAAGGGAACTTGAAGTCGTTCAGGGACGCCAGCCGCAGCGTCTTCGTCACGGAGCTCGGAGGCAGTTCAATGGCCAGTCCGCCGGTCTGTGCGAGCAGTTCAACCAGGGCAATCGCCGGCACGACGGGGTTCGCCGGAAAGTGCCCGGCGAAGTACCAATCATCGGGGCGGGCCACGCGTGTGGCACACGCTCGGTGCCCGGGAACGATCTCGACGATCTGCTCGACGAGTCGCATGGGCGGCCGATGCGGCAACCGCGCGAGAGGGTCGCCAGGATCGGCAGACATCGGCGCGATTATAAGTCCAGCGACTCGCAAGAACCGGCGGCCGGTTTCGGGAGGGGCTGGGCTATTCTGACGTGGTTCATGACCGGGCCGATCGCCGACACGTTCGACAGGATTTCGTCGCAGTACCGGAATCGGATCGCCGTCTACGGGCTGTCAGAGGGAGTCACGCGGACGTTTGCCGAGCTCCGCGACGACGTCTCCGCGCTCGAAGACGCCCTCTGCGCGCTTCACCTCCCGTCGCCCCCCACGATCATCGCGAATGTCGGCAACCGGACGGGGTTTATACCGCTTTTCCTGGCCAGCGTCGGTCTGGGCAGCAGTTTTCTGCCGCTGGACGGCGGCGCCTCCGCCCGGGAAGTACTCGATCTGGCCGACGTGTCGGGCGCCGATCTCGTCGTCGTCCCCGCGGAGGCCGCAGCGTTCCGGTCCATGGCGCCGGCGCCGTTGCCCTGCGGGCTCTGGGCGATCGTCCGGCGCCGGACCCGCGATCCCTCCTGGCGAGCGCCTCACGAAACTGACGCGCTCATTCTGAAAGTCACGTCGGGCTCCACCGGCCCGCCGAGGCTGGCCGTGACCGCCGAGGAAAGCCTCGTCGCCGACGGTCGGCACGTCATCGACGCGATGGCGATCGAGACCAACGACGTGAGCGTCGCCACCGTCCCGATGGCTCACGCCTACGGCATGGGCAATCTGCTGCTGCCGCTCCTGTTGAAGGGATCGCCCGTCGTCTTGCGCGATCGCTTCGTCCACGGACAGTGGGCCAGCGACGTCAAGCAGTACGGCGTCACCATGTTCCCCGGCGTGCCGTTCATCTTCGACTATTTGCGCCGTGTCGGCGCCGCCGCCTCGCCGCTTGGCGGCATCCGCCTGGTGGTGACGGCGGGTGCGCCGATCGATTTTCAGACGGTCGAGTACTTCAAACAGCATTTCAACGTGAAGATTCATTCGCTGTACGGCACGACCGAAACCGGCAGCATCACCTACGACGCCTCAGACGGCTTGTCCGACCGCGTGTCGGTGGGCTGGCCGATGCCGGAGACCACCGTCGCCCTGGCCCCGTCGTCCGATTTCGATTCAGGCGGGAGGATTCTTGTTCAGGGCTCGGCCGTGTCCCGCGGGTATGCCGATGGCGATGCCCTCGACGACGCGTCCCCGGCGTTTACGGCCGCCGGCTTCTTGACGGCGGACCTTGGAAGGTGGGCGGCTGATGGACAGCTGATCCTTCTTGGCCGGACGTCGAGATTTGTCAACGTCGCCGGGCGGAAGGTGAACCCAGGCGAGGTCGAGCGTGTGATCGCGGAGCTGCCCGATGTCGTCCAGGTCTGGGTGATGGGCGTTCCCAACGAGAGAAGAGGTCAGGACCTCATCGCCTGTGTGTCGCGCCGAACTGCCGAGCTCTCTGCCGCTTCAATCCGCACCCACTGCGCGATCACGCTGTCACCCCACAAAGTGCCCCGGCGGATCGTCTTTGCTGATGCGGTCCCGCTGACCGGGCGGGGCAAGACGTCCCGTCAAACGCTGGAAGCGCTGCTCAACGCCTCGCCGGACCGCGAAGACAGCTTATAATGCGCGCGCTTTCAAGCCAGCCGCGACGAGCGTGACCGCGAGGAGTCGCCCATCATGATCTTGCGCAGGGTTCTCGAGGCGGCGATCACCCAGGCCGCGAATCTCGCCTGGGGGGCCTGCGCCGCCGCGGCGCGCTGGTCGCCGGCCGCCTCGTTCCAGCCCGCCTGGGCCCCGGCGCCCCTGCCGAAGAGCTGGCAGAAAAGCTCCCCGGCATTGGGTTGGCCTCGCACGACAGACTCGCTCTGTCCGACCTGCGTGAAGGACGCTCGAGCCCGCATTCTCTCCGGCGTCGACGACCTCGAGATTCTGCGGAGCAGTAAGGTCGGCGAAATCAAAGCGTCGATTGTCGAGCGCGACGGCAAGATCCTGATCGAAAAAACCTGTCCCACTCACGGCCGATTTTCGGACACGCTGGCCATCGATCCGGCCTTTCAGCGGCGCATCGAGCGCCTGTTTCCCGGCCGGGATCTTCCCGCCGTGACCGACCACCTGCACGACCACGGTACGTCGTCCATCAAATGGGGCCGCGGATCCGTGCTCACGATCGACCTGACCAACCGATGCAACATGATGTGTGACCCCTGCTTCATGGACGCCAACCAGGTGGGGTACGTCCATGAGCTCAGCCTGGACGAGGTCAAGCAGCTGCTCGACGATGCGATCACGATCAAGCCGAAGCGGCAGATGAGCGTCCAGTTTTCCGGCGGCGAGCCGACGCTTTCGCCGATCTTTCTGGAATCGGTGGCGTACGCGCGCCAGGTGGGCTATTACAGCGTGCAGGCCGCTACCAACGGGATACGCTTCGCGCAAGACGCGGGCTTCGCGATCAAAGCGAAGGAAGCCGGCCTGCGGTTCGCGTATCTCCAGTTTGACGGCGTGGGCGAGGACGCGAACAGTCACCGCAAGGTCGGAAACCTGTTCGACGTCAAATTGCACGCCATCGAAAACCTCTTCCGGGCCGGCATCGACGTCGCCCTCGTGGCGACGATCGTGAACACGATCAACAACGACCAGGTCGGACCGATCATCGAGTTCGCCGTCGAGAACTCCGAGAAGATCAGCTTCGTCTCATTTCAGCCGGTGTCGTTCACGGGTCGTGACGAGGAGATTGACGACGACAGCCGGCTCCGCCGGCGCTACACGTTGTCGCATCTGGCCCACGACGTGAAGACCCAGACCGGTGCGTTCGAACCGCTGCGAGACTGGTTTCCGCTGTCGGCCGCCGGCGCGTTTGCGGACGTCACCGACGTCATTCAAGGACCCGCCGCCGAGTGGGGCACGATGAAATGCGGCTGCCACCCCAACTGCGGCGTGGGCGCAGCCTTGATGGTCAGCAAGCGGACGAAAAAGTGGGCGCCCTTGACGAAGTTCCTCGCCGCGGACCGCCTGCTCCAGGACGCGAAGGTCATCGTCGATGCCGCCCGCGGTCCGGCGATGACCAAGGCGATGACCGCGTTGAGTCTTCTCCGAAACTACAAGCCGTTTCAGGCGCCCGAGGGACTGACCCTGGCGGCTCTGATCAAGAAGTTCGACAAGCAGACGGGCGGCGCGCTGGGCGGCCGGGTCGGGACGCCAGCGGATGGTGACCGCAAGAGCGACGAGTGGTTGCTGATGTTCGTCGCCGGCATGTGGTTTCAGGATCTCTGGACGTACGATTTCAGGCGCACCGAGATGTGCATCATTCCGTACGCCACCCAGATGGGGGAGATCTCATTCTGCGCGTACAACACCGGCGTCGGGTGGCGCCAGATTGTCGAGAAGATGTACCAGAACGCGAGTACGGCCGAATGGTACAAGACCCACGGCAAACACGGGGTCTATGCCAATCCGCGTAAGAACGTGCCATTGCCTTCGCAGACCCACCCGAGCCTTCGTCTTCCCGACACGGGCGTCTTGATTCCGGTGGCGAGTCTCCGGCGCAAGTCCCGTCCGACTCCGGCTCCCGCCGTATCCTCGGATGCCGTCCAGGTAAGTCGCTGACGGACAGCGGACGCCATTCGCCGTAGAATCGATCCGTCCGCTCAGGAGGGATCATGAAACCGTGGCGCACGTGCATCGTCGGCCTCGTCTGTTTCGTCCTCGGCCTGCTCGCCCAGTCCGGTCTCGCACAGGGCAAGAAGCCAACCTACAGCGCTGACGTGTTCAAGGGGGAGCCGAAGGCCGCTGCGGCGGCGCTCCTCGATGGCGCGCTCCAGTTGGCCGAGCAGGGAAGCTGGGAGCGGATTGCCGTCGGCCGCGCGTGGTATCTCGGCGGCGACAAGGCGAGAGGTCAGAAAATCCTCGACGAGGTCACTGGCAGCAAGAAGGTCGAAGGCAGTGACTGGTTCAGGGTCGCGCGCCTGTATGCCGAGGCCGGTGAATGGGACAAGGCCCGGACGGCGTTCGACAAGGCGCTGGCGATCGACAAGAACGACGACACCGGGATGGTCGAGTACGGTGCGCTCGCCAACATCAACCAGGATCGCGCGAAGGCCGAGATGCTGTTCGAGCAGGCGTTCAAGAAGAATCCGCGCGAATTCTGGCACTGGGTCAACGCGGGCGGGTCGTATCTGGGCGTGAAGCCGCAGTAGGTCCTCGGGAAAGGACCCGCCAGACGATGCTGTCGGTCTCCCACGCTCTTCCGCCGCGCCCGCTCTGGCCACGTCGCATCCCCGACCGAGTCCACGAGCAAATCAGCCTTGCGGGCGAGGGCCGACGCCCGGGCACGGCCAACCTGTCTCAGGCGCTCGTCGACAGACACGTCTGCGACGGGCGTGCTGACGCGGTCGCGGTCATCGCGGGCAAGCGGCGCGTCACGTACCGATCGCTGCAGGCCGACGTCAATCGTCTATCGAACCACCTCGTCGCTCTGGGCGTCGCGCCAGGCGACCGCGTGGTCCTGCGTTTGAAAAACGATGATCGATCCGTGGCGGCGTGGCTCGCGGTGCAACGAGTCGGTGCGGTCGCCGTCGTCACTCCCACCGCCGCGCGCGTGCGAGAGCTGGCGCACATTCTGAACGATGTCGAACCTCGTGCCTGCCTGACCGACGTGAGCCTTGCGCCCGACCTCGACCGGGCGATGCCCGGGCTCGTCGAGCGGCCGATCATGATCGACATCGATGCTCCGATCGCGATCGAAGGCGCCGACGTGCCGGCGCGTGACGGTGTCGCGTCAGGTGCTGCGTCAGGTCTCGGCGACCTGGCGGCCATCTCCTACACCTCCGGCACGGAGGTCGATCCGAAGGGCGCGTGCTACTTCGCCTCCGATCTGCTCGCCGTGGCCGACGCGTACGCAGGACAAGTACTCCGGCTATCCTCGTCAGACATCGTCGGCGGCCCGCTGAGCTTGTCGTTCGCGTTCGGCCTGGGCGCGATGCTCGTCTTTCCCCTGAGCGCCGGCGCCTGTTCCGTACTGCTCGACGGCTTCAACGCGGACACGCTGCTCCACGCCGTCGCGTCGCATCGCATGACGGTCCTGTGTGCGACGGCGACTACGTACCGGATGTTACTGAGGTTGCCGGATCTGGAGTCGCGCACGGATTTTCGATCGCTCCGGCTCGCGGTGAGTTCCGGCGAGCGGCTCGAGGCCGAGACCGCGCTCGAGTGGCGACGCCGAACCTCGGTCGAGCTCATCGACAGCTTCGGAACGACCGAGATGTGCCACGTCTTCCTGTCCCAACGGCCCGGCGCGATCGAGCCGGGATCACTCGGCACACCGGTGCCCGGCTACGAGGTTCGCGTCGTGGACGACGATTTGCGCGATGTCGCCACCGGAACGCCCGGGTGGCTCGCCGTACGAGGACCGACGGGATGCGTCTACTGGCGACGCCAGAGTGCGCAGAGCCGGTACGTGCGCGACGGATGGAACCTGACCGGCGACGTCGTCACGCGGGACGCGGCCGGGCAGTTCTGGTTTCGCGGCCGGCGGGACGACCTGATCATCTCCGCAGGCTACAAGATCTCGCGCGCGGAAGTGGAGCGCGTCCTGCGTGCGCATCCGGGTGTCGAGGAGGCCAGCGTCCTTGCGGAACCGGATCCTGTTCGCGGCGTCGTGCCGGCCGCTTTGATTGTGTGCGGGCCCGGTACAGGCGATCGCGACGCATTCGCTCGGGCGATTCAGCAGTACCTGCTGAGTGAACTGTCACCGTACAAGTGTCCGCGGCGATTAGAGTTCGTCATTGGTTCGCCAGCACGAAGTGCGTCGCATCGGGCGTAGCGCGGCTCGGGCTGTGAGCCGCGTGATCGTCGGCGGGTCGAAGCCCGATCCGCCCTACGGCGGCGGGAACGTCAGGAGACATGACCCGCCGGCTGCGTCTTGAGCAGCGCCGTCGAAGCCGCGAGCAGGATTGATGCCGCCACCCCCTCGGCTGCCGTGCGGACCGTATCCAGATCGGGGAACGTCGGCGCGATGCGGATGTTGCGATCGCGCGGATCGCGCCCGTGCGGGTACGTCGCGCCCGCCGGCGTCAGCGCGACGCCCGCCTCGGTCGCCAGTCTGACGACCTCTTTCGCGCACCCGTCCTCCACGTCGAGGCTGATGAAGTAGCCGCCCCTGGGGACGACCCACGAGGCCACGCCGGTACCCGCCAGATGCTGGTCGAACGTGTCCACCACGGCCGCAAACTTGGGAGCGACGATGGCCCGGTGCCGGTCCATCAAGGCGAGCAGTCCCGCGGTGTTACGGAGAAAGCGCACGTGACGCAACTGATTGACCTTGTCGCCGCCGATGGTCCGTTTGCCCATCCGCCCGAGGTACCAGGCGACGTTCTCCGCCGACGCCGCGAAGAGCGCCACGCCGGCCCCGGCGAGCGTCACCTTCGACGTCGAGCCGAACACGAACGCCCGATGCGGATGTCCGTGGCGGGCGCACGCGTCGAGGAAGCTCGGAATCTCGATGCGCTCGGTGGTCAGATGGTGGACGGCGTACGCGTTGTCCCAGAACACTCGAAAGTCCGGCGCCGCCGCCGCCATCGCTGCCAGCCGTTCGATGGTCGCGGGCGAGTAGACCGTGCCGGTGGGGTTGCTGTACTTCGGCACGCAC
>Ga0111538_10002359_pt1 | contig 26597 bp, 24 predicted proteins | sample SoiMethybrSBSTD1_FD_79669 | JGI IMG/M metagenome (GOLD analysis project Ga0111538, IMG submission 79669) | Bulk soil microbial communities from a Populus tree surrounding site in Tennessee, USA - Soil MetaG P. TD hybrid SBSTD1 (version 2)... | ecosystem: Environmental > Terrestrial > Soil >...
ATCAGCTGGTGGAGGCGCTGTTCGGTGAGCGTGCCATTGCCGGCCTGATCGATGTCGTCGCCGTGCGCATCGCCCGGCACCGCACCGTCAAGGCGGACATGGAACGGGATCGCCTCGCCGCGCGAGGCTGGCCCCATCACGAGATTCACGTCCCGAGCCTGGAACCGGAACGCGATGCGTGCGCCAGTGCTCGACGATACGGCGGCGTGCGACGCGAGCACCCACGGGCCGACGGGCGCCCAGGTGTTCAGCGGAACGGGGTCGGGCTCCGGGTAGACGTGCGACGTGTCGAAACTCGGCTCCTCGCGTGACGCATACCCGCTCGCCTGGCGAAGCCCCAGGTACGTCTCAGGTGTCCGGAGGGTCGTCCAGTCGGCCGGCACCTCGAACCCGCTCGGTTCGACGGTGACCAGATCCGTGTCGAAGCCTTCGATCCCCGCCTCGGCGAGGAGCTGCTGGATCACCATCTCGGTCATCGCGTACTCGCCCTCGCCGAAGTGGTGGTATCGGATCCGGCCGTCGACGTCTGCGATGTAGACCGCCGGCCAGAAATGATTGGCGAAGGCAGTCCACACGCCGTAGTCGCTATCGACGGCGATCGGGTAGTCGACGCCAAGATCACGACTCCGCCCGATGACGTTGTCGAGGTCATGCTCGAACCCGAATTCGGGCGTGTGCGCGCCGATGACGGTCAACCCGTGGCCCGCGTACTTCCTCGACCAGGCCCGGATGTACGGGAATGTCCGCAGCCAGTTGATGCACGTGTAGGTCCAGAAGTCGACCAGGACGACGCGACCACGCAGTCCCTCCGGTGTCAACGGGTCGCCATTGAGCCAGGAAGTGACGCCGGTGAACGGCGGCAGGGGCCCCTCCACCGGCAGGACGTCATCGTCTCCGGCAAGCCGATGGGCCAGCGTCCGAAGCACACCGGGACGAGAGGTCGTGGCGGTCGCGCCCGTGGTGTCGTCCGACATGGATCCCGCCTCCGTTCGTCTTCGCGATCATCGGACTCTGCCACGGTCCTGTCACATCTCGTGCCGTAAGCGGGTCAAGCGGATACGGACCACCATGAAAGGAGACATGACGGACCAGGAGTGGCTCGCCGAGCGCTTCGAAGCCCAACGCCCGCACCTGCGCGGCGTCGCCTATCGCATGCTCGGATCGCTGACCGAAGCCGATGACGCGGTCCAGGAGACGTGGATACGAGTTGGTCGGACCGACACGACAGACGTCGACGACCTGCGGGCATGGCTGACGACGGTCGTCGCACGGGTCGCACTCAACCTGCTTCGGTCGCGCAAGACCCGCCGCGAGACATCGCTCGAGCCGCACCTGCCGGATCCGATCGTCAGCTCGGAATCAGGGGTCGATCCGGAACAAGAGGCGCTCCTGGGCGATTCGGTCGGGCTCGCATTGCTCGTCGTCCTCGAGTCGCTGACACCGAGCGAGCGCGTCGCCTTCGTGCTTCATGACGTCTTCGCCGTCCCGTTCGACAAGATCGCGCCGATCGTGGGTCGAACCCCGACGGCGACCCGGCAGCTCGCCAGCCGCGCCCGTCGACGCGTCCGCGGCGCCCCGGTCCCTGACGTCGGGCTCGAGGGACAGTGGGCCGTGGTCGATGCATTCCTCGCCGCGGCACGGGCCGGCGACTTCGAGCGGTTGCTGGCCGTCCTCGATCCGGATGTCGTGGTGAAGGCGGATGGCGGCGAGACCCGTCCGCAGCTGATCGCTGAGACACGCGGTGCCCAGGCCGTGGCGAAGCAGGCGATGGCGTTCCGGGGGTTCGCGGCGACCGCGACACGCGTCCTCGTGAACGGCGTCCCCGGTGGTGTCGCGTGGTCACCCGATGGCACGCCCTACGCCGTCCTTGCGCTCACAGTGCGCGGGGGTCTGATCGTCGAGATCGAGGTGCTGGCAGATCCCGTTCGCCTCGCCCGGCTCGACCTGACGTTCGTCGCCGGCTGACGCGCACCCGCTAGAAACCCCCGGTCACGTTCAGGCGTTCGCCCGGGTCTTCCTTGTGTGATGCCTCGACAGGCCAAGAGCCAAAGGAGTCCTCGTGATGACGACCTCGCCCCGTACCGCCGTCCCCGCACCACGCTGGGTCACATTCTTCAACCCGATCGCCAAGCGATTGCTGGGCGTCGGCGTGCCGCTCGGCTACAACGGTCTCCTGACGATCCGAGGCCGGAAGACCGGTGAACCGCGGACCACCCCGATCGCGATCATCGATGTCGATGGGCGCCGCTGGGTGTGGTCGCCCTGGGGGGAGGTTCACTGGGTGCAGAACATCCGCGCCGCCGGCCGGGCCAGGGTGACCGTCCGCGGGCAGACCGAAGATGTTCGCGCCGCCGAGCTCGACGAGGCCGAGCGCCTGAGGTTCTTTCGCGACGTACTTCGCCCCGTCGCCCACGACATGACCTTCGGGACCCAGTTCATCAAGTACGTCGATGGCGTCGACGTCGACGACCCACTCGATGCCTCGCACGGGCGACCGGTCTTCGAGCTCTTGCCGCTCGCATAGACGGGCGTGGCCGGAAGGGTCAGTCCCCCGTCGCGGCGATGTGGAGCAGGACCGGCTCGGGGATCCCCTTCAGCTCGACCGGGCCGATCTCGCGGAAATCGAGACCTGAGTCGGCCGATGCGTCGACGACCTCCTGGCTGACGAGGACCTCGCCCTGCCGGGCGTAGTCGGCGATGCGCGCCGCGAGGTTCACCGTACGGCCGAAGTAGTCGCCTTCCTGGAACAGGACCGGGCCGGCGTGGAGGCCGACATGCGCGGGTGGCAGGTCGGCGACCCGCGCGTTGGCGACCATCTCGAGCGCCGCCCGCACGCCACCGGCCGGCTCCGGGAAGACGAACATCACGCCATCGCCCAGCCACTTCACGGGTCTCCCGCCGTGCTTACCCGACGCCGCCTGCACCATCCGCGACAGGCGACCCGCAAGCCCGGCCGCGGCCTCATCGCCGAACTGGTCGGTGAGCCGCGTGTAGCCGGTCAGATCCAGGAAGCAGATCGCCGGCGGTCGCTCCACGCGCTCGTGGAGGCCTGCTTGCACGAGCGCCATCTCGAAACCGTCGAGGATGTTGCGTAGCCACCCGCTGCTCTCGTGACTGTGGAGGATCGCAAGGAGAGCTCGGTCAGTCTCGTTCGCAAGTCGGTCCGACCACTCGGCCGTCGCCGCACCGGCTTTGGCCATGTCGAAGCCGACCTCGACCAATGGGCCGAGCATGTCCGACCTCCACCACGCACTCTCGATGTCGGAGATCCGGCGAAGGCTGTCGCCATATCCGCGCAGCGCCTGCTCGATGATCGCCGGTCGGACCCCACCTTCGAGTTGCGCCCGCAGCATCGGGAGGATCTGCATCTCGAGTTCACGGACGCGATCCGTCGGCTCCGCCCGAGCACCGCCACACGCTTCGCGGATCGTCAGGACGATCTGGAGCGGGACCCCGGTCCGAGCGGCGACCTCTTCGAAGGTCTCGTCGGCGAACGAACCGAAACGGTCGTAGCTCGCCTGCTCCATGAACTCGAGGTTGACCGAGCCATTGCGGAACGCCTCGCCGATCCCCTCGAGACCGACCCCGCCCGACTCGAGCGCTCGGATGATGGCGATACGCCGGACATCCGTGGCCCGGAAACGCGTCCCGTCGTCGGCGACCGCAGTGAGGATCCCGAGCGTGCCGAGACGATCGATGTAAGCCTCATCCACGCCGGAGCGCTGGGCGAGCTCGGCCCGTGTGCACGTCGGAGTCGTCGTCGATGTCATCGTCCCCTCTCGTCGAGAGGATGACAGACGACGGTCGAAGCGACGCGACGCGACGCTCGCCGGCCGTGTCGCGGGCGCCGGTCAGGCGCTCGTCGGGCGGGTCTGTGCGCCGAGGCGCGGGATCGTCAGGACGACGAGACCCGCGACGATGCCGCCGATCACGAGCGCGACACGGATCGTCGGATCGACGACGAAGCCGAGCGTCGAGTCGACGCTGAGCACGCTCGGCCCCGCGAACCCGAGAGCCGCGGCGCCCGCGCCGAGCAGAAGCGGGTACTCGATCCCGGAGCGCTGGTTGAAGAAGCCGTTGGCCCAGTGCGCGCGCCCGATGATCACGACCGCCTGAGCCACGATCGCGGCCGCGACGAGCGGCGTCAGGAAGCCGATCGCCAGCATCAGCCCGCCGACGAACTCGACGAGGGCCGAGACCCAAGCGAAGAGGCGGGGCGGACGGAACCCCATGCGATGCATGGCTGTTTCCCATCCAGCCATGCCCGGGCCTTCCCACCAACCGAACAGCTTCTGGGCACCGTGCGCGGCGAAGGTCAGACCGACGGCGATCTGAAGGATGAAGAGCGCGAGATCAAGCGTGTCCATTCGTTCCTCGTGGCCATTTTGTGGACGGCCAACTGATTTGTTCCTAGCCCAACTACCGTACTCCATCTGTCGTTGCTGCGTCAACTACATTTGATCGGCGAAGCCTGCAGCAGGATCGCGATCGAGGCGGCGGCGTACGCAGCAAAGCGGCGCTTGTCGGCGCCCGTGGACTAGCCTTTCCTCGACGCGCCGGCGGATCTGGCGCAGCAGCGAGGGGAAGCTTCGACGAGATGCAACGAGCGACCGCCGCCCGTGTCGGTTTCATCGGCCTCGGGACGATGGCCCGTGAACACGCCCGAGATATCCTCGATCACGGCGGCCGGATCGTCGCCGTATGCGAGCCGTCGGCGATGGCGTACGGGCTTGCCGAGAAGCTCTTCGAGGAACGGATCCTCCCGCTTCCGCCGAACGAGCCCGACTGGCAGCGCTTCGTCGAGACATATGCCGACCAGCTCGACGCAGTCGTCATCGTCACGCCCCACGTCCTCCACTTCGCACAGGCGGCGGCCTGCATGGAGGCCGGCCTCGACGTCATCCTCGAAAAGCCGATGGTGATGACCGCGGCGGAGGCCGAGGCGTTGATCGAGACGCGCGACCGGACCGGACGGACGCTGATGGTCGCGTTCCAGGGCACGGCGTCCACCCGGGGCACGGAGGCGCGCCGGCTGCTGCGCTCCGGTGAGCTCGGCCAGATCCTCAACATCAGCGCGGTCGTCTGGCAGGACTGGGCTACCAACACGGCTGGGTCGTGGCGCCAGGAGCCTGAGGCGGCGGGCGGCGGTTTCATGTTCGATACCGGCGCCCACCTGCTCAACACCGTCGCCGATCTGGCCGGCGAGGACTTCATCGACGTGGCCGCATGGCAGGCCGACGACGACTATCCGGTCGATGTCCGAACGGTCGTGATGGGCCGCCTCGCCTCCGGTGCCCTCGCGACCATGAACGGCTGCGGGAGGGCGATCCCGTCGCTGGGCTCCGAGATCCGGTTCTTCACGACCAAGGCGATCCTGCGGACCGGGATCTACGGGGAGCTGCTCGAGCTCCAGCGCGAAGGCCACCAACGCTTCCGTCGGATCCCCGCCGAGACACCTGGGTCCGTGTGGCAGCGTTTCGTCCACGTGCGAGCCGGCGAAGCGCCCAACCCGAACCCGGCGGAGGTCGGCCTCCGGATGGCTCGCCTGTGGGACGCGATCCGCTTGTCGGCGCAGAACGACGGTGCAGTCGTCACGCTCGGGAGTGCGGTCCCGCTCGAGCGAGTCCCGGCGTCCGGTCCCGCCCCATCGCTAGAGCCCGCGGCGTCGTGACGCGCGTCACGGTTTGGACGGAGTACCGCCAGGAACGCAACGATCCAGCGGTGGCCGCGGTGTATCCGGACGGGATCCACACGATCATCGCCGAGGGACTGCGTGACGCGGATTTCGACGTCCGCACCGCGACCCTCGACGAGCCTGACCACGGCCTCACCGACGACGTCCTCGCTGAGACCGACGTGCTCACCTGGTGGGGGCACGTCGCGCACGGCGAGGTGGACGACGTCGTCGTGGAGCGCGTCCACAGCCGAGTCCTCGACGGCATGGGTCTCATCGTCCTCCACTCCGGTCACCACTCGAAGATCTTCAAGCGCCTGATGGGCACGACGTGCGACCTGAACTGGCGCGAGTCAGGTGACCGTGAGCGTCTGTGGGTCGTAGACCCTGCCCACCCGATCGCCGAGAGCCTCGGCGAGGGCTTCACCCTCGACGCGGAGGAGATGTACGGCGAACACTTCGACGTGCCGGCGCCGGACCGTCTCGTCCTGATCAGCTGGTTCTCGGGCGGCGAGGTGTTCCGGAGCGGTTGCTGCTACGAACGTGGCCGTGGACGGATCTTCTACTTCCGCCCCGGTCACGAGACGCATCCGTCGTATCGGCACCCAGGGGTCCGTCGGGTCATCGCCAATGCTGTCGCGTGGGCGGCCGGTCCGAAAGGGAATGCGCCCGAACGGCGCGACCGCCCAGAGGCACCGGAGATGGAGTCGAGCGGCGACTGACGTCGCCGCTCCGGGCGTGGTCTAGGCGCTCGCGCTCCCGTCGCTGACGGTCCCGCCGAAGACGCCGGCGATCAGCCCGATCACGAATAGCAGGTAGCCCAGGTAGAAGACACCACCGACCAGGAGGTGCTTCCCATCGAGGCCGCCACGGCGCCGCGCCGGGATGAAGATCACGGCGGTCGCGATCAGGGCGAGCGCGGCCGAGCCGAACGCGACGTATGAGCCCTGGCCGACCACCCACGTATCGGCCGCGAACACGAGCCCGACGACCGTCGGGATGGCCGACTGGAAGACCATCGCGCCCGTGATGTTGCCGAGCGCCAGCGTGTCCTTGTTCTGGCGGACCCAGATGATCGAGTTGAACTTCTCCGGCAGCTCTGTCGCGATCGGCGCGATGACGAGGGCAAGCAGCACCTCGCTGACGCCGAGCGCGTGCGCGACGCTATTGACCCCGTCGATGAAGAAGACGGCACCGACGATGATCAGCCCGACCGAGGCGAGGACCTGGAGCGCGATCACGCGCAGTCGTGGATCGCTCGGGTCGAGGCGATGCGCGTTGCGGTCGAAGCGATGCATCCGCAGCGGCGCGAGATCCCCGGAATGGTCCGCCGCACCCTCGGCCGTCTCGCCAGAGAGATGTCCGCGGACGTACCAGGCGTAGAGGCCGATGAGGATGATGGCGACGATCCATCGCCCGATCAGCAGGTCCGACGGGAGGAACGCGGCGCCGATCGCCAGGCCATAGCCGACGAAGAAGTAGCGCAGGTCGTGCGATAGCACGCCGGTATCGACCGCGAGGGTGGTCCCCGTCGCGCGCCGCGCCCGGAACGCGAGGACACCGACACCGGTCACGAACATCGCCAGCGTCGAGAGCATGAATGGGGCGCCGAGGATGGCGCCGACGCCGACCTCGTGCGCGCCCTCGCCGGTCGCGAAGATGATCGCGATGATCGGGATCAGCGTCTCGGGCAACGCGGTCCCGACCGCGGCAAGCACGGAACCGACGGCGCCCTCGCCCAGACCGAGCTTGCGGCCCATCCATTCGATGCAGTTGGTGAAGAGCTCCGCCGCGAACAGGATCAGGACGAGACTGATGAGCAGGATCAGGACGTCCGTCATCGCGGACGCCATGCCAAGTGGGGGGTCATGTCGTCGAGGATGGCATATCCGCCGTTTCGGATGCGATCACGGTCCGTCGACGGCCTAGCCATGCGACCAGCGGCAAGGCCAGCATCGGCGCCTCGAGCACGGAGTAGAGCGGCCCGGCGCCGCGCGAGTTGACGACGGTCGTGACCCAGTCGGCCCACAGCGCGCCGAACGGGATACACATCGCGACGAAGATCGCCATCCCGACCCACCACGAACGCTGCCGGATGCCAAAGAACGCGAACGGGAACAGGCTGGGCTTCAACAGCGCGAATGGCGCTCCGCCGCGCCATATGATCGAAACGCTCATCGCGGCGATGCACCAGATCACCGGGTTGCCGGTCCAGATCTTGAGTGGGGTCGTGGGCCAGGCGAGACACAGCGCGATGAGCGGCCAGACCGCCGGCCGTGGAGCGACCCGCACGATCGCAACCACCGTGATGGCCGCGGGGATACCCCACCACAGGGCGAACGCGAGTGGCTGTGGCAGCACGGCAGCCGGCGCGAACAGCCACAAACCAACGGGGGGATACAGGACATCGCCGTGGGCGACCTCGTACGGGCCGGCCAGCTGCCGCGGCTCATAGAACGGGCCGCCGCCAAGCCAGCGAGCCGCTGCGTCGATATACAGCTGCACGTCCTTGGCGAACGGCTGATCAAGCGGCGCCTTCGTGATGACCACGAAGAGGACCGGGAGCAGGACGGTCGCCGCGACGAGCGCAAGCGCGACGCGCGGACGGTCAAGGAGGGCGACGAGTTCGCCGCCTCGCGCCCGACCGACGCCGACGGCGGGAGGGATCGACACGGCGGAAGGGTAGCGGCTCCGTGAGCGAGCGAGCTCAGGTCGGGCGCGCCGATCCTCCTCGCTCGACTTCGGCCAGCCGCCGCTCCAGGAAGGCGTGCTCGGCTCGATTGGTCGTCAGTCCCGCTGCCCGGCGATAGGCAGCGCCGGCCTCCGTCAGCCGATCGAGGCGACGCAGCAGGTCGGCTCGCGCGGCATGGAGGTAGGGATAGTCGTCGAGTGTGCCGTCGGCAGCGAGGCCATCGATCATGGCGAGGCCCATGGCGGGGCCATCGGCCATCGCGACGGCGACCGCCAGGTTGAGCTCGACGACCGGTGATCGCTCCACTGTCAGCAACGCTCGGTACAGCTCGACGATCTGTCGCCAGTCCGTGGCGCCCCAGGACGGCGCCTCATCGTGGAGTGCAGCGATCGCCGCCTGGATCTGGTAGGGCCCGACGCGGCCACCGGCCAACGCACCTGCGATGAGCTGTCGTCCCTCGCTGATCCGGTCGGTGTCCCAGCGCGACCGATCCTGGTCCTCCAGCAGGACGAGATCGCCAGCCGCATCGACGCGCGTCTCACGCCGGGCGTCGTGGAGCAGCATCAACGCCAGCAGCCCGGTCGCCTCGGGCTCGTCGGGGAGCAGCGACACCACGACTCGTGCCAGCCGGATCGCCTCGGCGGTCAATTCGCGCCGGACGAGCGCATCGCCCGATGTCGCCGAGTACCCCTCGTTGTAGATCAGGTACAGGACCCGGAGGACCCCATCGAGCCGCTCGGGCAGCAGGTCATGCGGCGGGACGCGATACGGGATGCCGGCGTCGCGGATCTTCCGCTTGGCACGGACGAGGCGCTGGGCAAGCGTCGGTTCCGGGACGAGGAAGGCACGGGCGATCTCGGGCGTCGTCAGCCCGCCAAGGGTCCGGAGCGTCAGGGCGACCCTCCCATCCATCGGCAGTGCCGGATGGCAGCACGTGAAGATCAGCCGCAGCCGATCGTCGGGGATCGTCATGTCCGCTTGCCCATTGCCGTCGCCGCCGGATCCGATGGCCTCGAGCTCCACCTCGATCGCGAGGTCGCGCGCAAGCTCGTCGGTCTTCTCGCGCAACCGGCGCCCCCGACGCAGACGGTCGATCGCACGGTTGCGCGCGGTCGTCGTGATCCACGCCCCGGGGTTCGCCGGTACGCCGCGATCGGGCCAGATCTCGAGCGCGGCGATGAAGGCTTCCTGGACCGCTTCCTCAGCGAGGTCGAAGTCGCCGAGGACGCGGATCAGCGTTGCGACCGCGCGTCCCTGCTCCTCGCGGAAGACGCGGTCGACGAGGTCGTGAGTGGCGGCGTCGCGCTGGCTCAGCCCGCGGCCGCCCCGACGGACTGATCCTCAGCCACGCCGGTGCCGGTCTCCCAGATCGGCCGCACCTCGATCGCTCCGTAGCGGATCCCGGGGCACTGCGCAGCGAGCTCGAGTGCCACGTCGAGATCGGGGGCTTCGATCATGTAGAAGCCACCGAGCCCTTCCTTCGTCTCGGCGAACGGGCCGTCTGTCGTGATCGTCTGGCCGTCCTTCTGGCGGAGCGTCGTCGCCGTCGGGTTCGGCTGCAGCGCCTCGCCAGCCAGATACGCGCCGCGATCACGGAGCATCTGGGTATACCCGTTGTAGGCGCCCATGACCTCGCCCTGCACGGTCGGATCCGGCGGTTCGGGCGACGGGTTGGCGGTCTCGGTGTCGTAGATCAGGATCGCGTATCGCATCTCACTGGCCTCCTGCCTGTTCGGCCACACGCTGTGCTGGCCGTCATCGTCACGACGAATCACCGACGGTGGAATCGACACCCGCGCCGACCGCGACCGGCGCCGTCAGGAACCGACCAGCCGATGCCGGGGTATCCGGCTCCGACGCACCGCCTACCGCGGCAGCGCGGCGCGCGACCTCCTCGGCGATGACCGGTCGTAGCGCCGCAGCGCCGGAATCGAGCGCTCCCCGGAACATCGGCTCCATCATCTCAAGGACAGTCCGGTCCTTGACGCTTCGAGGGCGCTGCACACGGATCGTGAGCCGTGTCCCCTCGGCGTCCGGGGTGAGCACGTCGGTCATCACGAACCGAGGGACGCCTGGGCCGGGGAACTGGACACGCATCGTCCAGTACTCGAACGGGCGCCAGTCCAGGATCTCCTCGACGACCGCGTCCTTGCCGTGGACGCAATGATTGGTGGTGCCGACGCCGCGCCGGCCACCCCGAACCTCTTCGTCGACGCTGGTCACACCGCTCTGCCATTGCGGTCGCCGCGCGGGCGACGTCTCGTACTCCCAGACCAAGGCGGGCGGTCCGGGCAAGACGTACTCGTAGGTCGCCAGCGCCACATCAGGCTCGACGAAGACGCGGGTCCGCGCCCGTTCCTCATCCCACGCGGCTCGGAGGTCGCGAACCCACACGGTCAGCTCGCCCAGGAACTCGTAGGTCTCGCGATGCCCGACGAGCCCGGCGGCCTCGGGATCGTCGAGCCCCGTCGCCCTGAGGCAGGCCTCCGAATAGAGCGCGTAGGCAGCCGTGCCGAGCGTGTTCTCGACATCGTTCTTGAGCAGGCGGTGGACCTCGATCACCGCACGGCCCGCAAGCTCTTCGCGACCGGCGATGCGCTGACGGGCGACATCCCCGCTGTGGACCACGAACTTCAGGTCCAGCGTCGGCATGCGCATGCACGCATCGCACTCGCACATCGACGCCTGGGCGATGTCGCGCAGTCGTCGGCGGAAGGCGAAGTACGTCCGCTCGACCGCGTCCTGGAGGAGCGACGCCTCGAGAGATGGGGCGAGGCTGTACACGAATGCGGCGTCACCCTCCAGCTTGGCCAGCCGGAAGGTCGGCCGTAGCGTCGAGACGACGGTGTCGAGGAGATCGGCGAGGATGTCCTGGGCATGGTCGAGCTCCACGCCGGCGAGGTAGCTGGTGTACCCGCTGATATCCGCGATCAGCAGGCAGGCGCTCTCGGGAGCGTTCGTCGTCATCAGGCCTCCGCGGACATCTTCGTCTCGGTCGCTGTGCGTGTCGAGGGGTATCGTGGCCCCATGGCCACGCCCAAGGAGATCCTCGAGATCGGCGGCCACGAGGTCACGATCTCGAACCCGCAGAAGGTCTACTTCCCCGACGCCGGCTACACGAAGCTCGACGTCGTCCAGTACTACCTCGCCGTCGCCGATGGTGCGCTGACCGGGGTCCGGGGACGGCCGATGGCCCTCAAACGCTTCGTCGATGGCATCACGAAGGAACCGTTCTTCCAGAAGCGCGCGCCGGACAACACGCCCGACTGGATCCGCACGGCCGAGCTCACGTTCCCGTCGGGTCGGACCGCCGACGAGATCGTCGTCGACGAGACTGCGGCCCTCGCCTGGGTCGTCAACCTCGGCTGCATCGACCTCAACCCGCACCCGGTCCGCGCCGATGACCTCGACCATCCGGACGAGCTCCGCGTCGACCTCGACCCGATCCCGGGGATCGAATGGCCGCAGATCCGCGACGTGGCGATGACCTGCAAGGAGGCCCTCGAGGCCGTTGGTTTGGTCGGCTGGCCCAAGACGTCCGGTTCGCGCGGGATCCATATCAACGTCCGCATCGAGCGACGATGGACGTACCCGGAGGTCCGCCGGGCGGCACTCGCCCTCGCACGGGACGTCGAGGCGCGCATGCCCGGAAAGGCGACTTCGAAGTGGTGGAAGGAGGAACGCGTCGGCGTCTTCCTCGACTACAACCAGAACGCCAAGGATCGGACGGTCGCATCGGCCTACTCCATCCGACCGCTGCCCGATGCGCGCGTCTCCACGCCGCTGTCGTGGGACGAGGTACCGACCTGCGAAGCCGAGGCATTCACGATCACGACGGTCCCGGCACGGTTCGCAAAGGGCGACCCGGGCGCTGGGATCGACGAAGCGGTGGGCTCGCTCGACGCACTACTCGAGCTCTCGCAGCGACACGAAGCCGAGGGCTTGGGCGACGCGCCATGGCCACCCAACTATGCGAAGCAAGCCGGCGAGCCGCCACGCGTCCAGCCGTCCCGCAAGCGCCGCCCGGATTCGGAGTACGACACGGGGCGCGGTGAGGCCGGCGGGCCGCCGCCCGAGGTAGCCGCAGAACGGGCCGCTGCCGTCGCGGCCGGCGATAGGAACGCTGGGCTGCCGACGGAATGGGAGGGGTCGCGCCCGACACCGACCGGCCGGCGCAAGACGAACGTGCCGATCGTCGAGATCTCCCGGGCGGCGACCAAGGCCGAGGCACTCGAAGGCTTCGAGCGCTGGAAGGGTCGCCACCCGGAGGCGGCCCAGGCCCTCGAGCCTGCCGACGTGCTTGTCGATGGGATGCGTGGCCGCTCGTCGTTGTGGTACCGAGTCCGCGTCAACCTGACGCACGTCCCCGAGGCCGACCGACCGCCGCAGGAGAAGCTCGATCCGGACTACGACCCGTGGGCCGGATACGAATGGCCTGACCGCGCGGGCCAGCTCGAACGCGCGCCGCGGAAGAAGACGCCGAGCTCCTGACCCTCCTGGCCGACAGCTAGACGGCGCCGACCCTGGGGCCGCGCGAACGCCGTCGCTGGTCGCCACCGAGCCATCGGCGCGTGACCGGTAACCAGGCGAGCCCGACCAGCAGCTGGGCGAGGACCGCGATCACGATCAGGATGCCCGGCACGGTGAGGACGAGCGCCGGAACCGCCCATTCGAAGCCCGCGAACGTCAGGTCCGCCGTGTCGAGATCGAGCTGATCGCGACCACCGACGACAGGCAGTGCGAACGGCCCGTCGACGGCGGTCGACGGGCTGGCACTCGACGACGGTCGCTGACTCGGCCCGCCCGACGGTGTGGCGACCGGGCCGCCCGGGATGACACCACCGCCGGGCGTACCCGTGGGCGCTGCCGTGGGGGACGGTGTCGCGGTGGGCGCTGTCGGCGACGCCGTGGGACGCGGTGTCGGGCCGGTCGTCGGTATGGGCGTCGGCACGGGCACGATCGACGGGAGCGGCACGATGCTGACGGTCGGCCGGGGTGTCGGGGTCGGTGTGGGCTGTGGGGTCGGGCGCGGTGTCGGCGTCGGTGTCACGGTCGGTCGAGGTGTCCCACCCGGCACGGCGACGGTCATCGTGACGGTGACGGTGTTCGACCATGCGACGCCATCCCAGACCCGATAGGTCCACGTGTCCTTGCCACCGAACCACTGGTCGGCCTTGTACCGGAAGCTGCCATCGGTTCGCTCGTTCAGATTGCCGTGCGCCGGCTCCTGGACGACATCGATCGTCATGGCGTCGCCGTCGGCGTCATCGTCGTTCCCAAGGACGCCTGGCGCGGCGATCGACTTTTCGACGTCGGCGGTCGCCGAGTATGAATCGGGCCGGGCGACCGGCGCGTGGTTGGTCACGTCGATCGTCACGGTCGCGATATTCGAGAGCCCGAGCAGGCCGCCGTCGACGCGGTAGCTAAAGGTGTCCGTGCCCGCGTACTTGGCGTCGGACGTGTACGTGAAGCCGCCGCCCGCCTTGAGACTGAGCGACCCATGGTCGACGTTGTTCACGAGCTTGGCGGTGAACCCGGAACCGAGCTGGAGGTCGTTCCCGAGCACGCCGGGCGCGGCGACGATCCTCGCCTGCCCATGGACCGCGCTATAGCTGTCGTTGACAGCCACCGGCAGGAGGCCAGCCGCGGTCGGAGTTGGCGTCGCGACGCTCCACGCCAGAGCGATGACCGTCGCCTCGAGGGCGACGATCGACCGGCGCATCAGGCGACCTGTCGAGGGTGCGCGATCACCTGGGCACCCGTGGTCTCGCCAGGGAGCGGCGGATCCACGTCGTGCTCGATGCCTTCGATGAAGGTCGCGACCAGCAGCTCATCGAGCTGGGTCCCGGCCGCGTCGCCGAGACGGCCAAGGGCCTCACGCACGTCGAGCGCCTTGCGATACGGGCGTGTCGTCGTCATCGCGGAGAAGGCGTCGGCGACCGCAAGGATCCGGGCGATCCGCGGGATGCCCTCACCCTCGAGGTGGTCGAGGTAGCCCGTGCCATCCCAGCGCTCGTGGTGATGGCGGATCCCGGCGCGCACGGCGTCGATGTCGGGCAGGTCGCGCACGATCATGTCGCCGAGCGCGACGTGCTGTTTGACGATGGCGTACTCGGCTTCAGTCAGGCTGCCGGGCTTGCGGAGGATCACGTCGGGGATCCCGATCTTCCCGATGTCGTGGAGTCGGCCGGCCACATCGATCGTGTGGAGCTCCGCGGCGGCCAGCCCCAGGCGTCGCCCGATGAACGTCGCGTAACGAGCCACATCCTCGGAGTGCCGCTTGGTGTAGCGGTCCTTCGTGTCGATCGCGGTCACGAGCCCCTGGAGGACATCGAAGCTCGTATTCGCACTCGACGGGTCGGGCTCGGCGGCACCGGCGATCCGAATCGTGTCGCCACCGCTCGCCTTCGCCTCCTCGAGGACACGCGCAGCCGCCGCGAGAAGGCCGGTCGCCGACGACGCATGGTCCGGATAGGTCGCGATGCCGACGCTGACGGTGATCGGCAGTCGCTCCGTCTCGTCGAAGCGCAGGCTCAGGTCCACGAGCGCCACGCGCAGCCTTTCGATCACCGGTTCGAGCTGAGCGACGGCGGTCGGTGGCGCCATCAACAGGAATTCGTCGGGACCGTAGCGCCCGAACTCGATCGCCGGATCGACGTTGGCCTGGAGCGCGCTCGCGACCGCCAGGAGGGCCTCATCGCCCGCTGCGTGTCCGTGGTTGTCATTGAGCAGGCGGAAGCCGTCGAGGTCGATCAGCGCGATGCCGATCGGTCGGACGTCGTCGCGCCCACGCTCGATCGCCTGCGCGAGCCGGCCGACGAGGGTGCCGTGATTGAGGGTGTCGGTGAGGGGGTCTCGGCGCGTCGACTCGAGGAGCGCCTCCGTCTGGCGGCTCAGACGCGCCTGGGCCGAGCGGAACACGAGGGACAGGAGAGCCGCCGCCACGAGCCCCGCCGAGACCGTGACCAGGAGGATCGCCCGGCGCATGTCCTCGAGCCGGGCCAGGATCGGGACCGCGTCCCGCCAGACGCCGACGACCCCAAGGACCTGGTCGCCGACCTTGAGGGGCAGAAGCTCGCGGAGCACCGTCGGTGAGGCAAAGGTCGCCGACCCGGCACCCGCCTCTGCCGCGGGTCCGATGGCGGCCTGGGCCTGGCCGGTCAGCGCGGCCATGGTTTCTGCGGTCTCGGGTGTGTCAGCCCCCGCGAACCCGGGCTCACTCGCGGCGACGATCGTGCCTTCGGGCCGGCGGATCTCCACGCGGAGGATCTCGCCGGGTCGTGGGAGCGTGGCCAACTGCGCCTCGAGTCGAGCGATCTCGGATCCCGTCAGTGAGTGAGTCGGCGACAGGTCGGCGGGCGGGACGTAGGCGTTGACGAATGAACGGACCGTCGCCGCATCACTGCCGACGAGACCGGTCAGTGTCGCCGAGTTGAAGTGCGCACCGACGAGGATCGACTGGGCGGTCGCGGCCACACCGACGACCGCCAGGAAGGCGCCGTAGACGAGGATAAGAAGGACGGGCCGCGGGGCCCGCACCCGGGTACCGAACAACGGTCGCGAGTCCTCGAGCGTGAAAGGGCGGATGCGCTCTCGACTCTAGGCACGCGGATGGCGGCTACCCCATGGGACGAAGGTCCCGTCCGCGGACGCCGGTGAGCACAGATGGCGCCGCGAAGCACCACGAAGAACGCGGTTTCGGGTGGCTGTCAGGCGGGACCGAGCCGCTCGTACAGGACGACCCGCCACATGAACGTCCGCGACTCGCGGACCTGCCGCAGTCCAGCGGCGGCGACGAGCGCATCCACCTTCGCGTTCGCATGAAGGAACGTGCGGTACCGGAACCCCCGAATGCGGAACCATGCGTTCAGGAGCGGGAGCGCCCAGCGCAGGAGCCGCCGGTCGCGCGGGAGCACCAGCCCATAGAGCGAACGAGCCCGCGTCGCCGACAAGCGGACGAGCGACTCAACGTCGGGATAGCAGCAGATGACACGGTCGAGGGTCACGATGTCGGCGACGTCGACATCCGATGCGCGCGAGACGAAATCGCCGTCGACGAACTCGAGTCGATCGAGAGTTCCGCGGCGACGCGCCTCGCGCCGAGCCATCTCGACCGCCGGCCCGGAAGCGTCGACGAGAACGGCATGTCCGGCGCCCGCGCGCAAGAGCTCGTGATCGATGACGCCGATCCCACCACCGATATCCAGCAGGCTCGAGCCGCTGACGCCGCGGTCGCGGATCATGTCAACGAGCGTCGCGGTGGTGGCGTCCGGTCCGTGTCCTCGGTAGCGCTGGAGGTCCTCCTCGGCGCTCTTCTCGTCGAAGATCTCGAACCCACCGTCGCAGCCGCACGCGTCCACCATCAGCTCCCGAAGATCGCCTCGAGCTCGAATGGCGCGGTCGTCTCGAGCTGGTCGTAGCGACAGGCCTCGGGCGGCTTGTCCGGCCGCCAGCGCTTGAAGGTGGTCGCGTGACGGAACCGGCTTCCCTGGAGATGGTCGTAGGCCACCTCGACGACCCGCTCTGTGCGAAGCGGCTCCCACGACAGGTCCTTGCCGCGGTTCCAGCGCGATGTCGCTCCCGGGAGGCGCTGTCCTGAGGCTTCCGCGTCGCCCCAGCCCGCCCACTCGGCCCATTCCTGCCAGGGATGGCCTTCGACCGCGTTCTCGCGGAGCGGTGCCAGCTCCTCGACCAGGGCAGCACGGCGGTCCCAGGAGAACGACGACGTGATGCCGACGTGATTGAGCTTGCCGGCGTCGTCGTACAGCCCGAGGAGGAGCGACCCGATGTGCGTGCCGGGACCGTTCTTGTGCCAGCGGAAGCCGGCCACCACGCAGTCGGCCGTTCGTTGGTGCTTGATCTTGAGCATGGCGCGCTTGCCCGGCTGGTACGTGGCGTCGAGTCGTTTCGCGACGACGCCATCGAGGCCGGCTCCCTCGAAACGGTCGAACCAGTCGGCCGCCGTGGCGCGGTCGGTCGTCGCGGGCGTGAGATGGATCGGCGGCTGTATGCCCTTGAGGACCGTCTCAAGGCGAGCGCGGCGCTCGCCCTGCGGCACGTCGCGAAGGTCCTCGTCGTCGAGCGCGAGGAGGTCCCACGCCACGAAGCTCGCCGGCGATTCGGCGGCCAGCATGTTCACGCGCGACGCCGCCGGGTGGATGCGGAGCAATAGCGCCTCGAAATCGAGCGCGCCATCACGGGCGATGACGACCTCCCCGTCGACGACGGCACGGTTCGGCAGCGCGGCACGCAGCGGGGCCGCGAGCTCCGGGAAGTAGCGGTCCAGCGGCTTCAGATCACGCGATTGCGTGAAGACCTCGTCGCCGTCGCGGAACACGATCGCGCGGAATCCGTCCCACTTCGGCTCATAGAGCCAGCCGTCGCCGTCGGGCAGTCCGTCGACCGCCTTCGCGAGCATCGGTTCGACGGGCGGGACCACAGGTAGGTCGAGCGCCATGTCCCGAGTGTAGGCGAGGGGCCATCCGCTGGTCCTTCCGACCTGACCGAGCACGCGGCGGAACCGCTGAGCCGGCGATGACGTCCGCCGGTTGCCGCTCGTGACCATCAGAGCCGCGAGCGCACCGAACGGAGGACGCGCGATGCGTGCCAACCGAACATCCCTGATCCTCGGATCCGTTCTCGCGCTTTCGATCGTCGCCCTCGTCGGCTGTGCCGGCAGTAGCGGAGCGGCGAGCGTCGGGAACCCCGTACCACCGTTGGATGGATACGGCGGCGCGCCGAGCGCGGCGCCGAGTGCCGCGGCCGGTCAGCCGGACCAGGTGCCGAACGGCGAAGGGAGCAACCCCGACCAGGTCGGCCAGCTCGTCGATGACGCGAAGATCGTCCGGACCGGGACGATCGACTTGCAGGTCAAGGACGTGCCCACGGCGCTGACTGCAGCACGGAACGGTATCCGCGCGATGGGCGGCTACATCGGAGCGTCGCAGACGCAGTCGATGGGCGACAGCCCGGTCGCCAGCGTCACGTACCGCATCCCCGTCGACCGCTGGGAGGATGCGCTCGACCTGCTGCGTGGCCTCACCGGCGACGGTGGCAAGGTCGTGTCCGAGAATACGAACGCGGTCGAGGTCACCGGCGCCGTCGTCGACCTCGAGGCGCGGATCAAGAACCTGCAAGCCAGTGAGGCGGCGCTGCAGGGGATCTCGGCCCGAGCGACGCGGATCTCTGACGTCCTCGAGGTCGAAGGCCAGTTGACGACCGTCCGCGGCCAGATCGAGGAGCTCTCCGCACAGCTCAAGCAGCTCAACGACCAGGCGTCCTACGCGACGCTCACCGCCAGCTATGCCACTCCGGTCGTCGCCGTCCAGGCCGCGGCAGAGCGGTGGGAGCCGGCCAAGGTCGTGGACGAGGCGACCGCAAGCCTCGTGGACATCCTCCAGGGACTCACGACCGCCGGCATCTGGTTCGGGATCGTGTGGCTGCCGGTCCTGCTCTTCATCGGGGTCGTCACGGGCGTGACGATCTTCATCCTTCGACGGTTCGGGATCCGCGGCGGACGCCGGCCGGGGGACGTCGCCGCCGCCTGATGACCACGGCGTGACGGGTCGGTCATGGCAGGATGACGTCATGACCGACCCGACCGAGGAGGAGCAGGCGCAGGCCCGTCGTTTCGACGAGTGGGCCGCCGGATACGACCGGTGGTGGGCGCCCGTCCTGGCGCCGAGCGCCCATCGCCTGCTCGATCAGCTCGCGCCTGTCATCGAGGCCGGCGCGGTCGATGTCCTCGATATCGGCGTCGGGACCGGGAACCTGACGCGGCCGGCGCTGGCACGCTGGCCGCACATCCGCGTCACGGGTCTCGATGCGTCGCGCGAGATGGTCGGTACGGTCGAGGCGCTCATAGCCGAGACCGCGGATGACCATCGCGATCGATTCACCGGGACGGTCTCGTTCGCCGGCGACATGCCGTATGCGGATGGATCGTTCGACGTCGCGATGTCATCCTTCGTCCTGCAGCTCGTCCCGAGTCGCGCCAAGGTCCTCCGCGAGGTGCGGCGCGTGCTCCGACCGGGCGGCCGCTTTGCCTACGTCACGTGGCTGGTCGATAAGCGTGCCTTCAAGCCGGATCGGATCTTCGACGGCCTCCTCGACGAGTTCGGGTTCGATGACGAAGAGGACCGCCCGCGGACCGGCGACATCCCGTCGGTCGAGCGCGCGATCGGCGAGCTGCGCCGGGCGGGGTTCCGCGACGTCAGCGGGTCACGAGCGATGCTCGACTACGGCTACACCGTCGAGAGCTACATCGCCTTCCTGACCGAGTTCGACGAGGTGTCGCTGTTCGACGAGATGGACCGACCCGAGCGGCGCCGGTTCCTGGCGCTCCTCCGGGAGCGCCTCATGGGTCTCGATCCGGACGATCTGCGTTTCACGGTCGCGATCGTCTACGCGTCCGGTGCCCGCTCGCGTTAGGTCGCGCTAGATGACGAACCGCCCGGGGAGGGACTCCCCGGGCGGTGGGTTTCTCGTGCCGCAGTGGCCGTTACTTGCGGAGCTTGTTGCCCTTCCAGTCGTACGGCTTGGTCGCGCCAGGCGAACCCTTGCCCGTGCCGTTCGTCGCAGACGTCGTCTGCGCGAAGGTCAGGACGGCATTTGCGACGGCATCGGACATGATGTCGAGCGCCTCGTCGTTGATGTTGTCGGGATGCCCGTTGATCCCGTAGCTGTCACAGGCGAGGTGGTAGCACGGGTCGAACTGACCGGCCAGCGTGTCCGATACGACGCCGCCCCACTTGGTCTGCTGGAACAGCGTCTTGTGGACCTCGGCGCCGGTCGTGATGCCCCCGGCGGGGATGCCGAGGGTCGTGTATTCGTCGTAGTCGGAGCGGCCGTCGAAGGCGATCCGCTCGGTGTACTTGCCCTTCGCGTCGAAGAAATCCTGGAAGACCTTCTCGATGTTGCCCGAGCCATTCGGACCGGCGACGCCGAACTCGGATCCGTCGCCGTCGTAGATCTGCAACGCGAAGTTCGGCGAGGCGAGCATGTCGAAGTCGAGCATCGCGATGACACTGCCGCGCTCGGCCTTGGTCAGGCTGTCGGCATTGAACGTCGAGCCGAACAGGCCCTGCTCCTCACCTGAGAACCAGATGAAGCGGACCTTGTTACGGAGTGTGATGTTCAGGGTCGCCATCTGGCGCGCGACTTCGAGCTGCGTGGCGGTGCCGCTGCCGTCGTCGTTGATGCCCGGGCCGGCCGGGACCGAGTCGAGATGGGCGCCCGAGATCACGACGCGATCGCTCCGACCGGTCCTCGACTCGGCGATGACGTTCTTGGTCGTGACCGTCTCGGTCGAACCGTCGGCCGAGAAGTCGACCGTCGCGGTCGGATGATCGACCAGGTACTTGCCGACCGCGTAGGTCGACTCGAGCGTCGGGATCGTGACGCCGTACCCGCCGATCGTCCCGCCGATGGGGCCGTTGCGATCCGGATCGCCGATGGTGCCCTCGTTGAAGATGAGGACGCCCGCGGCCCCGTGATGCTCGGCGTTGATGGCCTTGAGACCGAAGTCGCACGTGCCCCGCTGGATCACAGCGAACTTCCCGGCAAGGCTCGTGGCGCCGGCCGGGAAGTCGGCGTCCTCGCAGCCGGCTGACGACGTGCTCGGCTTCGTAGTCGGCGCGGCGAAGTCGATGATCGCGATCGGCGCGCCGGTCGCCGACCCGGCGCCGGAGAACTCCATCGTCGCGTAATCCTGGTCAGCGACCCAGGCGGGCGTCGCCGCAGGGTGAGCAGCGAGCGTCGGGGATGCGTTCTCATGGAAGATGTCCGCCGAGAACGATTGCTCGCTGACCGTCCAGTAGGCGCTGAACGGAGCCAGCGTGTTCTCGACGTACGTCGCGGAGGCGATGTGTCCCGGCGTTCCGGTGGCGCGCGTACCGCCATTCGCGTCGGCGATCACCTGCAGCTGGCGCAGATGCTGGCGGATCCCACTGTTGGCGCCACCGACGATGACTGCGTCCTGCAAGGCCGTCGTGTCGGTGGGGGTGGCGCCCTGGGCTGTGGCGGGCACGCCGATCATCGCGAGGGCGATGATGGACAAGCCGAACAGGCGTCGGCGTCGATGCATGGGGTCTCCTCCTCAGGTGGGCTGGCGACTCCCTCCTCGAGGAGCCGTCCCTGGGTGTGTGACCCCGAGGGTAGCCAACATCGCCCGATCGAGCCTTACGCGCCCGCACCGTGCCGTGCGGGAGCGTCGTATCCAGGCGACGATTCCGGTGCGGCGCCGCACCACTGGTCCGCGCGCAGCCCGCTAGACCACCTTCTCCTCGGGAAGCGCCTCGACGAACGCCGTCCCAAGCCGTGCCGCGTCGTACGCCGTACCCACGAGGTGGTGATACGGCACGCCGCTGAACTGGTGGTGGGAGCGCGTCGGTATGTCGGCTCCGGGCTCCCACTCGCGTCGCTGGAGCTCGATATACCCCTGCTCCTGGCGCTCGGCCATGGCTGAGAGAAGCGTCGAGAGGCCGTGGCCGGTCGCGTGCTGTCCGCCGAGCGTGATGAAGATGAACCCGACCCCCATCTCACCGAGCTCCGAGAACGTCATCGGCTCGGGGTCGTTGAACCACTTGAACGAGCTCGAATAGTTGAATGCGAAGCGCGCCTCCGGGAACCGCTTGCGGATCTGGGTCGTGAACGTCTCGACGGGCTCGCGATCCGAGGTCGGGAACTCGCACCACAGCAGATCGGGCACCCCGCTGTCGAGGTAGCGCAGCCCTCGGTCGATGGCGAGGTCCATGCCGCGCTCCGGTTGCGGCGCATCGACGGCCGACAGGCCGTCCGTCCGCGCGATGACGACGAACTCGGGGTTGCCGAGATCGTCGGCCACGGCGCGCATCATCCGGAGCTTGCCGATCATCTCGCTCGCCGAGACGAGGGCCTTCCCGCCGATGTGCCCGCAGCGCTTCGGCAGCACCTGGTCCTCGAGGTGCGCCGCCGCGACCCCGGCATTCACGAGCAGCTCGGTCTGGCGCTGGACGTTGAAGATGTTCCCATAGCCCGCGTCCATGTCGACGATGACCGGCGGGATGTCAAGGTGCCGTGGTGCGACGCCCTTCTCGGGGTCGCCGACCGCGGCTGTCAGCTGGTACTTGCGCAGCGCCGAGACCGTCCGTCGCGCGCCATCCGCGATCTCCGGGCCGCTGTAGAGATCCATGTCGGTCGTGCCGAGATGCCCGATCGCGAAGGAGTACCCCGAGAAGTACACGGCCTTGAAGCCGTGATGCATGACCAGCTGAGCGCCCATCGGGTCGTAGACGCCGGGGCCGAAGAGATAGGGCTCCGTGCGAAGGAGCTCGCGCATCCGGACCGACGGGTGGATCCAGCGCGTCGGGGGGACACCGAAGCCCGGTGGGAGGAGCGGGGTGGGGAGGATGTCAGGTTGACCCCGGACGATGCGGGGCTCGACAGCGGTCATCGGTGACCTCGGCTACTCGTTCTCGTGGTCGCGTTCGCAGAACTCGGGACACAGGCAGTCCGCGGTCAGCGCCGATGGCGTGACGCTCGCGGGCACCGGTGCCGCCGATGAGCGCGGCAGCGGGGCGTCCTCACGACGCCCTCCGTCCTCGAAAGCGATCAGTTCCATGCGAGCTGTGGCGGCTTCGTCGACCCCGAGGATCCACGTCCGCGATGGCAACGCAGCGTCCCGGAAGTCGATCGTGATCCGGCTCGGTACTGCCGTCGGACTCATAGCTGTCTCCCCTTTCGACGCCGCTGGGGGGCTGGCGAGGCGGAAAGGCTAGACGGCCATGATCCATCAGTCCAATCGAATGATGTGATGCTATATATCAAGCGCGTTGATATCTCGCATAGAAATGAGAGAGTGCTGCTCAGCCAGATCGAGGGCTTCCTGGAGACCGCACGGCATCGGAACCTGAGCCGGGCGGCGGATGCCCTCCACGTCACCCAGCCGGCCCTCTCGGCACGCATCCAGACGCTGGAAGCCGAGCTCGGGACAGCGCTGTTCGTTCGCGGCCGACACGGGATGGACCTGACGGACGCCGGACGCGCGTTCCTGCCCTATGCCGAGCGGGCCATGGGCGCGCTCGACGCCGGAGCGAACCTGCTGATGGAGCTGCGACGCGGGGGAACGGGCGAACTCGTGCTTGGTGCCGCCCCGGCGGTGAGCACCTATGTGCTGCCGTTGCTCCTCGTGCGGTACGCGCAGGACTTTCCCAACGTCCGACTCATCGTCCGGACCGGCCACTCCGAGGAGATCCTGGATCTTGCCGTCCGCCGCGAGATCGACCTCGGCCTGGTCCGCGAGCTGCGCCACCCGGACATCGAATCGCTGCCGTTGTATGAGGACGAGCTCGTCCTCGTCGCGGCCGGCAGCCACCATCTCGGCGAACGGGCGACCGTCGGTGTCCACGAGCTCGAGAGCGCGCGCCTGATCCTGTTCGACAGGACATCGAGCTACTACGAGCTCACCAACGCGTTCTTCCGCGAAGCGGGGGTGGCACCGAGCGGGATCATGGAGCTCGACAACATCGACGCCGCGAAACAGATGGTCGGCCAAGGCCTTGGGGTGGCCCTCCTCCCCCATACATCCGTCGCCTCGGAGCTCGGCGACGGGCGCTTGCGCGCGATCGACATCGAGGGAGCCGCACCGATCCGTAGGCGCATGGTGGCCATCCGCCGGCGCGACATCGGCCCGCCATCGGGACCGGTGGCCGGCTTCCTCGATGTCCTCGCCAGGGTCGACGAGGTCCTGCCGCCGTCGCCGGCCCGTGACATGAAGACGCCGGGCGGTCGTTCCGATCGACCGCCCGGCGATGCGCCGATCGACTAGGTCGCGGGCGCTGTGGTGTCCGGCGCCGGCTGGCCCGACTGGCCGCCATCGCTGCCCGACCCGCTGGAGCCGCCCATGTTCGGACACGGCTGTCCGTTGTGACGTCCCCCGGATGGGGCGGTGGTGCCGCCGTTGGACGGCGTCGTCGTCGACGGTGCGCCGGCCGACGGATCAGGGCTCGCCGCGAAGACGACGGCGACGCCGCCGGTCACGAGCAGGGCACCGGCGATCCCGGCGGTGAGGAGGGCGCGCCGCAGACCGTCGGGTCGGCGCACGTGCGACGCAGTCGGAGCGGGCGGCGCGGGCGGCGTCGCTGGCGCCTGCGTCTGGAAGTCTTCCCAGGCCATCTGCTGGTCTCCTAGTGGTGCATGGATGGAGTCGATGGATATCGACGAGAGGTTGGGGACTCGGGTCGCGGGGTCAGATCATCCGCACCTCGATCTCGGGCGTGACGGTCGTGAGGCTCACGGGAACCGGTTGAACCAATGAGCAGCGAGGGCCGCTCCGCCGACCATCAGAGCGAGGCCTGCGGCGGCGAACCACTGGGTGACTTCCTGTGGCTCCTCGCGTGTGCCCACGCGTGAGCCGAGGCTCTCGTATATCTGCTGGAGATCGCCTGCGGTCGGTGCCTGGAATGACCGGGCGCCGGTCGTCTCGGCGATAGCCGCGAGGGTGTCGGTGTCCGGCGGAACCTCGACGGTGTGCGGCATGCCGAACTCGTCCTGGACCGTTACCACGCCGTCAGCCGTGCCGAGGGCGATCGTGTAGACGGGCATCCCGATGGATGCCGCCTCGCGCGCTGCCGCGTCGGGCTCGAGGTTCCCGGTCGAGTTCGATCCGTCGGACAGCAGCACCGTCGCGACGAGCGGTCGTTCTCCGTCCTTCGTCGAGGGCGCCGCGGATGGCGACGCACTCGGCGCCGGCGAGGTCGAAGGGGCGCCCGATGCGTTCGGATCGGCCGACGGCGCCGGTGAGGTACCGGTCGAACCGCCGGCGGCGGCGGCCGTATCGATCACCTCACGTGCGAGGTCGGTCGATGTCCCGATCGCATCGCCAAGGGCCGTTCCGCCGTCGGCGACGAGTGAATCGAGCGCCGCGTGGATCTCAGCGCGGTCGGTCGTGGGTCGCACGGCCACCTGTGCGGCCGTGGAGAAGGTGACGAGGCCGACCTGGAAGGTCGGTGGCAACTGATCGACGAAGGTCGCCGCGGCCTCCTTGGCACTGGCGAGTCGCGACGGCGCAACGTCGGTCGCCATCATCGAGCCCGACGTGTCCATCGCCAGGATGATCGTCGCGTCCTCGCGCGGGACGGCGACCATCGCGGACGGCCGCGCGAGCGCGATCACGAGTGCCGCCATCGCGGCCACGTACAGAGCCGGCGGAACGTGGCGTCGCCAGGCCGGCGCCTTCGGCACGAGGTTCGCGAGCAGGTCCACGTTGGTGAACCGGACGACATAGCGCGACCGGCGGCGCTGGACGTAGAGGTACCCGAGCACCGCCAATGGGACACCGAGCAGCGCGATCAGCATGAAGGGTTGGGCGAAGGTCATGACGCCATCCCCTGCACGCGGAGCTGCGCAGCCAGGCTCGGTAGCCAGCTGGTTGCCGTGGACAGGACGATGTGACCGACGCCCAGGCGTCGGAGCTCATGCGAGATCTCGGCACGCTCTGCCGTCGCCGCTTCGGCGAAACGGGCGCGAAGCCCCGGCGAGGTGGTGTCGACACGAACCTCGCGGCCGGTCTCGGCGTCGATGAGGGTCAGCTCACCGACATCGGGCAGGTCGCTCTCCCGAGGATCGTCGATCTCGACGGCGACGACCTCGTGGCGCGCAGCAAGGGCGGCCATCGGCCGGAGCCAGTCGCGCGGACCGCGGAAGTCCGATACGACGACGACGAGGCCGCCACGCGGTGCGGTGGCGGCGACGAACTGGAGTGCGGCGGCGGGCGATGTAGCTTCGACCGCTGCCGAGGGTGCCGCTTCGCTCGTCAGGTCCGTCGCGTCGCGCGCGAGCAGCAACGTCGCGAGCAGGCCGTCGCGGCCCACGCGCGGTGGGACGCGCCGGTCGGCGCCATCACCGAACGTCACGATCCCGAGGCGGTTGCCGCGTTGGGTCGCGAGGTGCCCGACGGCGAGCGCGACGCCCTCGGCGACGTCGGCCTTCCGGCGGAGCGCCGTACCGAACGTCATCGAAGGGGAGAGATCGAGCACGAGCCATGAGGTCAGCGCGCGCTCGGGGACGTGTACCCGGACGTGCGGGACGGTCGTCCGGGCAGTGACGTTCCAATCGATGCGGCGGACGTCGTCGCCCGGTTGATACGGACGGATCTGGGCGAGCTCGAGTCCGCCGCCCAGGTCGTGCGCTCGGAACTCCCCGGGCAGCACGCCATGGATCCGACGGCCGATCGTCAGGTCGAGCGCGCGGAGG
>Ga0111538_10002360_pt1 | contig 26593 bp, 21 predicted proteins | sample SoiMethybrSBSTD1_FD_79669 | JGI IMG/M metagenome (GOLD analysis project Ga0111538, IMG submission 79669) | Bulk soil microbial communities from a Populus tree surrounding site in Tennessee, USA - Soil MetaG P. TD hybrid SBSTD1 (version 2)... | ecosystem: Environmental > Terrestrial > Soil >...
CGCGAGCGCCATCGTCGAACCGATCAGATCAAGGCTGCGCTTGGTGAAGTGGCCCCAGCCGTTGAGCGGGCTCTCGCGCACGGAAAGGATCGGCATGCCGTCGAGTTCGCTGACCGCCATGTTCATCGGCATGTACTTGGGATTCATGTCGGGCACGATGCGCACATCGACCGGAAACTTCTCCAATCGCATGAGTAGTTCCGGCAGCGTCGCGGCCATGCGCGCCGGCAGGGCCAGCACCACGCCGGAAACCTGGTTGACGCGCAGCGTCTCCTCGAGATCGTCGAGGCCGCGCATCACCGGCAGGCCGGCGCACTCGGTCTTGACCGTGTGGCCGTGATGGCTGACGAAGTATGCGGGCGTGATGCCCGTCCAGGAGTTTCGGCCGAGGGTGTGCACGACGACTTGGCCGAGGCGGCCGTTGCCGATGATCGCCACGTGCCGCAGATTCCAGCCATGCGAGCGCAGGAAGCGCAGCATATTGCGGAAACTGAAGCGCCACGCCAGCAGCAGCGTGATGCAGATACCGCCGTACAGGCCCCACTGGTAGCCGGAGAGGTTGCGCCCGTGCGAAAGGACGCCGCGCAGCAGCGTGGTGGCTGCGATCGTGAGCATCAGTCCGATCACCACGGCCTTCATGATGCCGTAGGCCTCGAGGAAGAATCGCTGATCGCGGCGCGCGCGGTACAGCCCGGCCGAGACCATGGCGCCGATCATCAGCGGCGCAGCGATGAGGAACGGAACACCATGCGTGTCGAAGGTGATCGCCGCGGGATTGTCGGTGGGCGGATCGAGGTACGCCAGCCACTCGAAGCGCATGTAGTACGCCAGCACCGACGCCAGGATGATGAGCGCGGTGTCGGCCGCGATCAGTACGCTGCGGAAGAAGCGATGTTGCTTTCGTAGCACTCGATCTGGTCTCCATCCACGGGCCCCCATGTGATTCGCGTCCATCGCTCCGAGCAACCGGGAATCAGCCCGATTACTCATCGACCCACGGAGGCGCGTTTCTCGGGTTTATCAACTCAGCTTCAAGTTGCCCGACGGCCTGGCGTGCCTGCGGCGACAGGGTACCAGCAGCGGGCGCAACAATCTGGACAACCACGTAGAAATCGCCCGCACGGCCCTTGGAATCGACCATTCCCTTCCCCCTCACCCGCAGTTTACGCCCGCTGACAATGCCCGCAGGCACCTTGACATCGACCGAGCCATCCTTGAGCAACGGCACCGTGACCGTCACGCCATTGATGGCCTCGGCGACATTCACCGGAACATCGATCAAGAGATCGAGACCTTCGCGCGAAAACCACGGATGCTTGCCGACCTCGACGGTCACCAGCAGATCGCCGGGCGGACCGCCGTTGGGGCTGGGGTAGCCCTTGCCCTTGACACGGAGTTTGGCGCCGGACTCGATGCCGGCGGGGATCTTGACATTGATCTCGGTTGTCTCACCGCCGTTGCCGAATCGCAGCTGTTCGCTGCCGCCGAGAGCCGCGGTCATGAAGGTGACAGTGATCGTGTGCTCGAGATCGCGACCGGGCTGCGGCGCCGTACGCGGCCGCGCGCCAGGGGCAGGTCCGCGACCGGGGCGTCCGCCCATACCTGCCCCCGCCCCGCCGAACATCTGTTCAAAGATGCTCGCGAAGTCGCTGGCGTCGAAGCCCCCGCCTTCGCCGCCGACATCGCTCCACACCGTACGGCCGGAGCGCCCTGCGCCGCCGCCCCAGTTCGCCGCGCCGGGCCCGGCGCCGCCCATACCGGCCCCGACGCCGGCGTGACCAAACCGGTCATACGACTTGCGCTTGTCGGCATCGGACAGCACGTCGTACGCCTCCTGCACCTCGTTGAACTTCTTGGCGGCATCCGGCGCCTTGTTCATGTCCGGATGCAGTTGCCGCGCAAGTTTGCGATATGCCTTGCGAATCTCGTCAGCAGATGCGCCGCGCTGAATCCCCAGCACCTCGTAATAGTCGCGTGGTCTGCTCATACGCTGCCGCGATGCGATCGGCAGGAGTATAGCCCGCGCCTGGTGCGATGCGAGCAGCGTGACGCGCCGGAGAGTGCATCACAGTCACGCGCCGAATTCAATCGTGCGGCTGAGGCGCAGGCTGCGACTTCGGTCCCAGCCGGCGCAGTTCGCGCGGCGAACTCGACAAGCCGTTCTCATCCAGCGGAATCTCCGCGGCGGAGTTGTAGTACTGCACCTCGACGATGCGCCGCAGATAACTCACCGCCAGGCGACCGTCGGAGAGTTCATCGATGTTCAACAATGTCGACGGCATCTCGCCCATGACGTACGGCGCCTGCATGTACTCGCTGAGCAATTCCTCGGGCGGCAGGTTGACCGTTTGCACGTTTGGTTGCGAGCGCGAGGCGGAATCGATGTTTCGCGGCCCGGCGGGAAGCAGTCCCGCACCCCAGGCCGTGGCCAGCGCGATCAGCGCGGCCCAGCCGGATACCGCCATCCACCACGGCCCCTTCGCGGCCCCCAGCAGCAGCGGAGCGGCTGTGGGATCGGTTGGGGCATCGGCTGCGATACCGGCGGCGCCGCCCGCCGCAGCCACTGGCAAGTCAATCTTCTCCGCCGCGTTGAGCGTCGGCTCAACGTGCACAGCGAGCATCGCCATGTCCTGCTGGCGCAGCGCGAGGCGACGCCACATGGCGGGATCGACGTTGGCCAGCGATTCGAAATGCTGGCGCTGCGCGGGCGAAGCCTCGCCGTCGACGATGCGGCCGATCAGGACGTCGAGTTCAGTCGGCGGGCCGGCGTTGGGGCCGTTGCCGGCGGGATTCTCGGGATCAAGGTCGTGGCGTTCGTTCATGGTGTTCTCCCAGCCGCAGCGACACGGGCGGCTGTTCGCGCTTCCTTCAAGCGATCTCCTCCGCGACAATCGCGTCTCCAACTTCCTCGCGCAGCATGCGCCGGGCTCGGGCCAGGCGCGTTTCGATGGTCGTCACAGGCAGATTCAGGATCTCGCTGATCTGCTGGTAGGTCAGGGAGCGCACGCAACGGAGCACGAGCGGTTCGCGATACTCCGGCGGCAAGGTGCGCACCTGTTCCATGAGCCTGCGGGCCGCATCGCCGCGACCAACGAGTTCGGTCGCCGTCTCCTCGGTCGAGGCGGGCACGGCCACGCGCGTCGCATCGGGCAGGTCGTCATCGTTCGCTTCGCCGTGCGAGAGCCGCAGCGTCGGCCGCAGGCTCCGTGCGCTGCCGCGGCAGACGTTCAGGACGATCTGCCGCAGCCATGGCCGGAATGACGCTGCGTCACGCAGCGAGGCCATCTTCGATACGAGTTTGACTGCAACTTCCTGCATCAGATCGTCAACCTCAACTGATGACGGACGGTGGGCAAGAATGATCGCCGCCACCCATCGCCGATGGGTGCGCCAAAGATCCTGCTGGGCGGCGCGATCACCCGCACGGGCTTTCGCGATGAGCCGCTCCTGCGTACTCTGCGAGGGGCTCATGTGTGTCTCTGGATGATGCACGTGCAGTGCCCTGTCTCAAAAAGCGGCCTATTTTGATCGGGTCCGCTGCCCACTCTACCCGCACAGCCCCTCCAGCCCGCAAGCCCGATCCCGCTGCTCGCCCGATTGCCGCTCCAGATGGCCCGAACACTCGACCAATCACCCGAACACACCATGTCGTTCGGCGATCACCTGGACGAACTGCGAAAGCGGCTTCTGCTGGCCATCCTTGTGCCGCTGCCGGTGGCCGTGCTGGCCCTTCCGTTCACCGATACGCTCATTGAGATTCTGCTGTTGCCGCTGTTTCGGGCATTGGCGGCGAGCGGCCTCCCCCAGACTGTTCAGGCCCTGGGCCCGCCTGAGGTCGTGCTCACGCAACTGAAGTTGTGCGTGCTCGTGGCAGGCGTGTTCGGGGCGCCGTGGATTCTGTGGCAGGCGTGGCTGTTCATCAGTCCGGGCCTGTACCAGCACGAGCGACGCTTCGTGAACCTGCTCATGCCCGGCAGCGCGATTCTCACCATCAGCGGTGTGCTGCTGCTGTACTACTTCATGCTGCCGATCATGCTGTCGGTGATGATCAGCATCGGCGCGAATGTGAAGTTGCGTTCCGCGCCAATGGAGATCGAGCCGCGCGTGCAGGAGGCAATGACCCTCAAACAGCCGATCTTGACGCTCAGCGAGGCTCCGGAACCACTGGTCGTCGGAATGAAATGGAAGATCTGGCCCGACGAGACGCGCGCCTACATCGCCGTGACAAAGGAAAGCGGCGGAGTTGAGGCGGTCGCGCTCCCTGCAGGCAGCGTCGGCAGCATCGCCCAGCAGTTCCGCCTCTCCGAATACGTCAACTTCGTCCTGATCATGACGCTGGGCACGGTGCTCGGATTCCAGATGCCTCTGGTTGTCATGCTCATGGGATGGATCGGCCTGGCGACTCCAGAGTGGTTCAGGTCCAAGCGGCGGTACGCGCTGTTCTTCTGCGGCGTGGCGGCGGCAATCATCACTCCTTCCTCAGACTTCATCTCGATGATGGTCATGATGCTGCCGCTGTACGCTCTGTATGAACTTGGCATCCTCTTGCTCGTGCTGGCGCCGGCGTCGAAGGTCGTGGAAGGGCGCGTGTTCCGGCTGCCGCGCTGGCGGCGCGAGCGTCCGGAAGCGGCGGCTGCCAAGCCTGCCACGCCGTCGCCAACAATTGCACGCGATGCCGTTGGCGCGCCCGAGGACGATGAGGTTGAGTCAACCGGAGCGCGGCAGTGAGATCATCCGGCAGCGACCGAACCTGGTTGAGCATGGCGACGATGCGTCGCTTGCGCTCGCGACGGCTGCGGCGAATACACACGCTGGCCTCGACAGCAACGCCGACGCGCCGCACGCCCGAGAACGCCAGTGAACTCGACATCGCCATGATGCGCCGCGCCCTCGCGCTGGCCGACGAGGCTGCGGCGATCGGCGAGGTGCCGGTCGGCGCGGTGATCTATCGAGGGAACGAGATCATCGCCGACGCCTTCAACCTGCGCGAGTCCGGCAACGATCCAACGGCGCACGCTGAACTGGTCGCCATGCGCCGGGCCGGCGAGGCGCTGGGCGAATGGCGATTGACCGGCTGCTCGCTGGCGGTCACACTCGAACCCTGCCCCATGTGCGCGGGCGCGTTGGTGAATGCGCGTCTGCAGCGCGTGGTGTACGGCGCGGCTGACCCCAAAGCCGGCGCGTGCCACACGCTCTATCGCATTCCCGCTGACGCCCGGCTCAATCACCGGGTCGAGATCATCCACGGCGTTCTCGAATCCGATTGCCGGCGTCAACTGCAGGCGTTCTTCCGCTCGCGCCGCGAGAAGAAGCCGTGAGTTTCACAGAGAATGGGCTACCATCGCCGCGTGCCGAACGGTTCATCCATTCAACTCGTGTGCTTTGATCTGGGCGGTGTATTGATTCGGATCTGCCGTTCGTGGGCGGAAGGCTGCCGCGCGGCGGGCGTGCCGGTGCGCAGCAACTTCGCATCCGATCCAAGCGGAGCCAATGGAGATCGTCATCTTTCGCGTCGTCATCAGACCGGCCAGATTGCCTGCGCTCAGTTCTTTCAGGAAATGTCTGCATCCTGCCGTGGCCTGTATTCGCCGGCAGAGATCGAGCGCATTCACGATGCGTGGATCATGGGGGAGTATCCCGGCGTCAGCACCCTGATCGATCGAATCCACGCCGCGGGCGTCACAACAGCGGCGCTCTCGAACACCAATGCATCGCATTGGCGACAGATGCTCGCGTTTCCGGCGTTCACGAAACTCGGGCATCGGCTCGCGTCGCACGATCTCGGCCTGGTCAAGCCTGATGTGGCGGTCTATCGCGAAGCAGAGCGCCGTTTCGCCGTCGCGGGCGATCGCATCCTGTTCTTCGACGACCTGCCGGACAACATCGCAGCGGCTTCTCGCATCGGCTGGCGGGCTGCCACGATCGATCATGCCGGCGATACCGCGCAGCAGATTGAAGCGGCCCTGCAACAGCAGGGGGTGCTGTGACGATCAAGTATCGGCGGCGGCATTCTTCATGATTTCGTGCATGACGACGGTCGCGAACGAGCCGCGCGGCAGGTCAAAGGCCACGCGGATGTATTCACCGTGCTCATCCATGCCGGCATCGAGCGATGCGTGACGAAGCGGAACGGTCATGGGCCGGCGCTGACCTTCGAGCACACGCTTGAAGGCAAGGAACTTTTCAACGTCGAAGCCCGCGGCCATGAGCGCCTGCCGTTCAGCCTCGAGCGTCGCGCCCGATGGCATCAGCATGCCCGGCCCCCAGAGAGGCCCCGTCGGCGCGATCTCATTCGCGGTGAGGCGCTGCGCCAGTTCGCCCGATGCAAGCGCCTCAGCGGTGACGTGGAACATCGAGCGGTTCTCGTGCTTGCAGGCAAGGTCGCCTTCCGCCAGCGTCGCCAGGCATCCGGAACGGATGCGCTCATCCAGCACGCGGTTGAAGATCGCTGACTGCAGTGCGCTGATCCAGAACTCGACCGCGGTGTCGCCCACCGCCAGAAGCGCATCGCGCGGCCGCGTTCCCTTGGCGAGTTTGCGAATCACGATGAGTTCATTGCGATCGGCGGTGGTCCACTGTGCGGCAGCCTCATCGTAACGCCCGGCGTCGTACAACTCGCGGCGGGGTCGCTGGTACTCCTGGAAGCCGCCGCCCGCCTGCCCCAGCAGGAAGGTGCAGGCGTGCCGCCAGTCGCCCCGCAGCACGTACGCGCCAAGGACGTGGTTGTTGCCGCGATATCCAAAGCGCTGCTCGCCGAAGTAGTTCGGCACGCCGCCGCGCTCGAGTTGCCGCAGGATCCGCAGCGCCTGCGGCGCTTTCATCGGATCAACGTCACGAACCCGGATCGAGAATCGATTGCCGGCAAGTTGACCGAGGCGAAGCTTGTTGTGATGTCGATCGCGCCAGAGAATCTGGATGCGCTGGTGGTCGAGAGGCGTCTCTGGAATCTCGGCGCCGGGCAAGTGGATGGAGATGGTCTGTCGCGTGACACCGACCTTGTCCTTCATTCCCGCGAAACCGATCGAACCATCGCCAACTCCGAAATGGCGCCGCAGCACGCTCATCATCTCAGCGTGCGAGGTGTTGATCTTCTGTACGCCAAGGTACAGATGCTCGCCCGATCCGCTCAAGGGATAGAGCGGGATCTCGTCCACCAGGAAGTCCTCGGCCCGGACCTTGATACGGCCGCCGATGCCAGGCTCGCTCGTGGCGAACTGCTGCGGCAGCGGGCTGCCGATGCGCATGGACAGCGGCTCGAGCGGCGGCGGCAGTCGCTGACTTCGCGGATCGCGCGACGGAGCCGGCGCACCATCGCTGTTCGCCGCGACGTGATGGCCGCCTGGCGTCTGGGGCTCGCGTCCCTCCTGCCCCTCACTTCCAGTGCTCATCGTCGTCATCGTCATCGTCCGCCTCTCCCCCATCGTCGTCCTCATCCTCCTCGTCCTCATCCTCTTCGTCGTCAGCATCCTCAACGGCCTTATCGTGCTGTGTCTGTTCGAGCACATGTTCGGCGACGTAGATCGGCGCATCTTCCGCTACACCCAGCGCGATCGCATCGGACGGCCGCGAGTCGATCTCGATCTCCTGGCCGTCCTGCTGGATCACCAGCCGCGCGAAGAAGGTGCCCTCGGCGAGATCGTTGATGACGATGCGCTTGAGCGCGCCGCCCATCTGTTTGATGACAGCGCCGAGAAGGTCGTGAGTCTGCGGACGAGGAATCTCGATGCCCTTGAGCCGGCGCTCGATGGCGAACGCCTCCGGCAGGCCGATGACGATGGGGAACGTGCGATCGCCATCCACCTCGCTGAGTTCGATGATCTGCATGTCAGTCATCTCGCGAATGAAGATGCGCGAGAGTTCCATGAGCACAGCCATCGTGAGGTTCTCCGCTTCGTTCGAACAGCCTGCCCTATCGTGGACGGCCGATCGGCGAAAGGCAAGTCCTGACGTTCGAAACCGCTATGGGGTCCTGGACTGTTCCATCAGAAGCACCAGCGCCTGCGTGCCCTTGCGGCTCAAGCCATGCTTGCTGACCTGATCGTACAACTGCTTCGCCAGCGCAAGGCCCGGCAGGTCGAGTTTCATCCGAGTCGCCTCCTCCAACGCGATGCCGAGATCCTTGACGAAGTGCTCGACGTAGAAACCAGGCTCGAAATCGCGCCGGACGATGCGCGGGCCGAGGTTGTTGATTGTCCAGCCTCCCGCCGCGCCCGACCCCACCGATTCGATCACCTTCATGGGATCGAGGCCGGACCGCTGGGCGTAGATCAAGCATTCGCACGTGCCGACCATGCTGGCGGCGACGAGAATCTGATTGACCATCTTGGTGTGCTGGCCCGCGCCGGGCCCGCCCTGCAGCACGATGTTCTTGCCGAGCAGCCGTAACACCGACAGCGCATTCTCAAAATGTGCGGGGTCGCCGCCGACCATGATTGAGAGCGTCGCGTTGCGGGCACCGATGTCCCCGCCGGAGACCGGCGCATCCAGCGCGCCGACGCCGCGCCTAGCCGCCTGCTCGGCAATTCGTACGGCGAGACCGGGCCGGCTTGTGGTCATGTCGATGACGAGGCGCGGCGGATTCTGAGCGCGCAGGGTACCGCGCTCGCCCAGATGCGTCTGCTCCACATCCTGCGGGTAACCCACCATTGAGATGGCGATGTCCGCTCCCTCCGCGGCGGTTGTGGCTGAATCGGCCCATGCCGCGCCGCGCTCGAGCAGAGGCTGGGCCTTGCTCTTCGTCCGGGTATGAACGACGAGCGAATGCCCCGCGCTCATGAGGTGGCCGGCCATCGACACGCCCATCACTCCCGTCCCGATGAATGCGATGCGCTCGGCGTCGGCCATGTGGATGGTGTAGCACAACCACACCAACGGTGCCACGACGCCGCGGCGTGCTCACTCAAACAGACCGTCGAACATTTCGCGTCGCCAGCCTTGCACCAATCGACCCGCCGCCTCGGCTCGGGCGATGCCCATGTCCAACGCTCGGATGAACTGTCCTACCTCGCGCTTGCTGATGGCGATCGCGGGCTCGATGCCGCGCTGCACGCAACGCTCGGCGGCGCGGGCCCACAACTTCTCGACCTTGTGCCGGTGTGACCAGCGATCGAACGGAGCGTCGATGAGTCCGTCGGGCAGCGGCCCTTCGAGGCCGCGCTGCGTCGCCTGCACGATCGCCGATCCCCAGCGCTGCTCGACCGGCCGCGGCAGTCCGCTGACGCGATCCAATTCCGCCACGCTGCGCGCAGGGTTGTAGGTCAGGTCGATCAGAATTGAATCGCGCACCATCGACTTCGGCGGCACATCCTGAGTCTCGGCGGCGAGCTCGCGCCAGGCGATGAGTTCGGTCAGGATGGCGAGTTGCCGCGGCGAGAGCGCCTCGACGCCGCGCACACGCGATCGCTGCGTGACGGGATCGACATGAAATCGCTCGGCAGCGCATGCCTGTCGGCATTCATCGAGCGCCGGCTCCAAGTTCCCCGCGGCAGCCGCCTTCTGCGCCAGCGTCTCGCGCAGAAGCAGCAGGTAGCGCACATCGTTGGCGGCGTACAGCGTCTGCACGCGCGTCAGCGGCCGGCGATCCCACTGGCTGAAGGTCAGCCCCGCGCCCGGATCGGCGTTGAGCAGGTCGCGCACCATGCGGGCCATGCCCGTGGGGTAGCCGCAGCCGCAGAACGCCGCGACGATCTGCGTGTCGAAGACGTTCGCGGGCGGCTGGCCGATCGAACGCAGCACGGGCTCCAGATCCTGCTCGCCGGCGTGAACAACTTTCTCAACGGAGTCGTCCGCAAGCAGACTCCACAAGCCGGTCAGGTTGAGATCATTCGTCAGCGGATCGATGATCGTGATTTCACTGGCCGTAGCCGTCTGGATGACGCAGAGTTTCGCGTGATAGGAATGCTCGCCGATGAATTCGGTGTCGTAGGCGAAGCGACGGGCAGCGAGAAGACCGGCGAGATGAGCATCGAGATCGCGCTGCGTTTCGACGACGGCCGGCTCGCCCTGTGGCACGAGATCGTGCTCAAGAATCGCCGGCATCGGCGACTGGGCGGCACCCGCATGGGCCTCGTCGTGGCTGCGCTGCCGATGCACGCTGCGACCATGCATCCACTTGCTCTTGCGCGGGCCATCGACCATCGCGGAACCTTCCCAGGCCGGACGCAACGCCGGCGATTGTCGCCGCGGCCGAGCAGAGATGTTCCCCACATCACCGGCCGGCGGGCGTGGGGGCCGATTGTACTGCCCGGCGGTCCGCGGTGTCGTCAGCCCGCGGCTCGGCGCTCCGGCCCGCCAGTCGGCGCTGCATGACGCCGAGCATCGCGGCCGAGCCGCACCAGACACCGGCAGCCGCCGCGCCCAGCAGGCCGATGGCCACCGCGTGAGAATCGCCAAGAGCCTTGCCCCAGGCGCCCAGGAGATCACCCGAGCGATAAACGAACGTGTCGATGAACGCCTTGCTCTTGTACTTGGCGTCGGGGCTGAGCACGGTATAGAGCACTTCGCGCGTCGGTCGATCGACCGCATAGTGCATCGAGCGCCGCAGAATCTGGAAACCGACCAGCAACGCCAGCAGTTCCCAGCGCCACATCAGGGCAAAGCCCACAAGCGTCAACACCGGCAGCAGCATGAGCCCCGCCATCACGCCCAGTCGTGTGAGCAGACGGCCGGTGAGGAACACTTGAGTCAACAGCGTCAGGACGTTCACGACCACATCGATCCACGCCAGCAGTTTCGTGCGCTCGGCTTCTTCGGCAATCTCGCGCTTTACCACCGTCAACTGCTCGATGTACAGGAACGTGCTGGTGATCGTGAACAACAGCATGTACACCACCATCATTTGCAGATAGGGCGACTTGGCGATGAGTACGAACCCGGCCCAGATATTGCGATTGGGTTCGGGCGTGTTTGATTTCAACGCGCCCGTAATGACAGGCGATTCGAGGCCACATTCGGGACAGCGGCGCTTGGAGTTTGCGTCGATCGGCGTCGCACTCAGGTCGTAGCCGCAACTTGGGCAGACGTTCTGACTGCGCTCGCCGCGCTCGCGCTCGCGCCATAGTCGGATCGTGCATTGCGCGACGACCTCGAGAGCGACCACCGAAACCAGGATCACATTCACCGGTCCCATCGTCTCGGCCAGGGTCGCGGGAACCAGCCCGCCGAGGATCGCACCCAGCGTTCCTCCAACTCCGATCGACCCGAACAGGCGCTTGCTCTGGGGCTGCGTGAACGTGTCGGCCATGAATCCCCAAAACACCGACGTACTCAACAGGTTGAACACGCTCAACCAGATGAAGAACGCGTAGCCCGCGGCCAGGTTCTTCGGCCCGGTCGGCAACACCGTCAGCAACAGCCAGAAGACGATGAGATTGAGCCCGAAAAAGCGATACAACCAAGGCATAAACACGCGCCGCGGCAGCCGCGACACCACCCATGCAAATACCGGCGTCACAGCGAGCGTGGCGATGGTCGTGCCCGTCCACAGCCAGGGGAGTTTGTCGATCTCGCCGCGAATGCCGATCGTGTCGCGGATTGGCCGCAGCAGGTAATACGAGAACAGGACGAAGAAGAAGTACGCGGCGGACCACAGAAACGCTCGCGTCTCGCCCGGCTCCAGAAGCACCAGCCGCTGAAGCCACCTGCGCGAAGTGGCGCTCGGGTTCAACGGATCAGGCGGCGTTGGCGGGGTGAGTGCTGACATGGGAGGTCGCGAGGATAGCGGTTTCGTCGTCGCCGATGCAGGCCGCGACTGCAGTGCAACCGCGCGCGGCATGTGATGTATGAACGTCGCTCACAATATCGTTCCCGCCGGCCTATTGTCTCCACGACATCGTCCGGCTGACGTCATCCCATGGAGGACTCTTCATGTCATCCAATCACTCGTCCAATACCACTCGTCGCGGCTTCCTTCAGACTTCGCTGGCGGCCGGCGCCATGATCGCCGGCGGCTCGCTTCCCGCGGCTCTTGCGCGCAACGCCTTCGCCATGCAGGACAAGGCGGCCAAGCCCATGAAGATCCTCATCCTCGGCGGCACGGCGTTCATCGGCCCCGCCCTCATCGAAATCGCCCGCAAGCGCGGGCATTCGATCACCATCTTCAATCGCGGCATCACCGAAAAGAGAAAGGGCTCGGTCGGCGATGATGTGGAACGCCTCGTCGGCGATCGTGATCCGAGCAAGGGCGATGGCGTCAAGGCCCTCGAAGGCAAAAAGTGGGATGTCTGCATCGATGACTCCGGATTCTTCCCCAAGCACGTCAAGGCCTCGGCCGAGATCCTCGCCCCCAACGTCCACCAGTACGTCTTCGTCTCGTCGATCTCTGCCTACGCCGACAACAGCAAGGCCAACCAGGATGAGTCCGCCGAACTTGCCAAGTTGGCCGATCCCGAAACTGATTCGATGGGCGATCAGTTCCAGAACTACGGCGGCTTGAAAGTGCTGTGCGAACAGGCCGCGGAGAAAGCGCTGCCCGGACGAACGACCATCGTCAGACCCGGATTCATCGTCGGGCCCGGCGACAACAGCGATCGCTTCACCTACTGGCCCTGGCGCGTGCAGCATTCGAGGCAGGACGGCTACGGCATGGAGATGCTCGCGCCGGGCACGCCCGATGATCCGGTTCAAATCATCGACGTGCGCGATCTCGCTGCGTTCCTCCTGCACGTCGCCGAGAATAACACCATCGGCGTGTTCAACGCCTGCGGCCCCGACTACAAACTCACCATGGGCAAGCTGCTCGAGGAGAGCAAACGCGCCTGCTCCGGGCAGGATGGCGAGAAGACACAACTGACCTGGGTCCCGGCCAAGTTCATCAAGGACTATCCCGAGCCGATCGACACCACGATCTGGATTCCGCCTGAAGGCGAAGCGATCGGCTTCCACCAGTGGAGCAATGCCGCCGCGATCAAGGCAGGTATGACGTTCCGGCCGATCTACGACACGATCAAGGACACGCTGGCATGGTTCCCGGGTGAACTCGAGCGGCGCGTGCGTGTCAGCGCGCAACTGGTCGAAGAAGCCAAGGCCAAGGGTGAGACGCCACCCAAGGTCGGCACGCCCGACAAGATCCGCGGGGGCATCCCGGCTGAACTTGAAAAGAAGGTTCTCGAAGCTTGGCACAAGCAGGAAGACCCTGCAAATACCGGTCGGTGAGGTGGATTCATCGAGAACCGGCAGGGTGTGCAAGGCGTTGAACGGTTGCGGACATCCGCCTGTTGCGCCGCTGAGCGCGGGCCCTTGGAGGAGTGCGCCCGCGCCGGCGGCGTTTTCGTTGCCGCGGCTGGTACATTGGCTGCATGATTCGCGGCCTCAGCCTGATTCTCTGCGGAGTCCTGTTTGCACTGCCGGGGTGTGCATCGGAATCGCAGATCGCGTCGCCGGCCACCGCACCGCGCGAGGCGAAGACCTCCCCAGCAGGCGAACCAATCGAGCCACAGGCCACATCGCTTCTGGGCACACCGCTGTATCCACCGGCTCTCTCGCAGGAGGTAAGCCACGCGCGCGAGCAGGATCTGTATGAGGCGCAACTCGCCTACGACCACGACTTGCACGACGAGACAGCGATCATCTGGCTCGGGCGACGGCAGGCCTACCTCGGCGAGTATCGCGCCGCCATCGACACCTTCAGCAACGGCCTGGCGATCCTGCCCGAGAGCGTTCGCCTCCTTCGGCATCGCGGGCATCGATACATCACGCTGCGCGAGTTCGACAAGGCGATCGCGGACCTCAGTCGTGCACTCGAATTGATCGATGCGGGCGCGATACCCGATGAGATCGAACCGGATGGCCAGCCCAACGCGCGCAACATCCCCACCAGCACGTTGCACACCAACATCTTCTATCACCTTGGCCTCGCGCACTACCTTCGCGGCGAATGGGAGGCCGCCGCGAGCGCGTACCGGCGCTGCCTCGATGCTGCAGGCAACGATGACATGCGCGTGGCGGCAGCTTACTGGCTCTTTCTGTCTCTGATGCGCGCCGGCCAGACGAGCGACGCTCAAGCCGTACTGCGATCAATCTCGAGCGAGATGGCCATCATCGAGAACGACTCGTACAGGAAACTGCTGCTGGTGTTCAAGGATGAACTCGATCCGCAGACTCTTCAGCCCGGCGAAGGCGTCGCAAACGATGCTAGCATCGACCTGGCAACCATCGGCTACGGCCTGGGCGTGCGCGACCTGATCCATGGCGGCACGGCCGCGGCCGAAGCACGATTTCGCGAGATCATCGCCAATACGAACTGGGCGGCCTTCGGCCACATCGCGGCGGAGGCGGAGCTGGCGCGCATTCAGGCGCGATGACACGCATCCTCAACGAGCAGGCGCCGTCACGAAGGCTGGCAGCAATCGCCAGCGCGTCATCCAGCCTTCGCCGTCCGGCGCGGTGCGCCACTGTGACGGCTTGCCGATCAGGCTCCATGCGTGCCGGCCCAGCAACACGCTGATCAGGTCGTTGCCGCGCGCGTTGACGCCGCGCGTCACCAGCAGCACGGTGGCGATGAGCGTGCCGACCGCGAAGCCGCCCATGTGGGCCCAGTGCGCCACGCCGTCCTCGGCCTGCATGATCGTCGAGATCACGTCCATGCCCACATACACCAGCAGAATCCAGAACCCCCGGCAGCGGAAGAAGCCCAGGAGCAGAATCGGCAGCCGAATGAAGGCCGCCACATGCACCTTGCACACGGGAAAGAGCACGAAGTACATGCCGGCCAGCCCCATGATCGCGCCCGAGGCGCCGAGCGTGGGCGTCGGCTGCTGATCGCTCATGAACCAGAGGTCCGGCAACGATGAGCCGATCGCCAGCAATGGATAGAGAAGGAGCGTGGCCGCGTTGCCGATGAGCGCATTGATGCGCGACCCGAACACGAGCATGAACAGCAGGTTCGTGCCCAGGTGCAGGAAGCCGCCGTGCAGGAACGCGCACGTGAGCAGTTGCCACCAGTGGAACTCACCGAATGCCTGCTTGGATTTTGGCAATTCGCGGTGAGCCGCCAGCGCGAGGTCGGGATCGGGAACGGTGTTGCGCAGCTCGTACTTCTTCTGATTGAACGCCTTGCGATCGCCATAGGCGGTCATTTCGTAGAAGCCCTCGATGCGCTCGGCATCGGGCTCCTGATCGCCGACCCACATCATCAGATTCTTAAGGTGGCGCATCTGCGGCGATCCGGTCCATTCATACCACCACACCCACATGCTGGTGAACACCGTCACGATCGCGAGCGAGCGCAGGGCCCATGGCTTGTATGAGCCGTGCGCCTCCGACGAGAACGGCAGCAGGCCGATCAGGAGAATCCAACTGACGAACCAGAAGATGCCGCGCGCATGCTCGTACATCTTCTCGGTGTCGCCCTGCTCGGCGGTGAGGATCGAACGGCCTGTCTGAACGTTGATGCCGCACGGCACGCAGATCAGAGTTCCCGGCGCGAGCGATTGGTCGCAACTCGGGCAAACCTCCGGCCCGGCATGACGCAACGCGGGAGTGGCAATCTGCTTCGGCGAGGATAACGATGCTGGCGAGCTCGGGCGAGGCGATGGTGTGGCGACTGGAGCGGTGCGCTGAGCAGGCGTAACGGTCATCGGCCGCGGAGCGGGCGAAGCCCGCGCCTCCAATCCATAAACGCCGTCGTCAACTGGGATGGCGGTGGCTTGCGATGCAGTTGCCGTCCCGCCGACCTTGTGTTGCGCGAGCGCCTTCTCGTAGCACGCCTTGCAGAAGTAGCGGCCCCGGGCATCCTTCGTGCGCGGCTTGGCTGACACATCGTCGCCGCACATGGCACAGGTCTTCGTGATCGCAGTCGGTTCCGCCATGTCGTTGGTGCGCGCTTGCTAGTCCCACGCCTCGACATCGGCCGTGATGCGCGGAATGAAGAAGAACACCATCACGAACGCGGGCCACAGCAGGTACCAGAGCATGATGAGTAGGATCGTGGACTTGATGTCGGCCACGCTCAGATCGGTTCCGCCGGGAAGCGTCTCGAGGCGCTGCTCCATCGGCCCTGGCGGAATCGACATCAGCACGCCCAGGCACGAGCCGTAGATCAACAACTTGGCCATGGCCCAGTAGCGAATCCATTTCACGCCCTCCGAGTCATGGCGCACGATGCGTAATCCGTCGCGGAACAGCCACATAGCCAACCCCGTCAGCAGGCTGCCGATAGGCACGACGCTGACGAGCGCGGCCCCGAGCACTCCGGCTTTCATCGCCCCGAAGAGCGCGAACAGGAAATACAGGCCGTAGAGAAGCGTGCCCGCCCCGCCAAAGACCATCGATGTGATGCCGACGATCCACGGCCAGACCGCCCCGCCGGGCTGGCGATGCTTCTTGATCTTGACCGAACCGCCTTGCTCATTGGTCTGGGTATTGAAGCCACAGACAGTGCACAAGAATCCCCCGGGCGGGATCTTCGACCGGCAGGCCGGGCAGATCAGCGCGGGCGCCTCGTGTGCCGGCTCCAAGTCGAGCAATTGCTCGAGCATGTTCGCCCCGCCGCCTGCACCGCCCATGTCGGCATCGTCATCGATGATCATGCCGGTCGCATCTCGCGCGCGCTTCGCTGCCGGCGCAGCCTTGGACGACGCCGGCAGGGCCTTTGGCGATGGCGGCGCGCCTTCGCGCCTTGCGTGTTTGCGATCGAGCGCCTGCAGATAGCACGGTTGGCAGAAGTATCGCCCCTTCGCGTCCTTGGTTCGTGGCTTGGATGAGACATCCTCGCCGCACACGGCGCAGGTCTTGCCGCTCCCCCCTGCTCCGGTTCCGCCTGTCATGGGCATGTCTGTTCGTTCCGCGAGATGAAGACGACAGCATACTCGCCCGATGATCTCGTTGGAAGCGACTTTGCCCGGGTTCAGGCGTGCGAGCCCGACATCGCGCGCGACGCATCACCTGACGACGGCGGGCCGGCAGGACGATTCCGCGCCGCCAGCGTCGGCTCGGTCTGAATCGTCACCATCTGGCGGTAGCGTCCGCTGCGCTCCATCAGCTCTTGGTGCGTGCCGGTCTCGACGATGCGCCCCTTCTCGAGCACGACGATCCGATCGGCGTGCGCGATGGTGCTGAGGCGGTGCGCGATGACGAAACTTGTGCGCCCGGCCATGAGCGTGCGCAGGCTCTCTTGAATCAGCCGCTCGTTCTCGGTATCGAGATTGGACGTCGCCTCATCGAGGATGAGGATGCGGGGATCGGCCAGCAGGGCGCGGGCGATGGCCAGCCGCTGCCGCTGGCCGCCCGAGAGCTTCACGCCGCGCTCGCCGATGACCGTGTTGTAGCCATCGGCGAACGAGCGGATGAACTCATCGGCGTGGGCCAGTTTCGCGTAGTGCATGATCTGCTCGCGCGTGGCATCCCGCCGGCCATAGCCGATGTTGTCGGCGATCGTGCCGTCGAACAGGAAGATGTCCTGCTCGACGATGCCCAGCAGGCCGCGGTAACTGTCAGCGACGATGTCGCGCAGATCGCGGCCATCGAGCACGATCTGCCCGGCACTGGGGTCGTAGAACCGGGCCACGAGATTGCACAGCGTCGTCTTGCCGGCGCCGCTGGGGCCGACCAGTGCGACCATTTCGCCAGGCCGGATGTCGATGGAGATGTCCTCGAGCACCGGAGCATCCGTCGCGGGATAGGTGAAGTGCACGTCGCGCAGGGTGATGCGGCCGGCGACCGTGGAGCGATCAAGCGTGACCGCGCCGGGGCGCGAGGGCATTTCCGTGGGCTCGGCAAGCATGTCGAGCACACGATCGAGTCCGGCCAGAGATGTCTGGAATCCCGTCGCGCTCTGCGCGAGCATCGCCACGGGCTCCAGCAGCATGATGAGGTAGGTCAGGAACAGGAACAGGTCGCCGATGGTCAATCGCCCGTCGAGCACCTGCAGTCCGCCGTACAGAAGCAGCGCAGCGGAGGCGGTGGGAATGAACAAGCCCCAGGCGACGTCGATGGCCCGCGACCACCACCACACGTGCACTTCCTGCCGGGCGCGGAACTGGTCGGCCTTGATGAAGCGCGACGACTCGCTGCGCTGCCTTGCGAAACTGCGCACAACGCGGATGCCGCCGAACGCTTCGGTCGTCATGCCGTCGATCGCCTGCCGCGTGTTATGCATGTCGCGATAAAGCGGCCGGATGCGCCTGATCCAGGTCTGGTGCGTGATGAACACCAGCGGCATGAACAGCAGCGATCCCAGCAGCAATCGCCAGTCAACCCAGGCCAGCACGATCAGGCTGCCGATGAGTTGCACGATCGCGCGCCAGGGGTTGTAGAACATGGAGAAGATGAGGTCGCCGACCGCGCCGGTATCCTCGCGCAGCAGGCTCGCGGTTCCGCCGGTCTTCAGTTGATAGACGCGATGCAGCGGCAGTCTCATCGCATGCTCGAAGACGCGCCGCCGCAGCAGCGGCTTGACCTGGGCCGCGGTCTTGGTGGCCTGCCAGCGGCCGGACATTCCGATGAGAACCGACACGGCGCTGAAGGCCATGATGCCCAGACCGATCGTCCACAAAAGTCCGACCTTCGTTATTCCCGGCGGAAACAGCCGCGCCAGGCGCTCGGGAAGCGGATGGTTGCCGAGCACGAAATCCACGACGAACTTTGTGGCGTACGGCGGAATGAGCGACAGCACAGTTGAGATCGTGACGGTGCCCAATGCGAACGCGATGCGCCAATGGAATCCGCGAAGCAGTTGCCAGAATTCCCTGAGCAGCACCCACGCGCTGCGATGCCGGCGCGCGGGCTTGACGTCGCTGGCCGCCCACGGCGATGGCGTAGGCTCGGCGCCATAGGTGTGCGGTCCGCCTGATTTCCTCTTGCCGGCCGCCGCCTCCTCACGGCGTTTGCGAAGATCACTTCGATAGCGACGGAATCGAAGTCTGCTGCTGAGCGAACCGATGGCCATGGCGATCGGGATCATAGGCCGTGCCGCATCGAGGTATAATCCGCTCTTTCGCGGGTGTAACTCAGTTGGTAGAGTGTCAGCCTTCCAAGCTGAATGTCGCCGGTTCGAATCCGGTCACCCGCTCTGGTAAGAGGCGGCGTCGCCTGACCGCCCATCGGACGAGAGTTCAGAGAATCTGGTCGATGCACGAACGGCGCGCGTGCGCCTGATCGGCCCAACCAATTCAGGAGAAATGGATGATGAAAGAGAAACGACGTACGCGCCGCGCGATGGGTTCCCTTGCGCTCGTCGGGTCGTTGACCGCACTCTCGGTCGCGCTGGGGGCCGGCGATGTCGCGATCCCGCCGATGTCGAAAGACCAGGCGGTCGCGCGTATGTTGGAGATCGGGAAGGAGATTGCAAACCTGCGAAGCGGCTCGCAGACGCGTCAGGTCAGGAACACCCTTGATCGTTTGATGCGTGAATACCACTCGCTGAGTCTTACGCTCGGCGGCGATGATCCAGCGCACATCGATAACGCCGATCCATCGGCACGTGCCGCAGGCGGAGACGACGGCGGTATCGCCACGGCCCCAGCCGCACCCGCCGGATGCACGTCCAGCGCCGCCACGTTCACAAATGCCACGTCAACTCCAATTCCCAACCCGCCGGCACAGGGAACGCCCGTCGGCTCGACGATCACAGTCTCGGGCGTTGATTCGTATCTGTGGGATGTCAACCTGACAACCTTCATCACTCATACGTCCTCCGGCGACTTGGACATCACGTTAACCTCGCCGGCTGGAACGATCGTGACCATCACGACCGACAACGGGGCAGGCAATGACAACATATTCAACGGCACTGTCTGGGATGACTCCGCCGATGCCCTGCAAGGCGGACAGGGACTGGTGACGGACCACACGTATGCCAACTTGACCCTCGCGTCGCCGCTGACGCCTGAGGAGCCGCTGGGCGCTTTCATTGGCGAGAACCCCAACGGCGTATGGACTCTGTCGATCAGTGATGACGCAGGCGGCGACGCGGGTCTGCTGAACTCCTGGTCGCTGGGGATCACCACCGCTCCCGCAGCGCCCACAACGACTCTGACGAGCGGCTCCAACGCCGTGGGCGCGGCGATCCCGAGCGGCCCCTCAACCGTTCCCTCTAGCATCAACATCGCCGGGGCGCAGAGCGTCCTCACGGACGTTAACGTCACCGCGACGATCACCCACACCAACTGCGCCGATCTCGATATCACCCTCACGTCGCCGCAAGGCAAGGTGGTCACACTCACGACGGACAACGGCGGGACGAATGACAACGTGTACAACGGCACGACGTGGGATGACGACGCCAACCCTGGCGGCGCGGTTCCCTACGCCACCAACAATGGCGTGACCACCGATCATGCGTACGTGAATCTCGTGATCGCAACGCCGCTGACTCCCGAGGAACCGCTTGCCGCGTTCATTGGTGAGAATCCAAACGGCAACTGGACGCTGACCATCAACGATGATGCCGCCGCGAATGGCGGCACTCTGGCGTCGTGGTCGCTCAATATCCTTTCCGCGGCATCGGCTCCATCGACATCAACCACGTCATTCAGCAATTCGACACCTGCGTTCATCGACGCGATTGCGCCAGCCACATCGCAGATCGTCGTCAGCGGGATCGGAACCTTCCTTTGGGATGTTGACGTGACGACGTTCATTCAGCACACCTCCGGCACCGATCTCGACGTCACCGTCAAGTCACCCGCTGGGACCATTGTCACACTCACCACTGACAACGGTGGCACCCTCGACAATACGTTCAACGGCACGACGTGGGACGACGACGCCAACATGGGCGGACAGGTCCCCTACACGTCCAATAGCGGATTGGCCAATGATCAAACGTACGTGAACCTGACGACAGCATCACCCTTGGTCGGCGAGGAAGCGCTCGGCGCCTTCATTGGCGAGGATCCAAACGGCACCTGGACCATTACTCTGTCAGATGACGCCGCCGGTGCGGACGTGGGCACGCTCAGTTCCTGGAGCGTGAACCTCACCACCCTCGATGCAACGCCAACCTCCGCCTCGTCGGTGAATTATCCCAGCACGGCTGTGCCCGTCACCATCTCGTCCACTGGCATGCCGACCGTGTCTTCCACCCTCACCGTATCGGGTGCATCCTCGTTCCTTAAGGACCTCAACCTGAACATGAACCTGACCCATTCCTTTGACGGAGACCTGGATATCACGCTCACGTCTCCTATTGGAACGATTGTCACGATCACGACGGACAACGGCGGGCCCAATGACAACGTCTTCGCCGGCACGCTGTTCGATGATGACGCCAACCCCGGCGGGCAAGTGCCCTATGGCGCGAACAACGGGCTGGCGACCGATCACGCGTATGCAGATATTGTCGTCGCGACTCCACTCGCTCCGGAGGAGGCCCTTGCCGCATTCATTGGTGAAGATCCGAACGGGACGTGGACACTGACCATCAGTGATGACACCAATGGCGACGGCGGCTCGCTCAACTCCTGGTCCATCGACATCGTCACCTGCGACTGCAGCGGTGGCGCGCCGTGCCCGGGCGACATCGATGGCAGCAGTTCGGTCGATGTCAACGACCTGCTGGCAGTCATCACGACCTGGGGTCCCTGCCCCGGCTGCCCGCCGCTCACCTGCCCGGGCGACATCTCGCCTGCGGGTGGCGACTGCAACATCGATGTCAATGACCTGCTCCAGGTCATCACGACATGGGGTCCGTGCCCGTAGTCTCGGATTCCCACACACCGTTTCAGGCAACGGCCCCGGCGCACAGCCGGGGCCTTTTTCATTTGAAAATAGGCACAATGTGCATAACCGGCGGACCGGTGATTCCTCGGGTACGATCAACACGTGCCGGCTCGCTTCGCGATCCGATCGCCATGAAACCTGAAGGCCTGCCAGAGAAGTGGATCGTCGGACTGGACGCACGCGCGCCGGTCGGTGATGCCGCTCAAACCGTCCTCGAGCGCCGCGTGGACACCGTCCGCAGCCTCGTGAAATCCGTGGTGAAGTCAAAGGCGGAAGACGACGAGACGGTCCATCAGTTGCGGGTATCCACGCGCCGCGCCGAGGCCGCACTGCTAGCGTTTAAACCCTGGCTGAGGCGCGAGCGCCGTAAACAGACGAAGAAGGCATTGCGGAAGCTGAGGCAGGCAGCGGCAAGTGTGCGTACGTGCGATGTGCACCTGTCGCTGCTTCGATCGACGCTTCCCGACGTGGAGCCCGACGAACGCGTTGCACTCGAGGCATCGCTCCTGATGGTCGGCATAGAGCGGCGAGCCGCGCTGGGCGAACTCATCCGCACCGCGCGCCGGACCAGGCGAGCGCTCGAGCAGATCGCCGGTCGCTGGGCCCGGCGCGATGACTCGACGACGGACAACGGCAGTGCAACAACGGATGTCGTGTCTGCCGGTCGCGCTGCACTCAAGGATCTTGCAGGGGAACTTCGCGACCTGGGCGAAGGCGACCTGTCATGCCGCGAACACCTGCATCAAATGCGTATGCAGGGCAAACGGCTGCGATATGCCATCGAGATTTTTGGCGCTACCGATGAGCGTACCGCCATACTCCAGTCGCTTGCCCAGTCGGTGACGGATCTGCAGGACAGGCTCGGGCGAGTCAACGATCTTCGCGAAGTCGCGGAGCGCCTCGCCCACAGCGCCTCGGATGTCGATGCCGCGACCCAACAGCCAGACGGCGCCGTCGAATCTGCCCTGCTTCACCGCCAGCTTGAGTCGCTCGCCGATCGCTTCGAGGATCAGTGCAACCTTGCGGTGGCTGACTTCGCGAGCTGGTGGCGGAGCGACGATTCAGCGGAATTCCGGCGATCGATCGACCTCCTCGCCGAGCATTCCGATCGTGCTGCCGAGGCGCCGCCTCTCCCCGAAGTCGTGATTGTCGCTGGGAGCAACGGCACGGCCGATGCCCCAGAGGAACCCGCCAGCGCCGCAGCGCACGCGGCTGAGGGTGAGCATTGACGATGGCCCTGGGGTCGATTCCCGACACGGCGCCAGCGATCGACGCCGCCTCGCGGCCACAGGTGAACCCGACCACGCGCCTCGCGGCTTTGGACGTCGGCAGCAACAGCATTCGCCTCATCGTCACCGAGGCGCGCTCGGACGGCGCCTATCGGCTGCTCGATGATGAGAAGGAAGTCGGCCGCCTTGGCCGCGGCCTCGCCAAGTCCAATCGTTTGGCAAACAAGGCCATGGAGTCGGCGGCCCTCGCGATCGCGCGCATGAAGGAGATTGCGCGCGGCTACGGCGTGCAGCAACTCAGAGCCGTTGCCACCGCAGCCGTGCGCGAGGCCGACAATCGCGACGAGTTCCTGAGGCTGGTCCGCCAGCAGGCAGGCATCGAACTCGAAGTCATCTCGGCCGAGGAGGAAGCGCGGCTCGCCCATCTCAGTGTCATGCACGCCTTCGACCTGCGAGGCATCGCCGCGGCTGTCGTCGACATTGGCGGGGGGAGCACGGAAATCGTCCTCTCGTCGGGAGGCGTCGTCGAGCAGGTGTACACGCTTCCTCTGGGCGCCGTTCGGCTGACGGAGATGTTCGAAGGCGTGGAGGATGGTGCGGAACAGCCATTCGAGGAACTCAACGAGCACCTTCGCAGCGTCATCAAGTCGCTCGTCGGCAAGCCGCCCTTCCGGCCGCAACTGGCCGTCGGCACCGGCGGCACCTTCACCACGCTTGCAGCAGTTGCCCTGCATCGCGCCGGCAGCGCCAGCGAGGATGACGAAGGCGGCACGGTGCGCGGATACGAATTGCAGCGCTCAGCCGTCCACCATCTGTTGAACTGGCTGCGATCGATGTCTCCCAAGGCTCGATCGCGGCTTCCGGGCATGCCCACCGAGCGGGCTGAGATCATCGTCGCAGGCGTCGCGATCATCGATGCAGTCATGCAACGCCTGAAAGTGAACACGCTGCGCGTCCACGATCGGGGGATTCGCGACGGCCTCATCCTGAGCATGATCCGCGAGATCTATCCTCAGGCCGGCCCCGTGATCGGCCGGCCGCTGGAGCGGATGCAGGCAGTGCGGCAGTTCGCGCGGCGCTGCAACTACGAGCAGGCGCACAGCGATCACGTGGCGCGCCTCGCGGTGCAGGCCTTCGATCAGATCGCCGGGCAACTGGGGCCCGAGGCGGTCGGCGGCAAGTCGGGCGCCGCGCGCGAACTGCTGGAGGCAGCAGGTGTCCTGCACGATGTCGGCTACTACATCAACTACGCCAAGCACCACAAGCACTCCTATCACCTCATCGTGCACAGCGACCTGACAGGGTTCACGCATCGCGAGATCGAGATCATCGCCAACGTCGCCCGCTATCACCGCCGAGGCGGGCCGAAGAACAAGCACGCCAACTTTGCCAAGCTCGCGCCGGGCGATCAGAATCTCGTCATGCGGCTGTCGGCGATCCTGCGCATCGTCGATGGACTCGATCGCGCCCATGCGCAGAATGTCCGATACGTGCGCGTCGAATTGAAGAAGAACACGGCGTGGTTCATCGTCGACGCCGAGCATGAGCCCACCGTTGACATCTGGGGAGCGGCTCGAAAGAGCGCCCTGTTCCTCAAGGCCTTCGGCCTCGAACCTCGATTCGACTGGACCGGGTCGCAGCCGCTGCTGCCGGCGCTGGCGGAACACACCTAGCACGCACCACCCTCACGTGCAATCGCGGCGCGTTTGTCAGCCTTCGCGTACAATCGCGTGCATGCCATCGTCCGCTGCGACAACCCGCACCTTCGGCTCTGAAACCCTCACGCGCGGCATCCGCGTGCGCTCCCAGCCGTTCTACGTGCCCGATCAGTCAGATCCCGGTGGCGGCCGCTGGCTTTTCGCGTATCAGATCACGATCAGCAATGAGAGCAAGGTTCCCGTGCAACTGCTCTCGCGGCACTGGATCATCATCGACGGCGATGGCGATCGCGAGGATGTGCGGGGCCCGGGCGTCGTCGGCGAGACCCCCATCATTCAGCCCAGCCGCTCGTATACGTACACGAGCGCCTGCCCGCTCGAGACGCCGTGGGGAACGATGGAAGGCACATACCAGATGCGCGACGCCGACGGCGAGAAATTCGACGCAGCGATCGGCCGCTTCACGCTGGCGATGGAAGCGACGCTCGAACCCGACAGCAAGCGCGGCTACTGAAGATCGTTCCGGCGCAGATCAGATGTGCTGCAGATTCGCCGCCTCGATCGTGTACGGATGATCGATGTTGCCTGTGTTGCGCGTGGCGGCCGGCTCGAATAACAGGACGCTGCACAGCGACTTCGCGACCGGCCTGTGTTCGACGCCGCGCGGCACGATGCAGAGCTCGCCCGGCCTGAGCGCAACAACGCGATCGCGGAAGTGCAGTTCGAACTCGCCATCGATGACGAGGAACATCTCATCCTCGTTGGCGTGGTGATGCCAGACATACTCGCCGATGAACTTCACGACTTTGACGTACTGGCCGTTGAGTTCGCCGACGACCTTGGGCACCCAGGTTTCATCGAACGACGCGAGTTTGGCGGCGAGGTTGACGCGTTCCATGTCAGTCTCCTGGACCTGATTGAAGGCGCGAAGCCGCAAGCGTGATCTTCCACGCCTGCGGCTTCGCGATGCCAAACCGTCGTGCGACTACTTGTCCTCCGGCCGGACGCCCATGCCTGCGCGCTCGGGATTGGCCGGGCGCTTGGGCGGCGTGTACGGATGCTCGGCGATGGCCTTGAGCATCTCGTCGATCGCGCGATCGAGTTGCGGATCGCGCCCGCCGGTCATCAACCCGGGATCATCCTGCACTTCGATGTCTGGATCAGTTCCGTGGCCTTCGATGCCCCACGTGCCGTCCTTCTCGTAGAAGCCGAACGTCGGCACGCTGACCGAGCCACCATCGAGCAGGCCGGGGTTGCCTGAGAGGCCGACGAGGCCGCCCCATGTGCGCGTGCCGATGAGCGGCCCGATCTTCGCCTGCTTGAACAGCCACGGGAACATGTCTCCGCCTGAACCTGCCAAGCCGTTGATGAGCATGCACTTGGGCCCCTGGTGCGAATCGGGCGGCCAGGTCCAATCCTCGCCGTCGCGCACCGCCCAGTAGTTCGTCACCGGGCGATTGAGCAGTTCGATGAACCGCGTGGGAATCTGGCCGCCGCCATTCCAGCGCTCGTCGATGATCAGTGCCTGCTTCTGCATCTGGCCGTAGAACTGCCTGAACAGGTCGGCCTGGCCATCGCGTCCGGTGTTGGGCACGTAGATGTACCCGACCTTGCCGCCGGATTTCTCCTCGACGTACTTGCGATTCTTCTCGATCCACGCGCGATAGCGCAGGCTGCCCTCGCCACCCATGGGCTTGATCAGCACACGCCGCGCCGTGTCGTCCATCGTGGGCTTGTCGCTCACCGTGAGTTCCACGACCTCGGCGGCCTTGCCCACAAGCCAAGCCCACGGATCTTCATCGGTGCTCAGCCTGTGGCCGTTGATCGCCAGCAGGTAGTCGCCCTTCTTGACATTTACTCCGGGCTGGCTGAGCGGGCCGCGCGCATCGGAATCCCACGGCGCGCCTTCGTAAATCTCGCAAATGCGATACGCACCATCAGCGATCTCGAAATCGCATCCGAGCATGCCCACGCCGACCGTCGGCGCGTTCTCCACGTCGCCGCCTCGGTAGTACGCGTGGCCGACATTCAACTCGCTGATCATCTCCG
>Ga0111538_10002363_pt1 | contig 26560 bp, 22 predicted proteins | sample SoiMethybrSBSTD1_FD_79669 | JGI IMG/M metagenome (GOLD analysis project Ga0111538, IMG submission 79669) | Bulk soil microbial communities from a Populus tree surrounding site in Tennessee, USA - Soil MetaG P. TD hybrid SBSTD1 (version 2)... | ecosystem: Environmental > Terrestrial > Soil >...
GGGAGTGAAGCCAAGTCGCGTTGTTTTGCAGCATGACGGGCGTTACCTGTGGGTCGGAAACGACGCCCCAACCGCGGCTCAAAGTGGCGTGACGGTGATTGACACCGCCACGAACAAAGTGGTTCGCCAGTTATTCACTGGCGAGGGCCACCACGAAATTGCACTGAATGACAACGACACGCTTGCCTTTGTCACCAACAGAGATGGCTTTGTTTCTGTTATCGACGTCCGAAAACTTGAGCTCAACAAGTTTATAAACGCCGGTTTTCATCCGGTAGCTATCGCCTACTCTTCATTGAGTAAGTCAATCTACGTCGCTTACGAACCCGAAGGGGCGATCGCCGTTTTTGACGGTACAAGCCATGAGGTGGAGGTTCGACTCGAGGGTTACTCGGGAGTGCGTTCCATTCGTATCTCGCCCGATGGGCGCTACGGCTTTGCGCTCAGCACCAAAAAGAACACGGTGCATATCATCGATCTGTCGTCGAATCGCGTCATTCACAGCGTCCCGACCGGAGAGGGCGCAGACCAGATCACTTTCAGCAGACAGTTTGCTTACATTCGATCCGCTGGGAGTGAGTTCGTGTCGATGATCCGGCTTGCGGATCTCGGCAAGGGAGCTGCCGTCACAAAGTTTCCCGCCGGACAGAAAGCGCCTGCCGAAGCGCGCACGTCTTCGCTGGCGGACGCGATCGTTCCCGCGCCGGACGACGGCGCCGTGTTGGTCGCGAATCCCGCCGACAAGATGATCTACTACTACACCGAAGGCATGGCCGCGCCGATGGGAAGTTTTCAGAACTACAAACGCGATCCGCGCGCCTTGCTCGTGCTCGATAACAGTCTGCGCGAGACCCAGCGCGGCGTTTACACGACGACGTTGCGGCTTACCGGCGCGGGTCATTACGACGTCGCGTTTCTACTCGACTCGCCGCGCATCATCAACTGCTTCGACCTCACGATCGCGGAGAACCCGGCAACGCCGAGAAAATCCGAGACGTCGTTCAAGATCGATCCAGTCGTGAAACAGGCGCTCGCGAAAGTCGGCGAACGCTTCGAACTGCGCTTTCGCCTGGTCGAGACGAAGACAGGGAATCCCAAAAAGGATCTTGACGACGTGCGTGTGCTCGTGTTTCTCGCGCCGGGCATCTGGCAGCAACACGAGGACGCGAAGTCTGTCGGCGGGGGCGTTTACGAGATGAGCTTTGTGCCGCCGAATCCAGGCGTATACTATGTTTTCGTCCAGAGTGCTTCACTCGGACTGGAGTTCAATCAGTCGACACCGTTAACGCTCTCAGCCGTAAAGTGAGTCCGAAATGACTAAATTCATATTTGCCCTAGCCCTACTATTCGCGTTTGGTTTAGTCACCGCGCAGGCACAAGAACCAGAACAGTCGGCCGCGCAGAAATACTTTAGCGACGTCGAACTGGTGAACCAGAACGGCGAGAAGATGCGCCTCTACACCGATTTGCTGCAAGGCAAAACGGTCATCATCAACTCGTTCTTCGCGACGTGTCAGGGTAGTTGCTTGCCGATGATGCGCAATCTCGAAAAGGTGCAGGAAGCGCTCGGCGATCGTCTCGGCAAAGATGCGCGTATAATTTCGATCAGCGTCGATCCGACAGTCGATTCGCCCGCTGCGTTGAAAGCGTATGCGAAGAAGCTTCAGGCGAAACCCGGCTGGTACTTCATGACTGGCGACAAAGAGAGCGTCGATTTTGCGCTCAAGAAACTGGGCCAGTTCGTCGATACCAAAGAGTCGCACCTCAACATATTTATCATCGGCAACGAAAAGACAGGTCTATGGAAGAAAGCCTTTGGACTTGCGAAGAGCGAGGAACTCGTCAAAGTCGTCGACAGCGTCATCAACGATCAGGCTCCTGCTAAACCGTAACGCCCTTCACCGCATCGATGAACAGACTATTCCTGATCGCGATCTGTCTGATTGTCCTCGGTATCGCTTTCGGTAGTCAGACCACCAGGGCCCAGCAACCACTCACCGCGCAGGAAATTCGCGGCAAGCAGATCTACCTGAACGGCACGAGCCCATCCGGCAAAGACATACTTGCTTACGTCGGCGATGCGTCGCTCGAAGTGCCGGGGAATGTGATGGCCTGCGCGAACTGTCACGGAATCGCGGGGCAGGGAAAAGCCGAGGGCGGAATCAATCCTTCGAACGTGACGTGGGAAGCGCTGACTAAACCGTACGGCGTCACGCACGTCAACGGGCGCAAGCATCCCGCTTACACCGCTCGCGCTCTCGAGTTGGCAGTCACGCGCGGACTCGATCCGGCAGGCAACAAGTTGCTGTTCGCGATGCCTCGCTATCAGATGTCGAAAGAAGATCTCGACGATCTGGTGGTTTACTTGAAGCGGTTGGGCACGGACGTCGATCCGGGCGTCAGCGACAACAAGATCGTGATCGGGATGGCGTTTCCGACTGCTGGTCCAATCGGTGAATTGTCGCAGGCTGCGAGAGACGCGATCGCCGCGGCATTTGCGGAAACGAACTCCCAGGGTGGTGTTTACAATCGCCAGCTCGAACTGAAATCGGTCGCGGCGGATACGAAGACGATCACGCGCGCCGACGTCGAGAAGTTGATTCGCGACGAAAAGGTTTTCGCGCTGACTGGGATGATGATCGCGGGCGTTGAGAACGATATCGTGCCCTTGCTGGCGGAGCAGGAAGTGCCGCTGATTGGCCCATTGACACTCGATCCGAAGATCAGTTCGCCGCTCAACCGTCAAGTTTTTTATGTGTTGGACGGGGCTGCGGGACAGGCGCGCGTGCTGCTCGGTTTCATGGCGAAGAAGGCGGAGTCGAAACCGATGACGATCGCCGTGGTGCATTCAGGCGGTGAGCTGTCGGCGAGCGTCGTCGCGGCTGTAAGGGACCAGAGTCAGAAAGAGAAGTTGACGGCGCCGCAGGTCGTGGGATACGTAAGCGGGAGTCTCCCGGCGGCTGAGGTGGTCGCGCAGTTGAAAGGGAATGCGACGGCGGTTTTCTTCATTGGGAGCGCGCCAGAGTTGTTGTCGCTGATGAAGGAAGCTGCGAACGCGAACTGGTTTCCGCAGATTTTTGTGCAGAGTGGGACCGCCAGCCCGACGCTCTTCGACGCCCCTGCTGGGTTCGAAGGAAAAGTCTTTTGCACCTTCCCAACCGCGCCCGCCGATCAGACCGAAGAGGGGATTAAAGAGTTTCGGCTACTGGGTGAAAAGTACAAGCTGCCGCAGAAATATCTCGCCGCACAGCTCTCGGCATACAGTTCTGCGAAGATCCTGATCGAAGCTTTGAAACGGGTGGGCAAAGACCTCAGTCGCGAGCGACTCATCCAGACGCTCGAAGGCTTTTACAACTACCAAACCGGCCTGACACCCCCGATCAGCTACGGTCCAAACCGCCGCGTCGGCGCGATGGGCGCATACATCGTGACGCTTGATTTGAAGGAGAAGAAGTTCGTTCCCGTGAGTGGCTGGGTTGGGATAAACTGAGCGTCGGTCCAACACGATGATCCGAGTTCTCACACTCACAATCGTAACCACACTGGCGTGCAGTGTTGTCGCATGTGGCCAATCAAATGAACGGCGCATGGTCGCGGATCACTCTCAGAAAAACTTCACCGCGGAAGATTCGCGAGCGGATGGCGTCGTTCAGCTCAAGCTCGGGCAATTGTTCAAGCCGGGCGACACGACCTACGCCCTGATGGACCGAAAAACGTTGTCGGATCTGCCGCCTTTGCCGACCGGGTTCGTTGCGTTTCGTGATCAGGCATACCGCGTTACTACCGAGGCGATCGTCTCAGGAGAGCACACGGTAATCTTTCACTTGCCTTCCGTAAAAGACGAAGCTGAATTCAATCACCTGGTCGTGTTTCATCTGGAAGACGATGAGCTGAGTCCACGTGGAAAATCGTGGGAACCGGTAACGGTCGTGCCAGGCGGCTGGAACAAGAACTTCTTTAACTTCACTTCAGAAAAAGCATACGCGCAGTTGGTCCCCGACTTCTCCGCGCGGCGCATTGCGGCCATCGTCCACGATTTCGGAATGTTTGTGATTGCCGTCATACCGGACACACACGAGCTGCCGAAGGAGCCGTTTACCCAAATGGATTTCTCGGCCACCAGTTCTCCCGAATCGATGCACACAAACGAACAGGTGACGCATACGTTGGTGATCAAGAACAACGGTCCGGTTGGGGCAGAAGAAGTAAACCTTCGAGAATGGGTCAACAGTTATTTGTTATTTCGGTCTGTAACAACGACTCAAGGAAAATGTGCGCAGTCGCCCCAGTCGATTGACAGGGTGATCTGCCATCTTGGTCCATTGGATGTGGGCAGCACGGCGACGATCAACATCGTAGCGGGTTATGCAAAGTACTCGATCCTCCACAATGAACGCACTCCCCTCAAGAATACGGTCGAGCTCGTCTTCAAGAAGAAAGCGACTGACTTCACTGACATAACCAGCCAGCGGCTCGTTGACTTCGAGACGGTCATTATTAAAGGCAATCCTTGATAACTCATCGCCAAAAAAGATACCCTCACAATCACGGAGTAAAATATGTCAAGAGTCGTTTTACTAATCCTCGCAGGCGTTCTTTTCGTCTCGCCAGCCTTTACAGCACAGACAAGCCGCTCATCGACAAAGAAAACGCAAACGAAGATCGTCTATGCGTGTCCGATGCATCCCGACGTGACGTCGACGAAGCGCGGTAAGTGCCGAAAGTGTGGGATGGACTTGCGACCCACGAAAACAGTAACCGCCGAGGTACCACCGGAGACTAATCCAGTCGATCCCGTCGCCGATCCTTCCATTCCGAAAACCGAAAGCTACTCTTTCAGCGCGGCGAAAATCCCGCATGCCCGCGTTGTCGATCAGAATGGCAAGCAACTCGATTTCTACACCGATCTGATCAAAGGCAAGAGCGTCGCGATCAACTTCGTCTTCACGACCTGCACGGCGATCTGCCCCTCGCTGACCGCTACGTTTCATCGAGTGCAGCAGGAAGCACGAACGCGCGGACTCGACGTGCAACTGATCTCTGTCAGCGTCGATCCGACGGTGGACACTCCCGAGCGATTGCAGGAGTACGCGAAAAAGTTCAAAGCGGAAACCGGGTGGACCTTCGTCACGGGCGACAAAGCCGAGATCGATTCGATTCTTCAGGCGATGGGCGTTGCTATAACGAACAAAAACGATCACACGCCGATGGTTCTCATCGGCAATGAAGTCGCCGACTTTTGGACGAGAACGTATGGATTGTCTTCACCGAAAACAATCGTGGACCTCATCGAAAGCGCTTCGTCGCGTAAGTAAACCAGATACGCGCACCGAAACGGCTTCTAAATTCCTTCTTGCAAGTTATTTTGCTTGACAGGAAAGTTAAACGAAACTACGCTGCGACTGTCACTATCCAGGGTCGGTCTGTTCTTCTCACTGCTGGTAAACCGCACAACTGACCAGCTTTAAAACTAATGATCCCTCCCTCTCCACGAGCCCGTGTTCATTTGTTTCCTCAACCTACTTGTGTCTGCCATTCAGGAGCGTCGAAAAAGGAGATTTAGACATGCTCGGTTTCCGATCCCCCGTTCACGTTGTTACCTCATTAACAATGCTCGCCCTCAGTTTGTTTGCTGCAACTACGGCACGTGCGCAAACGCCGAATGTCGCAGGCGACAAACCAATTGTTGAAACGAGTAATCCGGTAGCCGAATCGCCCGCGAAGATTCCCGCGGCGATCCCCAAGACCCCAGACGCGACTCAACCGAAAACCGTCGAGACAACTGCGGCGAAAACTGAAGCCGCGCCGGCAACGCCACAGGCCACGCCGACTCCACCTCCGTGCCCGGCCGGTACGAGGCTGGTGAAAGCTGACGTGGTCGCGATTCCGAAAGCGATCATGCTGAATCGCCTTGGCGCTACGATTCCAAACGCGTTCATTTACGCACTGAGAAGAGACACGACCGGCACGGGTAATAATCTTCAACTACGCCCGGGCAAACGTTCGCGCCCGATCGTCTTGCGCGCAAACGTCAACGACTGCCTGCAAATTACGTTTACGAACGCGATCCCGCCCGCGCAGTTTCAAGCGTCAACTCCGCAGAACCCTCCTGTCGGCACGCAGGAAGTTTCGCTTCACATTCAGGGAATGGAGTGGGCCACCAGCAGCGCTGACGACAGCTCGTTTGTCGGTCGAAACAATTCAAGTCTCGCGAGCGCGACGCCCGCGCCGAGTCCAATGCCGTCACCCACGCAGATCTACACGCTCTACGTGAGGAACGAAGGAACGTTTCTGCTCTACTCGATGGGCGACAACGAAGCGGCGCCGCTCGGCCAGGTCAGTCGCGGCTTGTTTGGCGCACTTAACGTGCAGCCGGAGAAGGCTGAGTGGTATCGCAGCCAGGTAACTCAGAAAGAGCTCGCCCTCGCTACCAAGGGAAAGACGACTGGCGGCCAACCCATTATCGACTATAACGCCGTTTATCCCGCGAACTCGAAGTGGGACGACGGCACCGACATTCCTGCCGACACGCCGATCCTGAAGATGCTCGATGACAAGGGTAATATCGTCTACACGGATCTGACCGCGATTATCACTGGTCCGAAGGCGGGAAGATTTGAAGGCACAACCGGAGCGAACAATCCTGAGCCGCCCTGCAACGCTGCAAACAACGGTTCCGGCGCGGCCAATCCGCTGTTCTGCGCGAACCCGGCGGCGCCCGATCGCAAACAGCCGTATCGTGAAGTGACGATCATCTATCACGAAGTCGGTCAGGTCGCGACGCAGGCGTTCCCGGTGTTCACCGATCCGCAAATGGCGAGCACCGTTAATGCTGGTTTCGATGGCTTTGCGATCAACTTCGGCACGGGCGGAATCGGCGCCGAGGTTTACGCGAACCGCATCGGTGTTGGACCGATGGGTGGCTGCGTCGATTGCAAGTTTGAAGAGTTTTTCCTGAGTGCGTGGTCGGTGGGCGATCCGGCGATGCTCGTCGATCGTCCCGCGAACTCGAGCGTGTTGCCGGCATTCGCGACGCTACCGTCGTCGCCGCCAGTGCCGTCGACCCCTCCGTCACCTCCAGCGCCGCCGCCGGTGCTCTGCACGAGCGCACAGCTCGGCGACACCGGTGCGGCTCCGGATCCAAACTGCGCAAATAAACGTGTGCCGACGACCGGGGGCGCGTACACCTTGGCGCCGCTCGTGAAAGCCACCAAGGCTTACTACCCGGACGATCCGTCGAACGTCTATCACAGCTACATCAACGATCACATCAAGTTCCGGATCCATCACGGTGGCACTGTCGCGACGCACGTGCATCACCAGCACGCGCATCAGTGGCTGGCATCGCCGAACAGCGACGAGAGCGCGTATCTCGACAGCCAGATGATCAGCCCGGGCGCGAGCTACACGCTCGAGATGACGTTCAACGGCAGCGGCAATCGCAACAAGGTTGTCGGCGACTCGATCTTCCACTGTCACTTCTATCCGCACTTCGCCGCCGGCATGTGGGCCATGTGGCGAACGCACGATACGTTTGAAGAAGGATCGACACTCGACAAGAACGGCATTCCGGTACTCGGCACTCGCGCGCTTCCCGATGGCGAGATTAAAACCGGAACACCCAATCCCGCGCTGGTTCCGATGCCCACGATTCCGATGGCGCCGATGCCGTCGGCAGTGTTCATTCAAAACGGGCAGATCGTTTACGGCACTCCCGGTCCCGGCGCCGATCCCACCGGCGCGAACGTGACCACCAACCCCGGTTTTCCGTTCTTCATTCCCGGCGTCGCAGGCATGCGCGCGCCGCATCCGCCGTTTGATTTCGCGCCGGACAGCTCGGGTGGTTTCCTGGATGGCGGACTGCCGCGCCACGTCGTAACCGGCGGCAGCATCGCCTACGAGAAGCACGATCAGTTTGACTGGAGTAAAGACTTCGCGACCATCAACGCGAAGCAGCTTCCCGAAAAGGGCACCAACGTCGAGAACGTGGCCATCAACTTCTTCAAGACGCGTTGCTATGCTTCATTCCTCCCGGATGGGACCGCGGGTTCGTGCCCGTCGACTCCAGTCGGGGCGCCGAACATGACGCAGAACACGCCGCCCAGCGGGTTCATAGTTAACGGCCTGCCGCTTGGTCCGCAGCTCGGCGCGCCGTTTGCCGATCCGGCCGTTGACGACAACGGCAACCCGATCAACGTCGATCCGGTCACGAAGCAACAGCGAATACGTCGCTACAAAGCCGCTGCGATTCAACTTAACGTCACCTTTAACAAGGACCGATGGCACTTCCCGCAGCAACGCATCCTGACGCTGTGGAACGACGTTAAGCCGACGATCGCTTACACGCCGGGTGGTTCCGGACGTAAACCTGAGCCCCTCTTCTTCCGTGGAAACTCCGGCGATATCGTCGAGTACTGGCACACGAACCTCGTGCCGAACTATTACCTCGTCGATGACTTTCAAGTGCGTACGCCGACCGACATTCTCGGCCAGCATATTCACCTCGTGAAGTTTGACGTTACTTCGTCAGACGGCGCCGGGAATGGTTTCAACTATGAAGACGGAACATTCAGTCCGGACGAAGTCCGCGAGATACTTCATGCGATCACGACCGGCGGTTCATGGACTGCGTGTCCCGGTTGTCCGGCGACGCCGTTGACGCCGAAAGCGCCGCCGGCCGAGATCTGTGCTGGGCCAAATCCGCCGGCGCAGTGCTCGACCACGTGGATGGGCGCGCAAACTACCGTGCAACGCTGGTATCTCGATCCGGTCGTCAACAGTCAGAATGTCGATCGCACGCTGCGGACCGTGTTTACGCACGATCACTTTGGCCCATCGACGCACCAGCAGGCGGGTTTGTACGCTGGACTTGTCGTCGAGCCCAAAGATTCGCAGTGGCGAAGCGCGGAAGACGGCAGCCCGATGGGCGGCGGCACGATCAGCACGGCTCCCGTGCGAGCTGACGGTGGTCCAACGAGTTGGAAGGCCAACATCGTCACCACCAACCCGCAAGACAGCTATCGCGAGTTCGTACTCGAGTTCCAGGATCTGCAACTCGCTTACAGGTTCAGCTCGAAAAAAACCGCGAGTCCAGTCAAGAACATTGGCTGGCGCGATCCCAATCAGGCAATCAACGCGACGGTCTTTCCGGAATTCAACGAAGTCCGGCCACGACTCGTAAGCACCGGCAACATTACGCCGATCACGGGTACGCAATCGGTGAACTACTACAACGAGCCGCTGCCGTTTCGAGTCGGCGCGGCGGGAGATTTGTCGTATGCCTACGACAACGCAGCGGCGAAGATTGCCAATCCGAATTTTGCGCCCGAACCGCTAACGCCGTTGATGCGTGCGTACCAGAACGACAACGTTCAGATCCGCACGCTGGTCGGCGCGCATGTGTTTGCTCACCAGTTCAACCTGATGGGACCGACGTGGTTTGCCGAACCCTCGTGGCAGAACTCCGGTTATCGCAGTAACCAGCCAATGGGCCTGTCAGAACACTTTGAGCTTCTATTCAAAGTGCCGTCTTCGTCGGCGCCGTTGGCGGTATCGAGTCCGGTTCGTAAGTGTCCGGACGGGATGTCGGGCGTAAACTGCGTCGACTATCTCTACAGCCCCAGCTTTGACGAAAACGGTCTGGCCCAGGGCCTCTGGGGAATTTTCCGTAGCTACGATCCGACTGCCGCGGCTACGAAGTTGCAGCCGCTGCCGAATAATCCGGTTGGTGCAGGCGCGGGTGTTTCGTACTCGACTTGTCCGGCCGGCCATCCCGCTTCGAAGCGACGCAGTTTCAACGTCACAGCCGTGACTTCGCAGCAGGCGCTCTCGAATCGGGCACAGGCGCCGGGTCAGTTGGTCTTCAACGATCGCGGGCCAGCGTCAGGTTTCATCAGCACGCTGAACGGCATCATGTACGTTCGTTCTGAGGACTTGAACGCCGACGGCACTCTAAAGGACGGCGTGCCGATTGAGCCTCTGATCCTCCGCGCGAATGCCGATGATTGCATTGAAGTGACTCTGACGAACCTGATCAATCCGAATTCGCGGATCTTCCAGAAGAACTTCAACTGGCCATCGCCGTATAACGGGAAGTTCAATTCGAAGGCATCGAAATTCGTAGGTCTGCATCCGCAACTTCTCAGTTACGACGCCTACACCAGCCAGGGCCAGAACATCGGCTGGAACCGGACGCAGGGAGGAACGGACCAGGTTGTCGCGTTCAAGCAGAAGATCACTTACACGTGGTACGCAGGCAAGATCGAGCGCGCCGCCGACGGGTCGTTGAAGCACACGCCGGTGGAGTTTGGCGCGGCGAACCTGTTTGCTTCGGATCCGATGTTCCAGCACCCGAACGGGCTGTTTGGTCAGATCATTATCGAACCGGAGGGCGCGACGTATAAATGCGGCGACATCGGCAGCAACCTCTCTTGCGATCCGCCCGATATCCCCACATCACGTGCGTCAGCGACCATCACGGTTGGAAATACCAGCTTCCGTGAGTTCTCGGTGATGATCAGCGATGCGTTGATTACGTCGTCTACTTCCAGCGCCATCAACTATCGCACTGAACCGAAGAGCCAACGCTACCTGAACACAGCCAAAGACTTCTCGTGTATGACGTCGAACCTGTTGGTCCAACCGGGTTCAAGTCCGGCTGTGGCGATTGGTGAACCCAAGACACCGATCTTCACTGCAAACATCGGCGACAAGGTGCGCTTCCGCATGACGCATCCGATGGGTACCGGCGACTCGCAGGTGTTCACGATCCACGGTCACCAGTGGCAGCGAAATCCCTACCAGAACAATTCGACGAACATCGGCACCAACAATCTTTCGCAATGGCTTGGATCGCGCGATAACCACGGCTCGAGCGATCACTTCGATCTCGTGATCGACAAAGCAGGTGGCCAGTTCGGAAAGAGAGGTGACTATCTCTACACGGCCTATCTGCCCGACCAGGCGTTGCTTGGCGCATGGGGCTTGTTCCGAGTTCTTGATCCGAACAATCCGACGCTCCCAACTCCGGGACCGAACGCGGTTTGCTCGAATCCACAGGGAACGGCGCCAGCGGCAGCACCACGTGCGCCGATTCTGAACCTCGATCAGCGTTTCCGCCGTAAACCGCTTAACCCGAGCAGCCGACAATAAGCGCCGGGGCGTTACGCGCGACTAACTGAGTATCTCTCACCCTAAGGAGGAAGTTATGGCCGGCAAGACAAAAGCCAAAGGGGGCCCAAGAGGAGGCTCCCTCAAAGCCAAGGACAAACCTAAGCCCGATGGCAAAGACGGCAAAGGAACCAAAGGCGGCAAAGACGGAAAAGGCGACCAGTACGGCTACGGCAAGTACGGCAAAGACAAGAAAGGCAAACCGGACAAGAAGGACAAGAAGAGTAAGGGCAAGGACAAAGGCGATCAATACTGGTCCGATGCCGTCGCCATCATCCTCAAGCGAGATTGTGCCGAAGCCCTGTACGCCGCGCTTGTGGTCGCACTAGGTACGTTGCCCACGCCGAAGAAGAAGAAAAAGAAGGACAAGAAGAAAGACAAGAAAGACAAAGGCAAAGATAAAGGTAAGGATAAGGGCAAAGACAAGGGCAAGGGGAAACCGAAACCCAAGCCTAAACCCAAGCCTAAACCCAAACCGAAGGGTAAGATTTAGCGAGCCCAGGGCGAAACAATCTTGATGAAATCCGTGTCATCTGTGTTCTCTAATGGAGGACACAGATTCACTATCGATCTCGTTGACGAATTCCTCGCTCATCGCACCTACCAACACGCGTTTTGTCTGAAGCTCTTCGAGCTGGGAAAGGACCCGTCACTGTCGTGGGACGTTCGCCGGTTGGCGACGCTCATGGCCGAACACCAGATTCTCAAGCTTGAGCCGGACCAGCTCGACGAGTTTGACGGCGTGTTTTGTGAGTTGCGTCTCAAGCGGCCCGGCAGGCACAACCCAATCGCGTCGTCGGTGTTGCGAGAAGGTTACTCGACTACCGAGTTTCGCCCGTTTGTCGTCGAGTTTCTGCGCCGGCTCGCGCGAAACGATCGCGTGCACCGGAGGATTCATAGCGCGCGGCGATCGAAGGCGCGTGAGGAAGCGGTTCGTGAGTTCATTGAACACTCGCGTCGGGACTGCAAACTGACGCTGGCCCGCTACCTGTTCACGCCTGACGATGTCATTCGCGAAGTGCTGCGGCATCTGACGGTGACTGAAGGCGTGCGAGACGTTGATGTTTCGCAACCGCGATTTATCGAGGCCGAGGTCAAGCACAATCTCGCGATGTTGCCGGATTACGAGGCGGGAATTCTGCAACGTCTCTGCGCCGGATCGAAGGTCTACTGGGTTGCTGACGGCACCAGTGCAACGATCAATTCGCTGGTCGAGTATCCGCTCTCGACGGTCGTGCTGGTGATTAAGCCTCCGGGTAGCGATCTCGAGTTTGAGTTGAAACGTGCCGGGCGTAAGGGTAGCAACGCGCTGAGTGTCGTATTCAAGCGCAATGGACGCAACGTTCCGTCGTCGCACCGGTTGGACGGTGGGAGCATGCAGTGGCTGTTGCGTTACGAGGCGCGCAGTGGATCGAAGATGAGCTCGATCTTTCGCATGGTCCATCGCGTCGACGCGCCAATGCCTGGTTACATGGCGCGAAACACGGTCTACGCGATTCCGAGCCGAAACGGGGCGGCAATGGCAGCGGCGCCGGCGTTCAGGTATTTCACCGAGCCGCACGTGTTTGGTGACAGCCGTTTTCGCGAGATGCGAGCGGCGATGAAAGAAGCCGTGAAAGTTTACGAACGTGACGAGGGTGAGAACCTGCCGTCCGTGGGTGGTGACATGGCGATGACGGCCGAGTTCTTGAGTCACGTCGCGCCGGCCCAGGCGATTCTCTGTGGGACCAGCTCGTTTCGCATTGATAAGGTGGCGAGGTATCTATCGAGTGAGGGGGCTGAGAAGTACTTCCGCGAATATCAGGAGGTCTCGTATACCGCTGACGAGGCGCGACGGTTTGCGGATGAGTTGTTAGACGAAGTGTTGGGCGTTTATGTGCCGCCGGCCGGCGCGTTTAAGAGCTACGGACGTTATGTCGACGCGGCGTTTGCGGTGCCGGTGAATCGCGAGCGGGCGAACCAGATTTTTTTGTCGATGGTGCGGCAGATCGCGGAGTTCTGGGGTACGGTCATGGGGATTCGCGGTCAGTCGCGTGGTGAGTCGTTCGTGGGAAGGAATGTTGGGATCAGGAGTGTTTGGGTTGACGGGCAGTGGCGGGTGAAGTTGATCTTCATGGACCACGATGCGTTGACGTTGCCCGATGAGGAGATTGGTCACTTCTTCGCTCAGAATGCATTCCCGGGAATGTTGCTGGACGAGCGGCACATCTGGGGCAAAGCGAACCCGGCCCTGTTTCCGACGAGTCTGGTTGGTTACCTCATTGGCATCTACCGCGTCGATCGTGGTCTCGAAGCGGAAGCTCAGCGTATTGCCGAGACTGAACTCCGCGCGGCTTACAAGAAAACGCAACACGCGGTGCTGAACGATCGCAAGCTCCGCGCGTTTGTGAGTGAAGTCTTTGTCAGCAGGCTCTTGGATTGGGACCATTTTGCGGCCGGCTACCTGCGCGGCGATCATCATCGCTCGGCCTGGAAAAAAGAAATGAAGCGCATGTTTGCAGCGAAAGACTACGAATCGGACGCCTTTGAATACTACGTGGAAGCATGCGACAAATACCGCGGCTTCCTCGAACGCAACGCGTTCCTTTACACGCAATGAACGCCAGGTTGTCTGCGGAAATGTTGGATCGTTACGAACGCGATGGCGTAGTGTTTCCGGTACGGGTGCTTTCGGACGAGGAAGTTGCGGAGTTTCGGGGGCAGTTGGAGGCGGTGGTGCGGGAGAATTCGCGGAGGATGGACCAATTACACCTGACGTTTCCCTGGGCGTACGCGCTCGCGTGTCATGAGAAGGTGTTGGATGCGGTCGAGAGTCTGATTGGGCCGGAGATCCTGATTGATGGGAATCTCGTTTTTTACAAGCCGCCGCACGATGCGGGTTATGCGTCGTGGCATCAGGACAGCGTCTATTCTGGTTGGCACCTGACGCCCTCTGTCTCGGCGTGGATTGCGCTGACGGTCAGCGAACCAGCGAATGGGTGCATGCGCGTGATTCCGGGTACGCACACGCAGGGAGTGCTTGAACACGACAACGTTCAGGATCCGAATCTGCTCAACAAACGCGGCGAACGTTTGCGAATGGATGTCGACGAGTCGCAGGCGGTCGACGTTGTTCTAAAGCCCGGTGAGATGTCGTTGCATCACACGAACATCGTTCACGGATCGAATCCAAACACATCGGATGGACCGCGCATCGGTTTCATCGTTCGTTTCGTAACTAACCTGAGCACGAACCGCGATCGGCCGGTGATGCGAGTGCGGGGAAACGCTGATTGCAGTCATCTGCGACTGGTTGAGCCGCCGGTTAGCCGCAGGGCGTGATTTGGTGAGTGAAAGATCTTTGTCAATGGTCGGCGCGTTACAAAATGGCAACGTTCGTTCTTTGAAAAAGCATTATCACGAATATCGAGACCGCGGGTGAGTCGTGTGCGGCGCAGATGGTCTGTCTGTTCGGCTGTGAGTTCAATGACTCTCGAGAAACCGGTCGTAGCGTCGTACTCTTCGCACATCAGCAAGTTCGCTCGGATATCCATTGCCTCGAGGTAGATGTCGTCGTCCAAAACCAGGCGAAAATTTCTTTTAAAATCCGTGTTACCGATTTCGATTGAAGCGAGCGGAGCGAAGTATTCGCGGTAGTAGTCGACCAGGAAATCCAGGTTCTTAGAATCGGGCGCAATGACGATTTCAGTCTGGCTCAGGAGTTGGTCCATGTGGCTGCCAAATAGCACGAGCGACTTTTCGAGATACCAGTGGTTCTCCAATCGCTTCTGAACGTCCGAATACTCCGCTTCGACCCAGACGAGATTTGGCATGAAGCAGTAGCAGTTGAACCGCTCCTGCAGCACGTAGTTGTTCATGTCGAGCACGTTTTCGGCGCGACTGTTCAACTCGATGAAAGCGTCGAAAACCGTGTTTCGGATGGCGTAGGCAAACGTCGAATTCGCTTTCGTTATGCGCGCGATGTGTTCTGAAACTCTTACAGGTTCGTCCTTGTGAAGTGCGCCGAGGAACAGCATGTCCCAATCGTCGGGCAACTCCTCGATGAACGTCGCAAACCTTTCTTTGAACTGAGGATCGAACACCGCGTCGTCCTCGAAAATCAGCACGCTGGCAGCGCCCGCATCGCGCGCTTCGCGAACCGCGCGAACGTGACTTTCGAGGCAGCCAAACGCGCCGGGCGAGTGACTCCAGTTGTTCGGCAACGCGATCTGATTGCCGTCGGTCGCGGAAAAACGTTGGACCGATTCAATGCCGTGAGCAGCGAATGCGTGCTGTACTCGTTGCCATCGTTCCGGCCGGCGATCGAGGTTGATGCAGATCGTCAATGAGAATAAAGACATGGATTACACGGATTGTAACGATTTTGTTGACGCTTGGGGAACCGTCTTCTAAACTGCTCCCCATCTCACTGCACGGACAAAAAGATGGCCTCCGTTCTCACTCACGCACAGTTGGCTAACTACGAGGAATTAGGGTTCCTGCACTCGATCCCGGTTCTCTCGGCTGACGAAGTGCGACGTTTTCGCGCCGCCGTCGAGCAGACGTGCGAGGCGATCGGCGGTCGCGTGACGCGACTCGATGGGCCACATCTTTACTTTCGTTGGGCGTGGGAGTTGAGCACGCATCCGCGCGTGCTCGATTGCATGGAACAACTGATTGGTCCAAACATTCTGCTCAAGTCGACGCGCCTGTTTTATAAGTTCGGACAGAGCGCTTCGTTCGTTGGATGGCATCAGGACGGCATCACCGAACGCGTCGAGCAGGCGTTCGTGCCGGCGATCTGGTTGGGCCTGACTGAGGCAACTGCGGAGAATGGCTGTTTGCGGGTGGTGCCGCGATCTCATCGACTCGGGCTAGTGCCGCACGCCGATCGTCCCAATCCGAACAACCTCACCACGCAGGGCTTGACGGCGCAGGTGGACATCGATTCGACGCACGACATCGTGATGCGCGAAGGCGAGATGAGTCTGCATCATCCCTTGATCCTGCACGCGTCGAACCCGAATCAATCCGCTGAGTCGCGCATCGGGTTTTCCGCGACTTACTCGACTCCGGCGTTGACGGCAAGCAAAACGGCGGTTGCCTGGGTGCGTGGTGATGGACCACGCGATCGATTCACGATCGTCGATGAACCGGCGGAACGTTCGTTGAAAGACGCGATCGCGGCGTATCGCGCGGGCAATCACCAGATGCTCACCATGTAATCATGATTTTAAGTGTCGTCATACCAACCTGGAACCGAGCGCACCTTGTCTGTGATGCGATCAACAGTGCCTTGAATCAGCGACCTCGTGAAGTCGAAGTGATTGTTGTTGATGATGCATCAGCGGACAACACAGTGGAGTTGATAACACGGATTTATGGGGATTCGGTTCGATTGTTAAGTTTGAACAAACGCGGCGGCACGGGCGCTGCGCGCAATGCGGGGGTGGCGATCGCGCGCGGCGAGTTCCTTGCGTTTCTCGATTCTGACGATGTGTGGTTGCCCGGAAAGCTCGACGCCGAGTTGCGCGTGTTCGAACGCTTTCCGGGGGCGGAAGCGGTTTTCTCGGACAGTCAGAACTTCTTCGAGCATCAACCGGATGGCGAGAGCAGGTTTGCGCAAATCGGATTGCTGGCGGCGACGCACGGCGAGACTTGTTGGGTCAACGAGTGCGACTGGTTATGGACCAACAGCACGAATTCGGTCCAAACGTGTTCGGTGACGCTTCGCCGAGCGGCGTTAGCTCGGATCGGGCCACGGCTTTTTGCGGAGGATCTCGAGTGTTGTGAGGACTGGGAGTTTCAGATGCGCGTCTGTTATCTATGCCGCGTCGTCGTGCTGCCGAAGATCCTTGCGCATGTGCGACGATTCGACGACAACTCGCGCAATGGTCGTGGCATTCCCGGTCGCACGACGACGAAAGATCAGGAGATGATCCTGTTGCGCGATCGGCTCACCGTGATGCAGCGCGCGACGTGGTTGAAAAAGCTCGAATCGCCGCTGGCGGCCGAGCTCGACCGTTTTCGCAACGAGACTGCAAATAGATTTTCGGAATTACGCGGATGAACATCGAGGAAGTCCACGTTTGGCGAGGGACGCCTGAGCAACGCGCGCTGCGCCCGCAAGCCATCAAGTCGAGTCAGTTCGCTTACTTCGACGAGCAACTGGCCCATCCTGATTGGCTCGGCAAGCTGGTGCTCGACTTCGGCGGTAACCGCGGAAACATCCTGTTCGATCCCGCGTGTGAGATCCAGCCGCGCGATTACCATTGCGTGGACGTAATCAAAGACGCGATCGACGATGGTCGCCGAACGTTTCCCGAGGCGCACTGGGCACACTACGATCGCTACAACTGTTCATTCAATCCAGACGGTGTCGCCGATCTCGCGATTCCAGGTTTCGGAGTTGACTTCGACATCATCCTGGCGTACTCGGTTTTTACGCACACGACTCTCGAGGAGATGCACGACCTCATCGCGCAATTGCACGCTAAACTTGTTTCCGGCGGAAAGCTGGCGTTTACTTTTATCGATCCGCATTGGCACGACAATCTGAAGTGGCGTCTGGAACGCCTGAATCCTGAAGAGGATCTCGAAAGTTTGTTAAGTCGTAGCCGGAACGCGCGCTGGTGCTCGCTGGTAGATGACAAACTGTTTCTCGAGAGTAACGGACACTGGTCCAACGAGCGTGATTCGTGTATGACGTACCATGTCTTCTATACCGAAGAATTCATGCGTGAGCAGTTTTCGCATGCAACGATTCGCCCCCCGGTTAATGGCGAGATGCAACACTGCTGCATCATCCAAAAATGATCCCGTTTCCAGAGAGCTCCAGGGTAAACGTCGACGACAGACTCGCTCGCGATCTGCTTCGCGCAGCGGAAAGCTTGCCGAACTACGACAACCGCGAGTTCTACTCGACGTCGCTGCAAGCATCCGTGCTCGAAAACCTGCGCGCCGCCGCGCCTGATGGGTTTGATTCTTTAATCCGTGAAATTGGCGATCGACTCGGGCAGTGGCCGTATTGCGCTTTGATCCGTGGTTTGGTTTTTGACAGTGGCAACAAAGTGTTCGTCGCCGTGAATCGCGCTTTCGGCGAACTCGTAGCGCGTCCATACGAAAAACCACGCGCGCAACTCGTCCATTACATTCAGCCGTCGACCGACATCCTGTCTGCACGCGGCGGGCACGAGAGCGAGCGTCTGCACACTGACACCGCTGACTGGGAGCCGCCCGTCGAGTTGATCTCGATGGTTTGTGTGCGCGCCGATCCCGCCGGTGGCGGCCGTTCGCGCATACTTGACGTCGACTCGATCCGCAGCGAAGTAAACGAACGACTCGGCAGCGCTACGCTCGAACAGTTGGAAACAGAAGCGGTCCCGTGGCAGTTGGCGAGCTACTGGGGCGGTGGCGTGCAATGGCGGACGATACTCACGCAATCAAGCATTTGCTGGCGTCGTTACACGATCGATCTCGCGCTCGACTCGACCGGCGCAAGTCTCTCCGACGCCATGCTGCGTTCTTTGTCACATTTTGAAGACATGCTCTCGACAACGCCGCGGACGCTCGACTTCCTGATGCGCGAGGGCGAGCTTTTGTTCTCCGACAACCGGCGCACGATTCACGCCCGCACGCCGATCGCAGCGGGCCCGGCGTCAGATCGTTTAATGATTCGCAGTTGGATTAGGACCACGGACGAAAAATAATGAGATTCGCACAAATCTATGATCGAGTGGAAAGCAATGCGGGTGACATCGATCCCGCCGCATTGCTTGGCACCTGGATCAATTCAAACCTCGACACAAACAGTATCGCTCGCGTGAAGATTTTAGACGCGGACGGCAAACTCCAGCTTCAGGTATTTGCGATGGGTCCGGACGGTTTGATCGACTGGGGAACAGCGCCGGCGCAGGTCTTCGCCGGTGGACCAGCGTCGCACACAGGAGTCGGTTTCACTTGCCGCTACGATTTCGGGTTCGCGGAAACAAGGCTCCAAGCAATGATCATGAAAGGCCTGCTGGTGCTGGCACAGTTTCACCTTTTCAAAGACGACAGCGGACGCTCGGACTATTTTCTGCGCGAATATTTCGCGCTGAGTCACGACCGTTTCTAAAGAACATGACACAGGCAGCATTCAAGCAAAACAGCCATCGGAATCCCGAGCTTCAGGATGCTCGGGCGAACGTCGACAAACTCTTGGGACGCTGGTTGAACACCAATCATGAGACACGCGGCATAGCCGAATGCACGATCGCGCGTGACGGCGATCAGGTAAAGGTGAGCATCGTCGGCGTCGGCGACGATGGCCCAATTGCCTGGCCCGCAGTCGCTGCACATTCGTTGGCGAACCTCGAAGAGGAAGCGGGCCAACGAACCGGCGCCTTGATGGCGACGTTTGAGTTTGAATTCATGCGCGCCGAAACGCACATCAGGATCAACAAAGGCGTGCTCGTGATCGTGCTGTTCGCGACGTTTCTCGACGACAGCGGCAGATCGAACTATCTGAACCGGGAATTCTTTTACGCGCAGGGATGACACGGCTTGGCGTTTCTGTCAACGAAAACAGGGCAGTTCACTTATTTCTCAATGCAGTTGGGCAAACGCGACTGGCATGGGAAATACGTGCTCGACTTCGGCGGCAACATCGGCAACATGCTGCGCGATCCGAATTCGACGATCGACGAGGATCGCTACTGGTGCATCGACGTCGTGCAGGAGTCGATCGACAGCGGACGAGCGGCGTTCCCGCGGGCGCACTGGGTCTTTTACGATCGATACAGTTTCTTTTTTAATCCGCAGGGAGTTTCGCACGCGAGCCTTCCCGCGATTTCGCAGTCGTTTGATTACATCGTCGCCTATTCGGTGTTTACGAACACGTCGCGCACGGACATGCTCGACCTGGTGGAACAATTGTCGGATCGCTTGATTGAAGGTGGTGCGTTCGCGTTTACGTTCATCGATCCGCACTACTTTTCGTGGCCCGGTCGCTACGACGGCAACAATCTTCGCTGGCGACTCGAACGCGAGATCTTTCTCGAGAAGGAGAAGGGAAACACGTTGGAGATCGACGTCGATGACTTGTGCCAGCGTGCACGCGGCGCGCCATGGTTCGTGTTGGTCAACGGCGAGGATCTTTATCTCGAAACCGACAAGACGCGCGTCTATGAGCCCGAGCGACAGCGGACTTATCATACGTTCTATTCAGTGGAGTACATGAAATCGTTGTTTCCGCGGGCGACGATTCTGCCGCCGGTGAACGACGAGATGCAGCACTGTTGTGTGATACGAGGTTCTTAAATCGTGAATTTTGTGCGACTCGCGCCAGACCAACAAAAAACCTTCGAGGACGATGGCTTTCTCGTAGTGCGCAGCGCGCTCGACCCACAGACAGTGGCTAATCTCATCGAAGAATCCGATCGCCTCGCCGGTGCCTTTCTTCATAAACCCGAGATCTCCGGCAAACCGGAGTACAACCATCTCGATCTGCGTCGCGGGTTGCTCAAAGAAAGAGCCCTGCTGGCGCTCGTCTCGAACTCGACTACCGTGCCGCTTGTGATCCAATTGTTGAGCCCGAACATCCATCTGCACTCGACGACGGTCATCTACAAACGTCCGGAAAGTTCGGACGATCCGCCGTTCCGTCGCGGGTGGCATCGCGACATTCGCATTCCGAAGGATCTGGGCCACGAACAGTTGCCACTCGTCGGCATCAAGGTCTGTTACTGCTTGACGGACTTTCAGCAGCCGAACTGTGGGATGACGTTGATGGCCCGCGGATCACATCGTCTGCCCGGGCCTTTGAATATTCCGAAAGGCGAGGTGGATCCGATCGACGTCGAGGTGTGCGATCTCCAGCTCAATGCGGGTGACGCTTTGTTTTTCGAGAACCGCACCTACCACACCGCCGCGCCGAACCGGAGCGAGCGGGTTTCGAAGGTAGTCATTTACGGTTACGCGTATCGCTGGATGAAGCCCGAGGTCTATCTCGAGAACGTAGACGAGCAACAGTTAATCGCGATGGATCCGATCACGCGTCAATTGCTTGGCGGTTATCGTGACGTCGATACGGTGCCGTGGGCCATTGAGCGTTGGGCCAAGCGCCACGGAGTCGTGCGTGACGCAGTGCCATGGACGATTGAGGTATGAACGGGAGAAGCTGATGTCGCTTCATGATGATGCACGAATGACCAATAGCGCGAAACGTCTCTTCGCCAGCGGCCGTTCATTCTCATGGAACCTCGTGTCGACGAGGCTGACGCAGTTTCCGTACTTCGACGAACTGCTTGGCCGTCCGGCTTGGAAAGGTCGCAAGATCCTCGATTTTGGCGGGAATGTCGGCACGTTTCTCGCCAGCGCGGGCGACAAAATCAACCATGAAGACTACTGGTGCATCGACATCAATCCGGCGGTTGTCGAACAGGGACGCCTGACATATCCGCGCGCGCACTTCGTGCATTTCAATCGCTACAGCCCGCAATACAATCCGTATGGCAAGCGAAACCAACCGATACCCGATTGCGGCGTGAAGTTTGACATCATTCTTGCATTTTCAGTTTTCACGCACGTCGATAAAAAGGAAATGATCGACTCCGTGAGCGCGTTGCGACGCATGCTCGCGCCGGACGGCGTGTTGGCGTTTACGTTTTTCGATCCGCGTTTCGATCGGTCGTTCTCCGATCCCAGATTGCGGCGAGGATCGACAGCGCTCCGCAACCTTGGACCACGGGGGCAGCTCGAAATCGTGAAGCGCGCGCGCTGGTTTGTCGTGATTGACGACACGTTGTACGTGGAACCCGACGATGCGTTGCACCATCAAACGCGCGCCGGCAGACCGCACGAGCAGTATTGCTCGTTTTTCACTGCAGACATCATGAAGTCGTTGTTTCCCGGCGCGACGATCCAAGCGCCGGTGTGCCGCGAGTGGCAACACTGCTGCATTCTAAAAAATCAATGAGCTTGAGATTTCACTGGATGCTTCCGAAGGGCGGCGAGGTCGCGTTGAACGGCGGGCAGACGCCGCGCGAAGCCGCGCGCTATCGCATCGAGTCGATGCGTGCAGAGTCGCCTGCGCCGCGGCCGGACGTTGCCGGCTGGACGCATTTTGCGCGGCAGGCGGAAGAAGCGGGAATCGAAGGAGTGCTGATTTCGTTCAGCCGTTACGAACCGGATCCGTTTGTCGTGGCGTGCGCGTTGGGCCAGACGGTGAAGAAACTCAAGTTCATCATCGCGTATCGCTCGGGCTTGATGCAGCCTACAACGTTCGTGCAGCAGATGAACACTGTATCAGCGCTTACCCAGGGTCGCGTTTCTTTCAACATCGTCGCCGGCAGCTCGAGTCAGGAGCAACATGGCTACGGCGATTTTCTTTCACACGACGATCGTTACGAGCGCGCGGAGGAGTTTCTTGCCGTGTGCAATGCGTTTTGGAGGAACAAGGGCAATGGCAACGGCGATGTTGACTTCGCAGGCAAGTACTATCGCGTCGAACAGGGAAAACTAGCGACGCCTTTCGTATCGCCCGATCGAGAGTCGCCGGAGATCTATGTTTCGGGTCACTCGGAACCCTCGGAGCAACTGGCTTACTCGCAAGGAACGTGCTGGCTGCGAGTTGCGGAAGATCCTGCGAAGATCGCGCCGGTGGTTGCTCGTGCGCGAGCCCGCGGAGTCGGAGTCTGTTTGAGGCTGTGTTTGCTGTGTAGGTCGACGCGTGAAGAGGCGATCGAAGTTGCGCGGAGCTTGTTGCCGGATGACAGTGCGGAAAGTACCGTCACGCTGAAAGATGATTCGCAGATGTATCGCGAAGGCGGGCAAATGACCAATGGCCATTGGCTGAATCGGTCGCTTTGGACCGGGCTCGTTCCGCACTACGGGCCGGTATGGACCACGTTGCTCGGCTCGCCGCAGGATCTTGCCGATGCGTTTCTCGAATACGAACGAATTGGTGTGACCGAGTTCATTATCTCCGGTTGGCCCGAGGTCGATACTGTCAACGTCTTCGGACGTGAAGTGCTGCCGCGCATAAGACGACAATGAACCTCAGATTTCACTGGATGTTTCCGAAGGGCGGCGAGGTCGGTATGAAGACCGCGCAGGAGACATCGCGCGTCGCGACCACGAAGACCGGTTCGGCGGCGGCGTTGCCGGATATGGACGGTTGGGTGCGTTTCGCGCGTTGCGCGGAGGAAGCGGGAATCGAGTCGGTGTTGCTGTCGTTCAGTCGCTACGAGCCGGATACGATCTTCATTGCGTGCGCGGTGGGCCAGGCGACCAAGAAACTCAAATTCATTGTTGCGTATCGACTCGGTCTGATGCAGCCCACCACGTTCGTGCAACAGATCAACACATTGTCGGGGGTGATTAATGGACGTGTGAGTCTGAACATCGTCGCGGGCAGTTCGATGGTGGAACAGCGCGGGTACGGCGACTTTCTCGAGCATGACGAACGATACGCGCGGGCCGAGGAGTTTCTCGGCATCTGCCGTTCGTTCTGGTCCAACAACGTCGACGACGTAAACTTCACGGGTAAATATTGTCGTATTGAACACGGACGACTCTTCACCCCATTCATTGCACCGGATCGGACCATGCCGGAGATCTACGTCTCGGGCCATTCGGAACAGGCGCAACATCTCGCGCTGACACAAGGCTCGTGCTGGGTCCGTCTGATCGACACGCCGGAGAACCTGGAACCGCTGGTGGCGCGATTTCGCGAGAACGACGTGGGAGTTTGTTTGCGGCTGTGTGTAGTGTGCCGGCCGACGCGCGAAGCGTCTTTCGCGGCAGCGCGAGCGTTGTTGCCGTCGGAGGAGATCGGTACGCAGGAGCGACGCATTCTTTCCAGCAGTGATTCGAAGACACTCAAAGACGCGCTTACGGCAGCGGATGAAGTGGGTTGGATGAACCGGAATTTGTGGGCCGGGCTGGTGCCGTACTACGGATCCTCAGCGATTACGCTCGTAGGGTCGCCGGAGGATCTCGCACAAGCTTTTCTTGAGTACAAGAAAATCGGCGTGACGCAGTTCATCATCGCGGGTTGGCCCAAGCTGGACGAGATGATGATCTTCGGGCGCGAAGTGATACCGCGCGTGCGCGAGGCGGAACGAAGTCAATGATGAGTCCTTTGGCACACTTCGTTGACCGGTTGCGCAGCGCGCGGGTCGAGCCCGATCCCTTTCCGCATTACGTTCTGGAGCGCGTCTTTCCGGATGATTACTATCGCGAGCTGCTGCGGCACCTGCCGTCGAGCGAGGTCTACGACAACCTGTACGAGGTCACGGATCTGAAGCTGGATCACTTCAGGCACCGGGACCAGCGCGACATGGACCACGGATGGACTGAGCGGCTGCCGGTTGAGTTGCGGCCATTTTGGGATTCGTTTAATGAGTGGTTTTTGAGTGAGGAGCTCGCGCAAGCGGTGATGGAGTCGTTTGGTGAGTCGTTGCCGTTGCCCCCTCGGCCGGCGGTGTCGGTCGAGTCGCAATTCATTCGGCATCGGGCGGGTTACTTTCTTGGACCACACTCGGATCTGTACACCAAGCTCGTCGTGCTGCTGCTTTATCTCGCGCCTGACGACAACGCCGAACACCTCGGAACGTCGCTTTATCGTCCGAAGCAGGCGGGCTTCAGTTGTCCAAGCAGCAAGCATTACGCGTTTGAAGATTTCGTGCGGGTGAAGACGGCGCCTTACAGGGCGAACTCGCTGCTCGCGTTTGTGCGTTCGGATATTTCGTTTCATGGTTTGGAGCCGTTGTCGGAACGCGACGTCGCGACGACAGCGGGGCGCGATGTGATTCAGTACGTGATACACGACAAGGCAAAGCGCGAAGCGCAGCTTACGGCGCGTCGAGCGGCGACGCAGGAGGCGAACGCATGAGTGCGCGCCGCGTTTTGTTTGTGTGTCGCGCGCTGGCCGGCGAGGCATTGCGCTGCGCACGAGCGATTCAGGAGCTTGACGACGTTACATTGCTAACGATCTGTGTAGAAGATGTTGATGATGTAGCGGGGTTGATCGAAGCTGTCAGAAGTCTCGGTGGTGTTAACAGAATCGTCACCGCCCAGGAGACTTTGCTCTTGGCGGTCGCTGCCGCAAACGAGGCCCTCGACTTGGACGCGATGACTCTGGAAGTCGTCGCGCGCACGCTCGATAAATCAAAACTCAAATCAACACTGCGACGGGCAGGAGTCACGACTCCGCGCGATCAGGTCATCGAACGCGCCGACGATGCGCGACGGTTTGTTGACGAAGTCGGGTTTCCGATCGTGCTCAAGCCATTAAACGGTAGTGGTGCGCTCACCACTTTCCGTATCACAACCGAAGAGCAACTCGCACGGATTCTCAAACTGATTCAGCCGCCGGTTATCGCAGAGACCTACGTGGATGGTGAGGAGCTTTGCTTCGACACTGTGACCATCGCCAACGAACCGCAGTGCTATTCAGTCTGCTGTTACGACCCGCCGATTATCGATGCTTTGGAAACCTCTGCAACCCGCTGGCGCTGCGTGATGCCACACGATCTAACTCCCTACAAACCATTGATCGATCAAGGGTTAACTGCTGTCAGGGCGTTACAGGTCGGTAACGCGATGACGCACATGGAAGGGTTTATCGACGCCTCAGGACGACCGGCAGGCTTCGTCGACGCGACTCTCCGGCCGGCCGGCGCGCGCATCGGTCCGATGTTCGGCTTTGCCCATGACGTCGATCCTTATCGCGTATGGGCCAGGGTAGCAGTCGACGACGCCTTCGATGGACCACTCGAACGCAAGTACGCAGTCGGCACCATTTTTCTTCGCGATCCGGGCTCCGGTTCCGTGGAAATCGTCGACGGCATCGAAACCGTGACGGGCGAACTCAACAGCATGATCGTCGAAGCGCGCTGGCCCAAGATCCGTGGCTCGAAGTCGGCCACCTACACTGGCGACGGATTTATCACCGTTCGCCACGCGGAGACATCCGTGGTCCAGGACGCGCTCGACTTCATCGATCGGACAATTCGCATTACCTACAGCAGTTCACAGCCAACCGAAACTGGTTGGAGCGAACGAATGGACAACTTTCGAGAACTCAACAAGCCGGCCTGGGATTTTGAGGTCGTAAAGTAAGAGGTAATCGTGACAGCACAAGCACCCCGAGCCTTCAATCGCGAGATGTACCACGACCATCCGGAGAACGTCTTCTATGGCACTGACGATGGCTGCCAGGATGGTTCCTTCGGCGAGTTTGCCGAGATCAAGGCGCACTACGACAACGTCGATCCGGAGCGACACAAAGACATTCACATGATCAGCGTAGTCGGTGGTCTATACGGTCTCAATCTCATCCCGCTCTGGCGTCCCACGCGGTTGACGATCTTCGACATCAATCCCACCGCCGTAACCTATTTCAACATCATCCGCCGCGTCTTCATCA
>Ga0111538_10002366_pt1 | contig 26550 bp, 21 predicted proteins | sample SoiMethybrSBSTD1_FD_79669 | JGI IMG/M metagenome (GOLD analysis project Ga0111538, IMG submission 79669) | Bulk soil microbial communities from a Populus tree surrounding site in Tennessee, USA - Soil MetaG P. TD hybrid SBSTD1 (version 2)... | ecosystem: Environmental > Terrestrial > Soil >...
ACCACGCCGTCCACCACCACGAAGACCACCTTGTCGAGCTTGCTCTTGCCGGCTACCGGTGGCTCGCCCGCCGGCTTCGCCGGCGCGGACGGCGCCGGCGGCTTGCCGACCGGAGTCAGGGCCGGCCCGGCCGGCCGCACGGTGACCGCCTGGATGGGCACCGCCACCACGTCCGGGTGGGTCTCGGTCGAGATGGTGACCTGCGCGCTCATCCCCGACAGGGCGCGCGGCGGCTCCTCGTCGAGCGCCACCCAGACGGGAAAGCTGGTCACCTCGTTCTCGGTGCCCGCGTTCTTGACGATGGCGTCGCGGCCGGCGTCGATGACCTTGCCGGTGAACACGCGGTCGCCGAAGGCATCGATCTCGATGGTCGCCGACTCGCCCGGCATGATGAAGATGACGTCCTGCTCGCCGACCTCGAGCCTGACGTCCACCTCGCCGAGCGAGCCGAGCGTGAGGATGACGTCCTCGGCGAAGTCGCTGCCGCGGACCCGCTCGCCGACCCGGTGGTTGACCGCCAGCACGGTGCCGCCGACCGGCGCGGTCAGGGTGGCCCAGCCGAGCGCCGACTGCGCCTCCGACAGCCCGGCGCGCGCCATCTTGGCCCGGCTCTCCGCCGCGGCGCGCTCCGAGTCGGCCAGCGCGCGGGCCGAGCGCGCCTTGGCCAGCTCCGACTCGCTCGCCACCTGGCTCTTGGCGAGCTGCTCGGACCGCTTCTCCTCGCTCGCCAGGTAATCGGCGTTGGCGCGCGCACGCGCGACGTCGGCCTCGGCCGAGCGGACCTGCGCCTGCTGCTGCTGGAACTGGGCCCGGTAGCGCGAGGTGTCGATCTGGCCGATGACCTGCCCCTTCTCGACGGTGGAGCCGATGCCGACCTTGAGATCGAGGAGGACGCCGGTGATGTTGGACGAGACGTTCACCTTGCGCTCCGGCTCCAGCTTGCCGGCGCCGCTCACCGTGCGGGTGATGGACGTCTTCGCCGCCGTCGCCGTATGCACCTCGACCAGCGGCGCCGAGCGGGGTTTCAGGCTCGAGAGCGCGACCATCGCGACCACGGCGATGATCAGCGCGGCGAAGATCCAGCGCACGATCGTCATGGGGCACCCAGCGAGGTGAGGAGAAGCAGGAAGACGACATAGGCGGCCGAGACGGCGATGAAGCTGCGCGTCCGGCCGATGCCGGCGGCGGCGGCCAGGCCGAAGCCGCACAGGACGACGGACCAGAGCGAGAAGACGTCGGCGCCGGAGGCCAGGCGCGCGAGGAGCGGGCTGTCCGGCGGCACCGGCAGGCCGGCGGCCACCAGCTGGCCGAGGTCGCCGGGCGAGACCGCCTCCTGCCGCCAGGCGGCGGCCGCCTCGATGAGCGAACGGGCCGCCCAGGGCAGCGCGCCGACCGCGGCGGCGGCCATCGCCCGCTCGAAGGTCGGCTTGCCCCCGACGTAGCGGCCGAGGAGGAACAGAGCGACGGCGAGCCCGACGATCCACGCGGGGGTGCCCAGGCCGGCGCCGAGCCAGGTCTTCACCTGGACGATCGCGGTCTGCTTGTCGATCTCGTCGGCGATGTCCTGGTCGGTCTTGTCCTCGCCGGGCGGCTCGGCGCCGGGCCCCGGCGGAGGGGCGCCGGGACCGCCGGGCGGCGGTTCCTTGGCGCTCTCGGCCCGCACGGCCGGCGCCATGTCGATGCGGGCGGAGACGGCGGCGGCGGCCAGGAGCGCAGCCGCGATCGCGATCGCCAGCGACAGGCGAGCGCGCCCGGCCGACACCAGGGCCGGGACGCCGCGGTCCGGGATCAGGAGGGCGCGCAGCTGCGCCAGAACGGCGGTGGCGGCACGCCGGAGGCGCCGACCGGTGTCCGGGCGCGCAGGCCCGAATGCCTCTTCCGGTTCCCTCACGAGGCGGCAAGGATAGCGCGGTTCAGGCCGTGCGCCTGCGCGCCTTCCACACCTGCTCGCTCGGCCACTGCCGGGCCCAGTCGAGGGTCACGAACGGATACCGGGTGGTCGCGTCCTCCGGCGGTTGAATCTCGACCAGGTCGAGGACCTCGAAGCCGCTGGCGCGAAGCAGGCGGATCCACTCGCCGTGACCGATATGGAACTCGACCGCCTGGGTGTCGGGCCATTCGAAGCGATGCATGCCGAAGTAGGGGCGCAGGAGATGCGCGCTCGCCGATTCGCTCTCGAGCTCCTGCATGGCGAGCATCAGGATGGCGCCGTTCTGCAGGAAGACCAGCTGGCCGCCGGGGCGCAAGACCCGCGCCGCCTCCGGGATCCAGCGATAGGGGTCACACCAGATCGCCGCGCCGTACTCGGAGATGGCGAGATCGAAGCGGGCGTCCGGCAGGGGCAGCGCCTCGGCGTCGGCCTGGATGAGCGGGAATTCGAGCCCGTGCTCGCGCTGCAGGCGGCGCGCGGTGGCGAGCTGGGCCGGCGAGTTGTCGACGCCGACCGGGCGGGCGCCGCGCCGCGCCAGCCAGGCGGAGACATAGGCGGTGCCGCAGCCGAGCTCGATCGCGTCGGCGCCGGCGAGGTCGGCGGGCAAGAGGCCGAGGCGCGACTCCGGCACGCTCCAGATGCCCCAGGTCGGCTCGGCGGCCGCCCAGTTCTTCTCGCCGGCCGCGACGTAGTCGGGTGCGTAGCCGTTCCAGGCCTCCCGGTTGCGGCGCACGTGGTCCATGCCGAAAAAAATAAACGCGCCCCCAAACGGAGAGGCGCGTCGGCAACAGCTGACTGCGGCGAAAGACGAGCAGCGAGGGGAGGAGGGATTCGGGGTACGTCCGTCGGCCGGTCTGCGTGTCGCTCTGCAATCTCTTCTTTGCACCGGGCGGGCCAGGTCGGCCGTCACGTCGTTCGGCCCACTTGCATGGCCGGGAGCGGAGAAACGGCAGCTGGAGTGACCGCTTCGCGAGTTTCCAGTGGCTACTCCAGACCCGAGCGCACGGCAGTTGCGGCGGAATCTCCGCACCCGATCGCGCACGTGCGAGTCAGCCGCCGGTGACCTCGAAGCGGGTCACTGCGTCCCTGGTGAGCGGAAGCTCGAAGCTGACCCGGTCGCCCTCGCGCGTGAACGCCACCTCGGTCTCGTTCACCGTCACCACCACGCTGCCACCGGTGAGGCCGCTCGGCAGCGCAACGTCGAGGATCACGCTGCCGCCGGCCGATGGCTCGATCGCCCCGCCGAGCGAGCGCCGGCTTCCGGTCAGGTGCAGGCGCGGTGCGATCAGCGCGAACGTCTCTCCGGGAACCCGCGGCGTGATGCGCAGGCGGCTGCCGGCGCCGGAGATGCCGACCAGCGCCATCACCGAGCGCAGCGTGGCGGCCGGGACGTGGGACGAGAGAGCGGGCAGCATGGCGACGGCCGGATCGAGCCGCACGTCGGGTCCGCCCGGCAGGTCGAGGTCGGGTCCACCGAAAGAGCGCGGGCCGGTCCAGATGCCGCACCACAGGTCGGGATACACCGCGGCCCGGTTGGCCAGGCTGTGCAGCCAGAAGCTCGCCCAGCCGCGTTCCGGGCTGCGCTGCGCCTCGGCCTCGGTGAGCCAGGCGCCGGTGGCCGGACGCACTCCACCGCTGCCGGGCGCGCTGCCGAGCGCGCCGGCCGAGGTCCCGAGCCGCTCGGCGACGAGATCGAGCAGGGCGTCGCGCTGGCTGCCGGTGACCGCGCCGGCCAGGATCGGGAACAGCTGCGGCTCGAGGAACATGACGTCGGCCGCCAGCGGCTCGCCGCCGCCGGCGAAGCCGCGCTCGACGAACGACCCGTTCCAGCCCTGCTCGAGCAGGAGCGCCCGCTGCTGGTCGGCCACCGCCCGGTAGCCGGCCGCCAGCTCGGCGTCGCGCGCCTCGATCAGGTCGGCGACCAGCGGGAAGCCGAGCACCGCGGCGCCGGCGTTGTAGAGCGAGGAGACGCCGTCGCCGCCCTCCCCGGCCAGCGCCAGCGCGTCGTCGGCGGAGTCGCTGGCGCCCATCGCGACGAACCCGCGCGCGCCGGTGCCGAGGTCCTCCTCGGCGTAGGCCAGCGCGCCGGCCAGATGGGCCAGCACGGTGTCGTTCTCGCCGGTCGAGCGCGGCCAGTAGGGCGCGTCGGAGTCGAGGAAGGCCAGGTCGCGGGTGACCGCCGCGTAGCGCGCCACCGCCGCCGGCAGGAGGAAGTAGGCGTCGGTCCGCCGGTCGGGCGAGGCGGCCATCGCCGCACCGACCCCGGTGACCGCGTACGGCAGGCGCCATGGATCGGCGGCGCTCTTGCCCTCCTGCGCCGACAGCGCGTAGCGGAGCGTGTCGCGGGCCAGCGCCGGGTCGACCAGCAGCATCGACTCGGCGAGCAGAGCCAGGTCGCCGAGCCCGCCCTCGAGCCCGCGGACGAAGCGCTGGGCGCCGCCGGGGCCGAGCACGCGCGCGCCGCTGTACTCGTCGTAGACGGCGGCCGCCTGGGCCGCATAGGACGACCACGCCACCTCGCGCTGCATGGCGCCGGCGTGGTCGGCGCCGTCGACCGCCAGCCAGACCAGACGGTCGCGCCAGGAGGTGGCCGACTGGGACGACAGCTCGCCGTGCTGAGCGCGCAGGACCGCCAGGTCGACGGCGACGTCGTGATCGATCGGCGCGTAGCCGAAGGCGAAGCGGCGGACCACCGGGGCCTCGACCGGCACCTGGACGGCGATCCGCATCGCCATCAACGCGTGCTGATCGGCGCCGTCCAGCACCTCGTCGCGCGAGGAACCATCACCGGCACCGGCCAGCGCGGCCGGGGGCGCCCGGTCGGCCGCCGAGTCCCAGAGCTCGCCGTCGCGCAGCCAGACCGCGTCGGGCGGCTCCGCCGAGTCGATCGGCGCCAGGTAGATCGGGTCGACGAACCAGTCGACCTCGGAGACGTCGTCGCGCCCCATGACGTCGGCCGGCAGCGAGCGGGCGGTGGTGTCGAGGCGCACCGTGCGCTGCTCCTCGGAGTAGCTGGCGGTCTGCTCGAACGCGTCCATCAGCGCGCGCCGGCGCCGCACCACGTCGTGCCAGGCGTCGCGGTCCGCCAGGTCGGTGGTCTCTTCCGGCGTCAGCTCCTGGACGTTGACATCCCAGAGCTCGACCAGGCCGACCTCCCGGTACTGTTCGGTGAGGTTCTCGATGGTCACCTCCGAGACCAGCGCGCGCGCCTCGACGTCCGGCGCCATCACGCGCCGGGTGACCACCAGGTCGTCGAACGTCGTCACCGTCTCGACGTAGCCGACTCCGAAGCGCCGCGTCTGCCGGCGGATGGCCTCGCCGACCGGCATGTCGTCGAAGCGGGTCGAGCGCACCTCGCCGTCCACCACCAGGTAATTGAAGCCGCCGCCTACCTGGAGCGGGAAGTCGCCGTCGTCCGGGTCGCGCCAGCTCTCGACCTTGTTCAGCCATTTCGGCCCGCGGTCCTGCGAATAGAGCTCGACCGCACCGGAGGCGTGGGCGACCGCCACGGTGCCGCGCCCGTTGCCCACCAGGTGGACCGGGCCATGGCGCTCGCCGGTCACCTCCGACTCGAGATAGCCGGCCGGATCGCACCGGTGCTCGACCGTCAGGTCGTAGGCCGGCAGCCCGTCCGCGTCCACCGCCCACACTCCGGCGTGACCCGATCCCTCGAGGCAGCTCGCCAGCACGTCCGGCTGCGAGAGATCGACTGCGACGCACGCGCTCGCGTCGTCGCGCGCCGGCGGGGTGAACCCCTCGCACAGCGCCGTGTAATCGACCCCGCCGTCACCATCCCCCGACGAACCGCACGCCCCGCCCCATACGATGAGGAGGACGGCGCCCGTGACCCGCCTCACAGTCCGCATGAAGGCGGGTTGTACAACGCTCGAATCGCATTCCGGCGGGAAAACGTGGCGCAACGCACACGGCGAGAACGCAACGGTTTCGCGGAGGTTGCACCGCGCCGTGGGTCAGCAGTCCGGGTCGCGCCCGTCGATGAGGCCGTCGCAGTCGTCGTCGACGCCGTCTGCGCAGTCGGTCTCGGCGGCGCGGCAGGCCCAGGGCTCGGTGCGCAGGAGCTCGGCGACCTGGTCGCCCGAGACCCAGAACATGCGCCTCCGGGTCCCGCTGATCGCGGTGATCGGCCCGCCGTCCACCACCATCGGCGCCCAGTGCGCTCCGTCGTAGTGAACGGCCATGGCGTTGCCCTCGGTGTCGCCACCGGCGAAGAACACATCGTCGGGGGCCAGCGCCAGGACCCGCACGGCGATGCCGTAGTAGGGAGTGACGACGGTGGGTGTCAGCCGCTCCCAGTTGCTGCCGTCGAAGTGGTGGATGACGGCAGCCGGCGCTCCGATGGAGTCGTAGGAGCTGACGAACACGTGGCCGCCGGCCCCGTCCATGGCGCGGACCAGCAGGCCGTCGGGCAGGCGGAGCGACTCGGTCCACGTGTCGCCATCGTAGTGAAGGACGCGGCCCGCGCTTCCCACCTGGTGCACCGAGGCAAACACATCCTGCCCAGAGGTGCCGACGATCCCGTTGATCGGACCCGATACCGGCACGTCCATGTCCGTCCAGGAGTCGCCGTCGTAGTGGAGGATGTTTCCGTCGACGCCGCCGGCGAACACGTCGGTCGGGCCGGCGCCCCAGACGGTCTGCAGGTTACAGGGACAGGAGGCGGCGCCGCAGGTGCAGTCGGCGGTGGTCTGGCTCCAGCCGCCGCCGCCGCCGCGGTGGAGGATGGTCTCGCCGCCGACGGCGAACACCTGTCCGCCGCCCGACCAGGCGTCGTTCATCGGCTCCGGGGCAGGTGATGCGGAGCTCGCCCAGCGCTCGCCGTTCCAGCGGTGGAGCTGCACGCTGGAGAAGGCCCAGACGTCGTGGGGGTCCTGCGCTGCGATCGCGAAGACCGCGGGCCCCGGCGCCGGCGTGCCGGTCCAGCCCGCCCCGGTGTAGCGCCAGACGCCGGTGAAGCTCGAGGCGTAGACGTTTCCCGGCGACGAGCCGCCGACCGCGCGCATGTAGATCGGGGTCGGCGAGGCCAGGCGGGTCCAGGCGATCCCGTCCCAGTGCATGAAGACGCCCTGCCAGCCGACCGCGAACACGTCGTCCGGGCCGGAGCCCCACATGTCGAAGATCTCTCCGATGCTGTCGTCGGGGCCGACGTCATCGTCGCCCACGCAGGGGACCTTCTGCCATGCATCGCCGTTCCAGTGGCGCAGATCGCAGGTCGTGCCGGCTCCGCCGCCTGCCCACACGTCGCGCGGCCCGCTGCCCCAGAGCGAGCCGAGCGGGCTGGGCAGCCCGGTCTCGACCCGTGTCCAGCCGCCACTGGCACCGCGGTGCAGGATCTCGCTGGTCCCGACGGCGTACACGTCGCCGGCCGCGACGCCCCAGACGTCGAAGAGCGGCAGATCGGTGGGCGAGGTCGCCGAGCTCCACTCGGTGCCGTCGAAGTGGATGATGGCGCCCGCATCGCCCACCGCCCAGACGTCGTCGGCGGCGGCACCCCAGACCGCGCGCAGGTTCTCGCCGGTCGGCGGGGTCACGGGCGTCCAGTCGGTGCCGTCGAAGTGGAGGAGGGTCGCGCCCTCGCCGACCACCCAGACGTCGTGCGGCCCGGTGCCCCAGACGTCGAGCAAGAGCGCCTCGCTGCCCGACTGCATGGTGGACCAGGCGCCGCCGTCGAAGTGGAGGATCATCCCGCCAGGACCGACCGCGAACACCGCGTCGCTGGCGGCCGCCCAGATGGCGTAGGGCTCGCCGTCGGCCACGTGCTCCCAGTCGAGATGGCGGCAGGCCGAGAAGCCGGGGGTGCAGAAGAGAGTGCAGCCGAGCGCGCCGACGTCGAAGCCGAAGTCGACGCAGGCGGCGCCGTCGGGCGCCTCGCCGTCGCAGAACTCGTTGAGGGAGTGAACCTCGCCGTCGTTGCAGAAGCCCTTGCAGTCGCTGACGTCGTAGCGGCAGTCGTCGCGGCACTTGAGCCCTGGCGCGAAGTAGAAGTCGAGGCCGGTGCAATCGCCGGCGGCTCCGAGGTCGGGCCCGTCGCAGTCCTCGCCGCCCATCGCCAGGTGGTCGCCGCACCCTTGCGGGGTGCAGAACTCGTCGAGGCAGCGACCCGGGTCATGCCCGCCGATCAGGCACTCCATTCCGTCGTCCACGCCGACGCAGGTCTCCAGCTGATCGGGGACCACGCAGCCGTGCACCGGGTCGCAGATCCGCCCCGCGGGGCAGACACGACCGTCGGGGCAGGTGGTGGCGCCTGCCTCGAGACAGCCGGCGAGCCCGCCGAGGAGCACGATCTCGATGAGGAATCCGAGCTCGAACGCCGACGCCCCGGTACGCCGTCCCGCCACGATTCATCATACGCCATCGGGGCGCCGGCGCGGACCGTGCTCGATGTCGCGATCGACGGCTCCGCCATGGCCGAGTAGGATCGCGGCATGTGGATCGGGATCGCGCTGTTCGATGGGGCCGAGGAGCTCGACTTCGTCGGACCGTGGGAGGTGCTGTCCGGCTGGGCAAAGACCTGGCCGGAGGACGGCGTCGAGGCGTTCACCGTGGCGCGCACGACCGCCGTCCTGCAGTGCGCCAAGGGCCTGCGCGTCATTCCCGACGTCGACTGGACGAGCGCGCCGCCGCTCGACGTCCTCGTCTACCCGGGCGGAAAGGGGACCCGCCGCGACCTGGCCGACCCCGTGGTCCTCGACTGGGTCCGCTCCATCGCGCAGCGGGGAACTCTCATGACCAGCGTCTGCACCGGTTCCCTGGTCTACGCCGCCGCCGGCCTCCTGCAGGGCCGCCCCGCAACGACCCACTGGAGCGCCATGGCCCGCCTCGGTGAGCTCGACCGGTCGATCCAGCTCAGACCCGACGATCGCTTCGTCGACGACGGCAGCATCATCACCGCTGCCGGCGTCTCGGCCGGCATCGACATGGCACTTCACCTCGTCGCCCGCCTTCACTCTGCCGACCGCGCACGCTCCATCCGCCGCGCCATCCAGTACGACCCTGCGCCGCCGGCGTGACCGCCCCCGACTCCGACCCCGATCCCGACTCCGATCCCGATCCCGATCCCGACTCCGATCCCGATCCCGATCCCGATCCCGGAGCGGGGCCTCGCTCCGCGGCGACCTCGTCAACGCGGAAGGCTCGCGTTTTCGTTGTTCGTCACCCTTGCTCGCCGACGTCGCACCGGACCGCGCTAACTAACGAATCGACGAATCGCGTAGGGCGCTGGCACGGTCCGTGCGCCGGCGGCGAGCGGCGGGCGATGACGAACAACGAAAACGCTTCGCCCAGCTTCCACGTGTACGAAGTCGCCAAGGAGCTCGCACGAGCCGGCCGCCCCTTGATCGAGCGGATCGCGAGGTTCGATCGGTCCCTGGCGGATCAGATGCGGCGGGCGATGAGCTCGGTGATTCTGAACGTCCGGGAGGGGAACCGGCGGGCCGGACGAGACCGGCTCCACTCGTTCAGGATTGCCGCGGGCAGTGCAGACGAGGTCGCGGGCGCCCTCGACGTCGCCGAGGTGATGGGCTACCTCGGTCGCGACGACATCGCAGGGCCGCTGGTCCTCGCCGACCGCGTCCTCGCCATGCTCTACCGGCTCGTGCATCCGCGCCGGTGAGGCGCGCGGCGCTCACCGGCGCCGCGCCGTCGCGCCGCGTACCAGCCCGCCGACCAGCGCCGCGGACCGTGCGGCCAGCGCCCGCGCCGCCTCGAGCTCGACGGCCGGCGACAGTGCCTGCGCCCCGGCCGCGTCCAGCGCGGCGCCGACCTCGTCGGCGCTGCCCAGCGCGATGACGTAGTGGCGCCGCTTGCTGCCCGAGCCCGCCGGCTGCGCTGCGCCCTCGCCGAGGTTGAGCACCACGCTCTCGGCCGCGTCGAGCGCCTGCGCCCGCAAGCCGGCCCGCCCGTACCAGCCGGCGCTGAGCCGCTTGACCTCGGCGAGGACCTCGCGCGCGACTCGATAGGCGAGGAGCCGCTCGGCCGGGAAGAAGGGAACGGAGGGACTGGCGAAGGTTTCCGAGTCGGTTTTTTTCATCTCGCAATCGGGCGCCCGAGAGCGCAAGCGGTGTGCCGGCGCCTCCTGAGCACCGAGCGCCGCCTCGCGCCGGCGCACCGGTTGCGCGACGGGCGCCGCGGGATGAAAAAAACCGGCGAGGAAACCGAGCCGCCCCCTCCCCCTCCCTCCGGGCCGGCATCCACGCCACCGCGAGCGAACAAGGGCGCGCGCGTCAGATTCGATCCGCCACAGTGCCCCATCGCGATCCGATCCCGATCCCGACCCCGACCCCGACCCCGACCCCGACCCCGATCCCGATCCCGATCCCGACTCCGATCCCGATCCCGACTCCGATCCCGGAGCCGGGCCTCGTAGGCAGACTCGATGAATCCGGCAGAGTTCTGGTGCATGCGCTGCAACGTGCTTCCCGGAGGGCCGGACAAGGCGTCCGGCAGGTCGGACACGGCGTCCGGATGACCGGACGCCACTCGCCTGGTTACGGCATCTTGTCAGTGGTTCACGTCCTGCAACTCGCGAGCTGCTAGCATGGCGAACCCGCCGATGAACGATGGCGCACGACCGGTGACGCGGGACGAGCTACGCGAGGAGCTCGCGCGCTACCCGACCCGCGAGGACCTGAGAGAGGAGCTCGCGCGCTACCCGACCCGCGAGGAGCTGAAAGAGGAGCTCGCGCGCTTCGTGACGCGTGAAGACGTCGGGCTGTGGATGCAGACGATCGCCCAGCAGCACCAGGTTCTGGTCTCGGAGATTCGTGCGTCGCACGATGTGCTCCTGCGCGCGATCGGCCGCGCGGCGCGGGTCGCCGCCGAGGAGCACCGCCGCGAGCTCGGCGTGCTCGACGATCGCTACCGCGACCTGCCCGGACGTGTCACCGCGCTCGAGCAGGGCCTCGACGCCCACCGAGGGGACGCCGCCCTCCACTCGCTTCGTCCGGGGCGACGGCCGCGGCGACCGACGCGCTGAGCAACTCCGCGCCACGACTGCCGCGTCCATCGCCGGAACCTCAACGCGATTCGCTCACCGGCGAGCGAGGTGGCGATGGTAGGGTGGATCGATGCGGGCGTGGATGGTGGCAGTGGTGGCGATGAGCTGCTCCCCCGCGGGCTCCCGCCCGGCCCCGGCCCCGGCTGCTCGCTCGCCGGGCGCAGCAAAGGGAGCGATGGTCGTTCGCAAGGAGTCGCCAGCGGGCGCGAACGAAGCGGTGCGAGCACCGGTCGGTCCCGAGGGATCGGTCGGTCGAGGGAGCGCCGTGTACTTCTGGGAGAGCTGGTGGTGCACGCATCGGTCGTCGCAGGCCGCGCAGGACTTCTGCGCGCAGGGCCGAGCCGAGTGCGAAGCCAGGCGTGGTCAGCTGCCGACTGGCAGTCCATCCGAGCGCGCCGACTGGACTCCGTGCAGCGAGGTGGCGCGCGTGTACTGCCACGAAGCCCGCCGCAGGGCGAGCCACATCATCGACGCGCGCCGGCCCCTCTGCTACGAGACGGAGGGCGCCTGCTGGCGCTCGTCGCGCTCGTTCTCGCCCGTGGCGGGCTCGGCGACGAACACCGACGCGTCCTCGTGCTTCTCGCTCGGCCGTGATGGAGCAGCCAGACTCCGCCCGGACTGAGTCGGGCCGCGGGCGGAGGAGGGTCGCAGCGGACGCGTCGAGTCAGCTGGCGCGGGCGGCCGGCTTCGAGGCCTCGGCCTTGGCGGCGGAGGTGGCGGCGGCCTTGGGCTCGTCCTTGATGCGCATGGCGTAGAAGGTGCGCCAGACGAAGACGACCGACATGAGGAAGAAGGCGGCGGCCAGGGCGAGGCGGGGCTTCCTGCCCATCTCGATCGCCACCTCGGCGGCCAGGAGGCCGAAGAGGGTGGTGAACTTGATGATCGGGTTCATCGCCACCGACGAGGTGTCCTTGAACGGGTCGCCGACGGTGTCGCCGACCACGGTGGCGTCGTGGAGCTCGGTGCCCTTCTCCTTGAGCTCGGTCTCGACCACCTTCTTGGCGTTGTCCCAGGCGCCGCCGGCGTTGGCCATGAAGATCGCCTGATACAGGCCGACCACCGCGATCGACACCAGGTAGCCGATGAAGAAGAACTCGTCGAGGAAGGCGAACGCCAGGGTCGAGAAGAACACCGTCAGGAAGATGTTGAACATGCCCCTCTGCGCGTACTGCGTGCAGATGGCGACCACCTTCTTCGAGTCCTCGACGTTGGCCTTCTTGATGCCCTCGTCGAGCTTGATGTTGTCCTTGATGAACTCGACCGCGCGGTAGGAACCGGCCACGACCGCCTGGGTGGAGGCGCCGGTGAACCAGTAGATGATGGCGCCGCCCATGATGAGGCCGAGCATGAACATCGGGTTCAGGATCGACAGTGCGCTCAGCACGTCCGCCTCGCCGTACTTCTCCATCAGGGTCAGGATGATCGAGAAGATGAGGCAGGTGGCGCCGACCACCGCGGTGCCGATGAGGACCGGCTTGGCGGTCGCCTTGAAGGTGTTGCCCGCCCCGTCCGCCTCCTCGAGCGCGCTCTTGGCCTTGGTGAACTGCGGCTCGAAGCCGAAGTCCTTCTTGATCTCCGCCTCGATCCCGGGCATCGACTCGATGGTCGACAGCTCGTAGACCGACTGCGCGTTGTCGGTGACCGGGCCGTAGCTGTCCACCGCGATGGTCACCGGCCCCATCCCGAGGAAGCCGAAGGCCACCAGGCCGAAGGCGAACACCGCCGGGTAGTTCATCAGGCCGCCCAGGCCGAGCGTGCTGACGTAGTAAGCGCCGCCCATCAGCGCGGCCATCAGGGTGGCCAGCCAGTAGACGCTGAAGTTGCCCGCCGTCAGGCCGGACAGGATGTTCAGCGAGGCCCCGCCCTTGCGCGACGAGACCAGCACCTCGCGCACGTGCGCCGAGCTGGTCGAGGTGAAGATCTTGACGAACTCCGGGATGAGCGCGCCGGCCAGGGTGCCGCAGGTGATGATGGCGCTGAGCTTCCACCAGAGCGTGGTGTCGCCGTTGAGGTTCGGGATGAGCACCTTGGAGACCGCGAAGGTGACCGCCACCGAGACGAGCGAGGTGAGCCACACCAGCGTGGTCAGCGGGTGCTCGTAGTTCATGTGGTCGGCGTTCTTGTACTTGCCGGCCGCCACCAGGTTGTTGATCCAGTAGGAGACGATCGACGTGACGATCATCAGGACGCGCATGACGAAGATCCAGGTGAGGAGCTGCATCTGGACCATGCGCATCGAGGTGTGGACCGCCTCGTTGGTCTCCCAGCCGGTGAACGCCAGCGGGACGGCGAGCATGATGAAGAGGATGAGCGCCACGCCGGTGACCCCGTAGGTCTCGAAGCCGTCGGCGGTGGGGCCGACCGAGTCGCCCGCGTTGTCGCCGGTGCAGTCGGCGATGACGCCCGGGTTGCGCGCGTCGTCCTCCTTGATCTTGAGGACGATCTTCATGAGATCGGACCCGATGTCGGCGATCTTGGTGAAGATGCCGCCGGCGATGCGCAGCGCCGCGGCGCCGAGCGACTCGCCGATCGCGAACCCGATGAAGCAGGGGCCGGCGATGTTCGGCAGGAACAGGATGATCGCCAGCATGATGATGAGCTCGACGCAGATGAGCAGCGTGCCGATGCTCATGCCGGCCTTGAGCGGGATGTCGTAGCAGGGGTACGGCTTGCCCTTGAGGCTGCCGAACGCCGTCCGCGAGTTGGCGAACGTGTTGATGCGGATGCCGAACCAGGCGACGCTGAAGCTGCCGGCGATGCCGATCAGGCTGAACAGCACGATGAGCGCCACCTCACCGGGCGCCATCTTCTGCAGGTAGCCGAAGTAGAAGACGACCACCGCGCCGACGAACGCTTCCAGGATGAGGATGAACTTCCCCTGGGTGAGCAGGTACGTCTTGCAGGTCTCGTAGATGAGCTCCGAGACCTCGAGCATGGCCTTGTGCACCGGCAGCTTGCGGACGTGCTGGTACATCCCGAGCCCGAAGAGCATCCCGAGCACGCAGACGCCCATGCCGGCGAGCAGGAGCACGCGGGCGTTCGTCCCCATGACGTGGACCTGCGAGAGGTCGGGGATCTTGAGGTGGGCCTCCGAGGCCATCGCCTCGGGCGCCAGGAAGAACGCACAGAACGCAATCAACAGCGCGACGCCGATTCCGAGCCAGCGACGCGCGCTCCACAGAGGTTTCCTCATGAGTTCCTGTCCTTGGACTGCCTAAAGGGGCCTTCCTATAACCGAGTCCGGGCGGGGCGCACCATACATTAGTGCTCTGATTCGCGCACTCAGGCTGAACCGCCCTCGCCGGTCGCCGGGTGGGGTGACCTCTCGCCCGCGGCCACGTAGACCGCCGCCGCCAGATCGCCGACGACGTTGAGCGAAGTCCGGCACATGTCGAGGAACCGGTCGACGCCGAGGATGAGCCCGAGCCCCTGCGGCGGAATTCCGAACAGCCCCATGATCATCGCGATGACCGGCAGCGAACCGGCCGGCACTCCCGCCGTCCCGATGCCGCCCAGGATGCAGATGACCATCACCTCCAGCTGCTGGACGCCGCTGAGCTCCACCCCGAAAAGCTGCGCGAGGAACAGGACCGTCACCCCCTCGAACAGCGCGGTCCCGTTCTGGTTCATCGCCGAGCCGGCGGTCAGGACGAACCGGCTCACGTGGCGCGGCAGGTGCAGCTCCTCCTCGGCCACCTTGATGGCGGTCGGCAGGGTGGCGTTCGACGACGCGGTCGAGAAGGCGGTCACCATCGCCAGCTTGACCCCGCGGAAGAACGAGACCGGGCTCATGCCGCCGAGCAGCCGCACCGACAGCGAGTAGACCCCGAACATGTGGAGGGCGAGCGCCGCCAGCACCACCGCCACGTAGGCACCGAGCTGCTGCAGGATGTCGAGCCCGAGCCGGGCCGTCATCGAGAAGAGCAGCGCGGCCACCCCGAAAGGCGCGAACCACAGGATGCCCTCGATCAGCTTCATGAGGACGTCGTAGAGCCCCTGGATGAGCTCGCGCAGGCGATCGGCCGCCGGCGTCCGGGTGAAGGCGAGCGCCAGACCGAAGAGGATCGAGAACACGATGAGACCGAGCAGCCTGGCGTTGTTGCCGGCCGCGCCGAGGACGTTGTCCGGCACCATCCCGACGATGAAGTCGACCGCCGACTGGCCGCCCTCGACCGCCTTGACCTTGTCGCCCATCGCGTTGGCCTGGGCGACCAGCTCCTCGGCCCCGTCGCCCGGCCTGACGAGGTTGACCAGCCCGATGCCGATCCCGACCGCCACGGTCGAGATGAGGACGGTATAGGCGAACATCTTGGCGCCGAGTCGACCGAGCTGGGCCAGGTCGATCTCGCCGATGCCGATGACGAGCGCCGCGAAGAGGAGCGGCGCCACCAGCATCATGAGGAGGTTGATGAAGATCTTGCCGGTCGGCTCGGTCAGGTTGTTGACCACCCACTCGGCTGCGGGAGAGCCGCCGGCGGCCAGGTTGACGGCGATGCCCGCACCCGCACCGACGGCCAGTCCGATGAGCATCCGCCAGTGCGGCGCCAGCCTGCGTCGCTCGCCATGGACGCGAGCGGTCGGCAGGCTCACTTCCCCTCGCCTTCGTGCTCGCCGGCGGTGACCGCCTCGGCGGCGGCGTCGACCGCCGCGTCGGCTCCCCGCCTGCCGCTCCGCCGCGACTTGATATAGGCGATGATCCCGGGCACCAGCGAGAGCAGCACCACCGCGATGATCACCTTCTCGATGTGCTGGCCGAGGACCGGGAAGCGGATGCCGAGGAAGTAGCCGAGCAGCGTCATCGACAGCACCCAGGCGGCGCCGCCGATCACGGTGAAGAGGACGTAGCGGCGGTACTGCATCTGCGCCATGCCGGCGATGACCGGGACGAAGGTGCGCACCAGCGGCATGAAGCGCGCGATGATGATCGCCTTGCCGCCGTGCTTCTCGTAGAAGCGGTGGGCCGCCCGCAGGTGCTCGGGGCGGAAGAAGCGGGAGCGCGGCTTGTTGAACAGGCGCGGCCCCATGCGCGCCCCGATGAAGTAGGACAGGAGCGGTCCGGCCCAGGCCGCCGCGATGACGATCGCGTTGAGGAGGATGAGGTCGAGGTCCCCCTTGGCGGCGTACAGCCCGGCCATGACCAGGAGCGAATCGCCCGGCAGGAAGAAGACCAGCGCCCCGGTCTCGAGGAAGACGATCAGCGCCAGGCCGGGATAGCCACCCCAGGTGATGAGCTCGCCCGGCTCCCGGATGAGATGGATGAGCGAGCGGAAGAAGTCGAGGATGGCGTCCATGCCGGGCGGCGCTGCATCCTGCCACATTTTGCGCGCCGCGGCGGTGCTATCCTGCCCGCATCGCGCGGGGCAACGACGACAGCGAGCGGCGCGCCGAGCAGCTCGAGCTCTTGCTCGAGCGAATCGGCGCCAATGTGGCCCTTCGCCGCAAGAAGCTGGGGCTCACGCAGGAGCGGCTGGCCGCCCTGGCCGACCTCGATCTCCGGTTCGTCCAGCGGGTCGAGCGCGCGCGCACCAACCTCAGCGTCGCCGTGCTGGTCGGTCTGGCCGACGCACTCGAGATCGAGCTGGAGGCGCTGCTGCGCCCCGCCGTCCTGCCGCCCGCCGTCGTCGGGCGGCCGCCGAAACAGCAGCGCCGCCGGCGCGGCTGATCGCGGCGCCAGGCTCCGGCGCCTCCTCGTCGACCTCGCCGGCGCCGTCCGAGGCGAGCTGGCCGCCCAGCTGGCGCAGCCGCTCGCCGATCAGGTGAATGGTCGCCGAGGTCGCGCGGCACAGCTGCCGCATCTCGCTCGCGGTGGGCAGACAGCCCGCGCGCTCGCAGTCCGCCAGGATCCGCACCGAGTCCAGTGCATATGCGAGCTCGATCAGCTCGAGCCCGATGAACCTCTCGTCTTGTGCCGACACGCAACACTCTCCTTTGCAAGCCAGTCCAGGTTCACGACCGAAACGCATCCGGTCGCGACAGGAGGGCCTCGCAAGGAGACCGGGGAAGCGTCGAGCAGCCAGCCGAGCGGCCCGGGCGCGGGGCCCGAGGTGGGAGCGATCGCCTCGGAGACCGGCGGGTCGAGCCGCGGCGGAGCCGCCGTCGCCGCCGTCAGCGCTGCCACCTCGAGGCTCGAGATCACCGCGATGTGAGCGACGCAGCGCGACTCGCTCGAGTCGGGCCGGTGGAAGGTGCTGCATGGCTGCTCGAGGAACGCGCGCCCGCCGGTGCAGGCGGTCGCCAGTCCCAGCCCGCTGCACAGCCCGACCAGGAGCAGCGCGACGCGCTCGCGGCGCTTCACGCGTTCGGCGAACTGGCGGATGGCACCGAGCATGTCCCGTCTCGCTACCGTACGCCGCCCGGGCGGCGACCGGCACGGCAGGAGCTGGCAATCGCCGGTCAGGTCGCGGGCATGGCGGCATATATGCCGCCTTTGATTGACCGGTCGCAAGCGAGGCCTTAAGACGGCATATATGTCGTCATCGCCCGCGCGGTCATCCTGGCATCTCGCGCGCCTGGGACGCCTCGCCGTCGGCTGGGCCAAGAACCCGGCCATCGACGCCGGGCGCCTCCACCCGCGCGAGCGGCGCTGGCTCGACCGGATGGACCAGCGGCCGGCCCGCCGCGCCGAGTGGATCGCCGGGCGCCTCGGCCTCGCCCGGCTCCTGCCGCCCGGAGCCGCCGTGCTGGCCCGACCCGACGGCACGCCCGCCGTGGTCGGGGCCGCCTGGGCCGCCTCGATCTCGCACGAGGACGGCTGGGTCGCGGTCGCGGCCCGCCCCGGCGCCGGCCGCGTCGCGGTGGATCTGGTGCCAGTGAGCGCCGCCCCGGCCGCCGCCCGCGCCCTGGCGCGCGCCCGGGTGAACCGCCCCGGCGACACCGGCGAGCCGGCGGCCGCCTGGGCCGCCCTCGAGTGCGCCGCCAAGCTGCGCGGAATCGGCGTCGCCGCGCTGCTCGATCGCCGCGCCCGCATCGCCGAGCTCACCGGCGGCCGGCTGCGAATTTCCGGGCTCGGCCGCCCGGTGCACGTCTCGCTGCGGCACCTGCCGGGAGCGGTCCTCGCGGTGGCCGACGAGGCGTCATGAGGGGACGGGGAACCCGATCATGAAACGCGCCGCCGCCCTCGCGCTCACCCTCGCCGCGCTCGCCGCGCTCGGCGTCGCCGGCGCGCCGCCCCTGCGCGGCTGGGTCGCCATGCTCTTCCCGGCCTGCCGCTACCCGCTCCTGTTCGCGATCTTCTTCGCCTGCTGGCTGGCGGCCGACCGGGCGCCCGACCGGGCGCGCACCCCGGTCCTCCTGGCCGGCGCCACCCTGCAGGGCCTCGCCTTCGACCCGGCGCTGTTCGCGGTCATGGCGCTCTGGGTCCTGCTCTACCACCGCGTCCTCGGCGCCGCCGTGCACGGGGCGCTCAAGCTCGGCTTCCTCCTCGCCACCGTCCTGGCCTGGGCGGTCCTGTGCGACGCGCGCGACTTCCCCGGCATGAGTCCGTTCTTCATGCGCGGCGGCTACCTGTTCGCCACCGGCTTCTTCCTCCAGGCGGTGCGCGTGCTGGTCGACATGCGCGCCTCCGGCTGGCGCCCGGTCCCGCGCGGCGAGCTCCTCGTCTACTTCCTCATCGCGCCCTACTGGATCGTGGTCCCGTACATGCTGGCCATCCCGCCGCTCGACACCGTGCGGCGCGGCATCGGCCACCGCGACCCCGCCGTGATCGACGGCGGGCTGCGCACGCTCGCGCTGGCAACCGCCGCCACCGCCGCCCTCCTCGCCGTGACCACGTTCGTCTGCGACCCGCGCGCCCTCTACGTCGACTGCCTGCGGCGCGGCGACCTGCTGCTTCTCCTGCCGGCCGGCCTCCTCTATTACCCGATCCTGCAGGTGGCGAGCGTCTTCTGCGCCGCCGGCATCCTGCTCGGCCTCCTGCGCGTGCTCGGCATCGCCGCCCCCGCCTTCATCGACCGCCCGCTGACGGCGGAATCGGTCAACGACTGGTGGCGCCGCTGGAACATCCCGCTGCGCCAGCTCTTGCTCGACCTCTTCTGGTATCCGGTGGCGTTCCGCATCCGCCGCCGCCCGCGCCTGGCCATCGCCGCCGGCTGCGCCGCCGTCTTCCTGGTCGGCAGCCCGCTCTTACACTGGCCGAAGCGCTACTTCAACGCCGGCTCGCCGCTGTCGGTCCCGCTCGGGCTCGCCGCCGAGAGCCTGGTGATGGCGATCCTGGTCGCCGCGGTCCTCCTGCGCGAGCGCCGGCGGCGGCCGCCCGGCTCACGCCACGTCGCCGCGGTGTGGGCGCGCCGCCTGTCCACCTGGTTCTTCGTCTTCCTCTCGGTCTCGGTCGCCGGCCAGGGAGCCGACTACCTGGTCTACGCCCGCCCGCTCGAGCGGGTCAGTCCGCTGGTCGGGCGCGCCGCCGCACTGGCCGAGGCCGGCCGGGCCGACGAGGCCGCCCTGCTCCTCACGCCTGACGCGCTGGCCGATCTCGAGTGGTCGGCCGACGTCGCGCCGCGCAGCCCCCAGCGGCGAGCCGACCTCGCCTTCGCCCGCGCGCTCACCGGAGACCGCCGCGCCGCCGCCGCCGATCTCGCCCTCGCCCGCCGCCTGGCCGACACCGGAGACATCGACCCGGTGCTCGCCCCCCTCGACGTCGACATCGACACCGCCCTGTCCCGTGCCGAACGAGCCCTGAAAGGAAACACCCCATGAGCCCCAGCATCCGCACCGAGATACGCCACCTCATCGCCGCGCTGAGCGCGAGCAGCGACCCCTTCGACGACGGCGAGGACCTGTTCTCGCGCGGCGTCCTCCGCTCGATGAACCTGATGGAGCTGGTCGACCAGCTGGAGGACCGCTTCCGGATCCGGGTCGGCCACCGCGACTTCGTCGCCGGCCGGCTCAGCACGGTCGACGCGATCGCCGCGCTGGTCGGGAGCCGCCCGTGAGCGGCGCCGGCGTCATCGAGATCCTCGACGAGCGGCTGACCGGCGCCCCCGCCCCTGCCCTGGCCGGGCTCGAGGCCGACCTCGCCTTCTGCCATCCCGCCATCCGGTCGGTCATCGAGGTCGGCGGCGGCCGCATCGCCGTCGAGATCGAAGGCGGCGTGGCGGAGGAGTCGGTCGCCGAGGACATCCGGCGGGTCGCCGACCTGTCGATCGCCTCCTATCGGTTCGTGCCGGAGAGCCCGCCGCTGTGGACCCGCGACGCCCTGGAGCCGCAGGCCGGCGGGCTCGCCGCCCTGGCCGATTTCCGCGACCGGTTCATGGTGGAGCTCGGCCCCGGGCAATACGCGCTGACCGGACCGGCCGCGGTCCTGCGCGCCTCGATCGATGCCCGATTTCATCGCCTGGCGCTCGCCTGCGGCGCCGATCCCTGGCACCTGCCCAGCATCGAGTCGACCGACGATCTCCTGCCGCGGGTCGGCTACCTCGCCTCGCACGCCCAGCACGTCACCTGGGGCGTGCACCTGACCCCGCGCTTCGAATCGCTGCGCCGCTTCGCCGCCGACGCGCGCGAACACGCGGCCACCGCGCCGGCGGCCGACCACGAGCCGCGGCCGACCGGCTTCATCCTCGAGCCGGTGGTCTGCCACAACGTCTACCGCGCGCTGGCCGGCGCCCGCCTCGCCGGCGCCCGCCTGGTGACCGCGCTCGGCAGCTGCTACCGCTTCGAGGGTTGCCGGTTCGCGCCGCTCCTGCGCCAGTGGGAGTTCTCGATGCGCGAGGCGGTCCTGGTCGGCACCGCCGACCAGCTGCGCCAGCTGCGCCAGCGCATCCTCGACGCCACCCTCGTTGTATGCGACGAGCTCGACCTCGGCGCCCGGCTCGAGATCGCCACCGACCCGTTCTTCGTCAGCGAGGCCGGATCGGCGCGCGCGTTCCAGGCCATGCAATCGACCAAGCTCGAGCTGCGCCTCGACCTCGGTGCGGGCGCCGCCACCGCCGCCGCCTCCTTCAACCTGCACGGCAGCCACTTCACCGAGCCGATGGACATCCGGACCCCGGGCGGCGAGCTCCTCGAGACTGCCTGCGTCGGCTGGGGCATCGAGCGATGGATGGCCGCGGTGGTGGCGCGCCGCGGTGCCGACCCGTCCGCCTGGCGGGGACTGCCCCCGCCGTAGCAGCTCTGCTGTATCGTCGCGCGATGCGCTGCCTGCTCGTGGCCGGCACGTTCGCCGCCTTGCTCCTCGCGCCGTCGGTTGCGGCCCACGCCGGCGACCCGGAAGCCGAGGTGCCGGCGGCTCCGCCGGCGCGCGACTGGCATGTCGGCCTCAACCTGCGCCCGGATCTCGGCGTCCACCCGATCCGGATCGGCGGCGGTCTGCGCGCCCGCTCGGTCGACTTCATCGCGGTGCTCGACCCGCTGTACTGGACCGACGGGGTGAGCGACAGCGACCTGGTGATCGAGTGGTGGTTCGCCCGCGGCTTCTCGCTCCTCGGCGGCTGGCGGCCGACCGCGATCGACCTGGGCAACGGCCACCAGCTCCAGCACCGCCTGCTGGTCGGCGCCGGCGCCGCGCTGCCCGACCTGCCGGGCCACGGCTTCCGCGCCCGGGTCGGCCTCGAGCTGGCGCTCCTGCTCTACAAGCACGGCGGCGGGCTGCCGTCCGACGGCCTCTCGTTCGACCGCAGCGCCGCCGATCACATCACCGTGGGCGCCTACCTGCAGATCGAGTATGCGTCGGCTCTGTAGCATCCTCCTGGCGATCGCCGCCGCCTGCGCCCGGCCGGATCCGCTGGTCATCTGCCACAACGCCAACTGCGCCGGCAGGCTGGTGGTGCACCGCGACGACACGCTCGACGCCCTCGAGAGATCGCTCGACGTCACCGCCCTGGGCCGTCCCGCCTGGGACGGGATCGAGGTCGACACCGTGTGGATCGCGCGCGAGGAGCGCTGCATCTTCGCCCACCGCGACCGGGCCGGCGCCGCCGACGCCGCGGCCGCCGGCCAGGCCATCGCCGAGCACCTCTTGACCGCCGAGCTGCCGTCCTGGAACGGCGAGCTGTTCGTCCTCAAGATCGAGCTCAAGCCGGTGGTCGGCCCCGATCTCGAGCAGCACACCGCCGAGCAGGAGGTGCTGCACGCCGACTGCGCCCTCGACCTCGCCGCCAGCGTGCTCGACGCCGCCGCGGCCGCCGAGGTCGACGTCGAGGTCATCGCCGACTCGAGCGACGCCGGCCTCCTGCGCGCGGTGGCCGCCCGGCCCGGCTGGGCGGAGATCCCCCGGCGCCGGCTGAGCGCCGACTTCGGCGCCCCGCGCCCGTTCACCCCCGACACCCCGCGCCTGTCGGATCTGGCCGACGTGCCGCTCGATCTGGTCGAGTTTCATCCCGGCTGGCTGCCCGACGCGGCGGTCGAGGCCTTCCGCTCGCTCGACGTCGACTTCGTCGTCTGGATGTTCTCGGTCACGCCCGAGATCCTGGCGGCGATTCGCTCGTACGACCCCGAGTACGTCAACACGGGTGAGGCGGAGCTGCTGCGCCTCTGGCTCGAGCGCTGAGAGCGCCGAGAGGTCAGCCGCCGGCGGCGGCGCGCAGCCGGGCGAAGGCCTCGGCGGGCGGCACCCGCAGCGGCTGGGCCACCGCGGATGTGATCGCCTCGGTCGCCGCCGCCTCGCCGGGGAAGCCGGCCCGCTCGGCCATCTGGCCGGCGGTCTGTGGGTCGAGCGCCGGCGGCAGGGCGGCGCCCGCCCCCGCCCCGCGGGCGAACAGCCGCGAGCCCTGCAGGAGGACCGGCTGGGTCTTCTCGAGCGCCGCCACCTGCTCGGCCTTCTCGACCGCGAAGGTGGATCCGGTGACCACCACCGCCTCGCAGTGGGAGCAGAAGAGCTCGCTGCCGGGACCCGTCCAGCTCCTGAAGAACAGCGAGTCCTCGACGCTCACGCTGCTGGCGTACTGGATCGCCAGGTCGGCGGCGAAGGCGTTGCCGAGGAACGCAGAGCGCGCCACCCGCACCTTGTCGAAGTAGCCGGCGTCCTCGCCGCGCTGGTTGAGGTCGAGCATGCGCGCCGGCCGCTCGGCCTGGAAGTTGCGCACGAACCAGCAGTCCTCGATGGTCACGCTGGCGCCGGTCCGCCGGCCGCCGTCGGCGAACACCTCGATGAGCCCGCCCTGGAAGACCGGATCGGTCAGCCGGGCGTCGACCAGCATCGAGCGGCGCAGGGTGAGGCCGCTGGCGATCCAGATCTCGCTCGGCCCGCTGCGCCCGCCGGTGAACACCACCCCCTCCATGGTCAAGCTGTGGGCGAAGACCCGGTCGGGCAGCGGCAGGACGCCGCCGGCGCCGGTGATGATCACGTCGATCAGCGCGTCCCCCTCGCCCGGGTGCTCCGGCTCCAGCGACCAGCCGGTGCCGACCAGGGGCCCGGCGCCGGGCGCGATGGTCACCCTCAGCTCGCCGGCGGTGCCGCGGCTCCACAGCCGCATGTACTCGATCCGCAGCCTGGGCAGATCGTCGGAGCTCTTGACCTCGAACACGTGACTCTCCTTGCCGGAGGTGGGGGCGGGCGGCCGGCCGGGCGGCGCCGCGGAGCGCTCGGGGTCGCCGTCCCCGCCGGCGCAGGCGGTGGCCGCCAGGACGGCGAGGACCAGCGCCGGCCTCACGATCGCTTGAAGACGCCCGACTCGACAGCGGCGAAGTTGCGGAAGAACTCCTCGAGCGACAGGTGGAACTTGCCGTCGGAGCCGTTGCCGGCGGGCGTGCCGTCCTCGGCGCGCGCCGCCTGGTTGTTGCCCTTCCGGTCGGGCTCGTTGCCGTGGTGCGGGTTGCGTACGGTCACCGTCGACACCGCCGTGTCGACCAGCGGGTACAGGGTCGAGCGCGAGGCGGCCGGCACCGACTGCAGCGGCACCATCACGCCGGTGGTCGACACGAAGGAGACCCCGGAGATCGAGTAGCCGTGGTTGCCGTAGATGTTGCGCTGACCGGCGCTCTTGTCGGTGCCCATGTTGCGCAGGTCGAGCATCAGGTCGGTGGCCGCCTTGAGGGCGGTCGAGCGGGCGGGATCGTGCAGCTGGTTGGTCGCGTTGACCGCGCTCACCGCGATGTCGACCCGGCGCCACTCCGGCCCGGGGCCGGCCTCCTGCTCGCCGACGCCGGTCGCGACCACCTTGTGCGGCGGTTCGACCGTGCCGCCGCTCTTGATCTTGGCGGCCACCTCGTCGGCGCGCTTCTGCGACAGCTCGAGGTTGAACTTGTCGGTGCCGCTGGTCGACGAGTGGCCGATCACGTCCACCTTCATCATCGGCGACAGGTTGGCCGCCAGCGCGGTGCCGAAGCCGATGAGCTTCGGGTCGTCGGCGGCCGGGATGTCGTTCTTCTCGTTGTCGAACTGGACCGTCTTCGGGTTCGCCTTCGCCACTGCGTCGAGCGAGCCGTGGTTGATGGCGCCGTCGAACATCGCGTTGCCGCAGGCGGTGCCGATGGCGGTGTGGGCGGTCGCCTTGGCGGTGACCGGCGGCGGGCCGGGCGTGTCGGGCGGCAGCGAGTTCCAGGTGTTCCACGCGGTCTGCACCGCCACGATGGCGGCCTGCCGCTCCGGGTCGAGCTTGGCGAAGTCGGGGTCGGCGATCGCCGCGGTCACCGCCGGGCCGAGCCGCCTGACCATCTCGCCCTCGTAGGCGACCGCGGTCAGGATCGGCGCGTCGGCGTCGCCCGAGCCGGCGGTGTCGCCTCGCCCGGCCAGCAAGATGAGCTGATCGATGACCTGCGAGTTGGCGCTGAGCAGGGCGGCGCCGGTGCCGGCGGCCGGCGTCCAGTTGGTCCCGATGTGCTTGGGGTCGGCCGCCTTCGAGTCGGCCTCGGCGCCGTAGATGAACGCGAGCGTGTCGACCGGCAGGCCGCCCTCGAGGACGTTGTAGCCCGAGCCGGTCGGCTGGGCCTTGTTGCCGCCGCGCGCGCCGCCGTACTGCCCGTGGGTCTGGGCGAAGCGGGCGAACGCCTTCTCGAACAGCGGCGCCCAGCGGGCCACCTCGAACTCGTCCTTGCGGTGGACCTCCATCTTGCCGGCGTTGATCGCCGCCCACCACTCCTGCGACTTCGGCTGCTGGTCCCCGCGCAGCTGCGCCCCGCGAATCCCGCCGCCGTTCCACACGCAGAGCTCGGCCGAGACGTGCACGTCGACCGCGATGTAGTCGTACTGCGGCCCGCCGGTGAGGTGCTCCCAGATCGACTTGTCGTGGGCCTGGCGCCGCCACAGAGTCACGGTCGCCCCCCCCTTGCCGTCGGGGGTCATCATCGACTTGATCTTGCCCGGGTCGCGCTGCGCCAGCGACATCAAGGTCGCCTCGAAGTAGCAATCGCCGATGCCGCCCTGCTGGACGTCGTTGGGGCTCGGCTGGCCGTTGACGTAGAGCCCCTTGGCCGCGTCCTCCTCGACCAGCGGCTGATTGATGGTGCCGTTGAAGCCGGTCACATCGGTGAAGCCGGCCGTCCCCGCCGCGCTCTCCTGGTAGATGGCGGTGGGAACCGGGCAGACCGGGGTATTGAAGTGCAGCCGGTTCTTGTCACCGGCGACCACCTTGACGCCCGCCGCGCGCGCTTCCTGGCCGGCCGCCCCCGGCTTGGCGTGGCCGGCCACGTCGCCCATGGTCGGATCGCGGTGGCTGGTCAGCACCTTCCCGGTGTTGTCGGTGATCTCGCCCGGGTTGCCGGTCAGGCTCTCGTGCTTGACGTCGCGCGAGATCGGCGCCGGCGTGGCGCTGGCGTGGAACGGCATGCCGGACAGGATGGCCTCGGCGCCGCGATCCGCCTCCACCTCCGCCGCGTCGTGCCGGCCGCTCACCTCGGTCGACTTGAGCTGGGTCTGGGCGCCGCCGCCCTTCTGCTGCTGCGCCACGTGGACGAGCTCGTGGGCGATGAGGCGGTCGCCGCCGGCGCTGCCGGGCTGGTAGTTGCCGGCGCCGAAGTAGATGTCGCTGCCGTGGGTGAAGGCGTTGGCCGACAGGCCGTCGGCCGCCGCCGCCGCCTCGCTGCCGGTGTGGACGCGGACGTCGCCGAGGTTGACCCCGAGGAGCGAGCCGGCCTGCGAGCTGGTGCGCTCGTCGAGCTGCGCGCCGGTCGAGCCGGAGACCTGCTGCACAGCGCTGGCGCCGTCGAACCCGCCGCCGTCACCGCCGCTGGCGCCGCCGCCGCCTGACGAGACGAGCGATCGCTTTCCCGGCGCGGTCCCCCGCGACGAGTCGCCTTCGCTCAACGTAGCTCTACCGCGGGAACCGAACGCCCTGGCCATGGCTGGTTTGCGGCCTCCTTTGCCACCTCATAGTATGCTGCGCACCCCGGCCAGCCTTCCCCGCCGGGACAGCCTTCTTTCTCGCAGTGATCGCGCCAACTTGAGGCCGACATCATGGTCTTTTCGATCTCCCTGTTCCGCAAGGGCCACCCGCCCGTCGGCGCCCGGCCCGGCACCCTCGTCATCCCGGAGAACGCGCCGCCGCCGACCATCGAAGTCATCCACTACGCGCCGACCGAGTACCGCACGTTCAAGCCGACGAGCCCCGCCGAGCTGGTCCCGCTCCTGAAGCAGGGCACCACCACCTGGATCGACGTCGAGGGGCTCGGCGACGAGAAGCTCCTGCGCGAGCTCGGCGAGCTGTTTCACATCCACCCGCTGGCGCTCGAGGAC